>Ga0208357_1000900_pt1 | contig 22830 bp, 26 predicted proteins | sample NGESurdeep092012_6_FD_184487 | JGI IMG/M metagenome (GOLD analysis project Ga0208357, IMG submission 184487) | Arctic peat soil microbial communities from Barrow, Alaska - NGEE Surface sample F52-2 deep-092012 (SPAdes) | ecosystem: Environmental > Terrestrial > Soil > Wetlands > Peat ... | reverse complement strand
AGGCCTGCGGGCCAGAGGAGGCCCCACTAAAATTCGCTCAGCTCACTGGTTCGGTCCGCAGCTCGGTCACTGGATGACTCACCATGCCGTCACGTCAAATGCGCTCACGGCTGCCCTCATTTTCATGGCGGTGGGGATGCTCCTCACGCGCACCGTCGGGATGGCGGTCCGGGCTACCCACTTTGCGCCGAATCGTCCGATCAACGCTCCAGCCGCGATGAATGCCCCGTGGATCGACCTGAACTGGACCTTCGGTTTGACGGTAGGGGGATGACACAAGGCGGCGGTCGCACTAAAATAAAGTCTGTTCCTGGCGCCTCGATGGATGGGCCAGGGAGTTTCTGCGAGAGGAGGTGGTTCCACCGGGCCAGATGACTCAAAGCAGCCCAAGAGGCAAGCCATGGGGATAGTCCAGGACTGGACAGGCCTCAGATATAAAGGCAATAGCTTGTAGTTCGAAGCGTCTGCAGCGGAAAACGATCCCGGATGAATCGCTGAGTTGCCACTCCCTTCGGCGCTTGCTTACTTGGGGACAAAACCTATGAAAAACGCCCGGTTCCTGCAGCAGTGGGACGGGCGTTTTCGCGTCCGCGGTCATCGCGCAAGAGCGAAGCGCGACAAGCCTTTCTGCCCGTTTCGAAAGTGGCCGAGGTCACCTGCCAACGCTGGACGCCGATGATCCCCCGTGAGCAGGAGGCGACCGGTCGGGTAACGTCGTCGGCATGACGCCGGAGGAGATGGCCGACCTCGTGCACCTGCGCCGGGCGCGCGACTTCATGGACCGCGACTACGCGCAGCCCCTCGATGTCCCGGCGATAGCGAGTGCCGCGTTCATGTCGCCCGCGCACTTCTCGCGCAAGTTCCGTGCGGCGTATGGCGAGACTCCCTACTCCTATCTCATGACGCGACGAATCGAGCGCGCCAAGGCTCTACTGCGGCAGCGAACGTCGGTGACCGACGCCTGCGTTGCCGTCGGCTGCACGTCGCTCGGCTCGTTCAGTGCGCGCTTCACCGAGATCGTCGGCGAGGCGCCGTCGCAGTACCGCGCGCGCGACCACCACGACCTTGAGGTCGTTCCGTCGTGCGTGAGCATGTTCGCGACGCGACCGCGGCGTACCACGGTCACGGTCTGAGCGCGGCCGACCCGTCGGCTGCGAACGGGGCCGTGTCAGCCCACCCAACGCCGGACCCGCCCCGGCACCAAGCAGGATCGGAGAAGCATTCGACGGGTCGGTGCTCTTATGATTATCTGCATGGCCGTCACCGTCTCCGCAATGTTCATCCCCGTCCACGACCCCGACGCTGCTCTGAGCTTCTACCGCGACGCGCTCGGCCTCGAGGTCCGGAACGACGTCGCGTCCGGCGGCTTCCGCTGGGTCACCGTCGGCGCCCCGGGGCAGGAGGTCGACATTGTCCTGTCTCAGCCACACGGCGGTCGTTCGCAGGCCGAAGGCGACGCCCTCCTGTCCCTCGTGATGCAGGGGTCACTGCAGGCTGCGATCTTCCGCTCCGACGACCTCGACACCACCTTCGAGAAGGTCCGGGCGTCGGGGGCCGAAGTGCTGCAGGAGCCGGCGTCTCAACCCTGGGGAGTGCGCGACTGCGCGTTCCGCGACCCCTCGGGCAACCTCGTGCGCATCGCGCAGGCCTGACCGTCTTCGATGCAGTGGACTGGCAGAGGGCACCGTGAGGTGCGCTTTCATCCGGTCCAAACCGTCTTCGTTGACAGCCGAATACTATAAAAAGAGACGAGACTCATGAAAACAATGACGTGTAGACAACTGGGTGGACCATGTGATCTCCCGCTCCACGGAGATACTGCTGATGAGGTCATAAAGGCGCAAGATAAGCACTTGAACGAAATCGTCTCGAGTGGCGATGAAACGCACAAAAGTGCCTTGAAGGAGATGAAGGGCAGGTGGAAGCATCCCGTATCTGGAATGGGGTGGTATAGGAAAGCCAAGCGTGATTTCGCTGCTCTTCCCGAAGATTGATCCGAGATCGACGCCCCCGGGACTTCGCCGAGCGCGGATGGATCACGTTTCACCTCCGCATCGCCGGGCTCTCGGTTCGCCATCTTGAACACGAAAGATCGTGGGCTGGTGAGAAGCTGGACGGTGGCCTGTCTGATACGACCATGAGTGGGAGACCGTTCAGCTCATCGATTGTGGCCGGCCACGACGGCGGCCGGATCGTCTTCGAGGGCACACCCGCCGCCCTCGTCGCCGCCCGCTCCACCCTCACCGGCAAGCACCTCGCGGCCTACGTCGGCACCTGACCGAGGCGACTCGCGGACACCTGAGACGGGTTCTCTCATCTGACACACACGGCGGCCGATCAAATCTTGAGCCGAGAAATAGAATCGCCCCCATGGCCAAGCTGATTTACGCGGCGATCACGTCGCTCGATGGATACGTCGAGGACAAAGACGGCAACTTCGACTGGGCGGCGCCCGACGAGGAGGTGCACGCCTTCGTCAACGACCTCGAGCGGCCCGTGGGTACCTATCTCTACGGACGACGAATGTACGAGACGATGGTCTACTGGGAGACCGCACACACCCTCCCCGATCAGTCTCCCGCCGTACAGGAGTTCGCCAAGATATGGCAGGCGGCCGAGAAGATCGTGTATTCCAGGACACTGCAAGAAGTCTCGAGCGCGAAGACGCGAATCCAGCGGAGTTTCGAAGCTGAAGAGGAGCGAGAGCTGAAGGCCACCGCCGAACGTGACGTCACGGTCGGCGGTGCCGATCTTGCCGCCCAAGCCATCAAGGCTGGATTGGTCGATGAGTTGCACCTCTTTATGACACCCGTGATCGTCGGAGGTGGCAAACCTGCCCTACCGAACAGTGTGTGGCTCACTCTCGAGTTGTTGGACGTACGGCGGTTCGAAGGTGGGGTGGTTCACCTCTGCTACGCACCCACGAGGCTCGGCCAGCACTGAGCAGGGCAACCGCGAAGGGCAGTGCGGGTGCCGCCGGCACGGCAGGCGATGCGGCCCGCCTGCCAAGAACGCCGCCGGAATTATGCCTGGCGGTAGTAGTGGTCCTGCTCGAGGTCCTCGAGCAGGCTGGGCCCCGTCGGCTCCCATGCCAGCAGCTCCCGGGTGACGTCGGCGGTGGCGGGGCTGTCCACGGCGACGAAGTGGCCCAGGTGGGTGAAGTGTTCGACCGCGTCGGCCGGGGCCACCGAGGCGGTGGGGACGCCGAGATGACGGCCCATCACCCCGGCGATCTCGCAGAAGGGAACGCCCTCGTCGGCGACCGCGTGCAAGACCGAGCCGGCGGGGGCGGCTTCGACGGCCAGGCGGGCCAGGCGGGCGGCGTCGGAGCGGTGCACGGCGGGCCAGCGGTTGGTGCCGTCACCCACGTATGCGGCCACGCCCCGCCGGCGGCCGATGTCGACGAGGGTGGCCACGAACCCGTGGTCGCCGTCGCCGTGGACCGTCGGGGGGAAGCGCAGCACCGACGAGCGGACGCCTATCCCCCTCAGGGACAGCGCCAGCAGGGCGGTGGCCGCCCGGCGCCCGGCGGGGTTGGCCCGCATCTCGGCGCTGGGCACGAGCCCGTCGTCCTCGGTGGCCACCCGACCGGCGGTCAGGCCGAGCATGCCCGAGGCGAGCAAGAAGGGTCGGTCGGAGTCGGCCAGGGCTCCTCCCATGGCCTCCACGGCGCGCCGGTCGGCCGCCGCCGCGGCGCCGAAATTGCCGCTCCAGGCCACCTCGTGCTGGAACGCCAGATGGATCACCCCGTCCGAGTCGGCGGCCGCCTTGGCCAGGACATCGGGGTCGTCGACGTCGCCTCGCAGAACCATGGCACCGGCCGCTTCCAGCCGCTGCGCCGAGGCGTCGGAGCGGGCCAGGCCGACCACATCGTGGCCGGCGTCGAGCAGCTCGGGCACGACGGCCGAGCCGATCCAGCCCGATGCGCCGGTGACAAAGATTCTCATGACGGTACCTCCTGAGAGCACGTTGATGTCAGTAACTGCCATCAACTCTAGAACCCGATGTCAGTGACTGTCAACGCTAGGGTGGCCGACATGGGTCGATGGCAGCCGGACAGTCGGGGGCGGCTGCAGGAAGCGGCGCTGGCTCTGTACTCGGAACGGGGGTTCGACCAGACCACGGCCGCCCAGATCGCTACCCAAGCCGGGGTGACCGAGCGCACCTTCTTCCGGCACTTCGCCGACAAGCGAGAAGTGCTCTTCGGTGGGTCTGCCGTCCTCGGGGAGCGGATCGTGGCCGGGGTGGCCGGCGCGCCAGCAGCCGACGGCGCCCTCGACGCCGTTGCCCGAGGCCTCGACGCCGCCGCCGCCATGCTCGGCGAGTTTCGCCGGGACCTGTCCCGCCAGCGCCAGGCCGTGATCGCAGCCAACCCCGAACTGCGCGAGCGCGAACTCGCCAAGCTGGCCGACTATGCCGCGGCAGTCGCCGCCGCCCTGCGTCAGCGGGGCGTGAGCGAGCCGCAGGCGACCCTGGCCGCCGAGGCCAGCATGTCGGTGCTTGGCGTGGCCATTCAACGGTGGGCCAGCGGAGACGACGGCCGGGATCTCACCGCAATCATGCGCGACTGCGTCGCCGAGCTGCGTGCGGTGGCGGCCAGCGGCTGAGCCCACGTCACCAGGAGGCTGTGGGCGGCTTACCCTGAATCAGGAGCCTGGTGCATGAGTGCTACCTGCACACGCGGAACGCCGACTACGAGTGCCCAGACACGACGGCTTCAAGGCGGTCACGTTGGGCACTGGAGGTGGCGTCGTAGCTTCGCGAGGTTCTGGGGCATCTCTTTGCGGGCTTCGGGCACCACGACGAGCGGGACGAGGATTCGTCCGACGCCGTGCCCTTCGAAGTCGATGGTGATCGTGAGCCGTGATCGGCTGTCTGCCAGGGGTTCGACCATCACGTCCACCCTGGCTCGGACGGGCCCATCAACGCCCTTGATGCCCCATGTTCTGGGTGGGTCGAGGTGGGTGATCTCAGATGTGATGGGTCGATCGGCAAAGCCGATCCGCCGGGTGGTGACGCATCGGGCTCCGACGCTCGACTCGTCCCGCGCGTCCAGGTGACCGGCGGTCACACCCTTCTGCCATTCATGAAATCGTCTCGGATCGGTGGCGTAGGTGAACACCTCGACGGCGGGTCGGTCGACTTCGATGCTCGCGACGACGGGTGCCATCAGTGCGCCGTGGCGAACAGCGAGACGTACCGCTCGAGGTAGAGCGGCCAGCCCTGGTCGTCAGCGACTCCATCGCGCAACGACTGCCACCCGGGACCGTGACGGTCGAGGTGGCGGTGCTCGAGCTCGAGCCGGGTCCGGTCCGCAGACTCGGCGACGAACCGGACCTCGACCTCGCTGGAGTTGGCCGGGTCGGTCTCGAGCTGCCACGTCGGTCCGATGTCCCAGCTGAAGATCACCCGCGTCGGTGGGTCGAAGGCGAGGATGCGCGCCCACCGGCACTCGCTGCCGTCGACACCGCGGTCCATGATCGCTCCCCCGACGTGAGCTTCGAACACGGTCTCGGCGATTGGTACTGCGAGTAGGTTGTGCTCGGGCGGTTTGAAATCACCGAATCGTGTGGTGAAGCCGGCAAAGGCCTCCTCAATCGGCACGGGCACGACGACCTCGCGTCGTACCGTCGGAACGTCTTTAGTCACGGGTCCTCCTCCTTGGTCGTCGAACGTGATGGCGATTGGGTGGTGACGGTGTCCTGGTAACCGGCCAGTGCACGATTCCAGAAAGTGTCGAGCTGATCCCGCAGAGCCGCGACTGCGAGGTGGTCGAGGTGATACACCCGCCGGGTGCCCACAATCTCGTCGGTGACCAAGCCTGCGGTCTTCAGCACGCGCAGGTGTTGTGAAACCGCAGGTCTGCTGATCGGTAGGTCCTTCGCGAGTTCACCTACCGCGCGCGGCCCCTCGGCCAAGTGCATGCAGATCGAGCGCCGCGAGGGTTCGGCCAGAACACCCCACACGTCGCTGTTCACTTCGTCGACTGTCACGAACCGTAAGCCTTCACGAACCGTTATTGTTCACTAACCAATGGCAGGTCGTCAAGCCCTAGATGAGAGCCCGATTCGCATAGACGGACCGATGGAAGCGAAGGGCGCTACCCCGGTCGGCAGTTTGTCGGTTGGCCTCGGAAGCTCAACCGGGCGCCGATCCTGAACGCGTGGGTAGGTCGCTTCGGCCGGGGCGCTCTCGGACCGGCTCGGCCCGGGCGCTCATCGTGCCCGGTCTGGTGATGCAGGCGTTTGGCTTCGGGTGGATCATCCACCTGGCGGCGACCTCTGCCCACTACACCAGCTTCGTCGTTCCCTTCGTCATTGCGGGCGTCGGCATCTCGATGGCGCTCCCCAGCGTCACCGCCGGCGGGCTCAACGCGGTGCCGCCGGAACTCTTAGGAAAGGCGGCGGGCACGCTCAATACGATGCAGCAGTTCGGCGCTGTCTTCGGCGTCGCCGTGGTCACCGCGGTGTTCAACGCCCACGGCAGCCTCGCCACCTCGGCGGCCGTCACGAGCGGATACCGGTCGGCCCTGGCCGTGTCGGCCGGCGCCTCGGTGCTCGGCGCACTGGCTGCCGTGGGCATCCGGCGTGCCCGTCCAGATGACACGAGCCAGCAGGTTGAGTTCGAGCCGGTGGATGCGGTCGTCGGTGAGTTGGCCCCGATAGTTCCAAGGTGAAATACGACATGTCGTCGCGTCGAATCGCGTCGGGTCAGGTGCGGACACTGTCCACTCCGTCCAGGTGGTCGACCCAAGTGTCGCTGAAAGGATGGGCAAACTTTCCTGACTCCGGCGGGAGCCAGTAGCGCGCCCTTGCCGTCTTCCGCCGCCGCTATCGCGATCGACTCGAACGAGCGGGCCGGCGCGGAGTGGGCAGCTCGGCGTCAACCTCCTCCGCCAGCTCACACGGGCTGTCGAGCGGATCGAGAGCGTCGATCCGAGTGGCGAGCAAGCGAACCTGGGCGCGGAACGACCCGCTGGCCTCTTGGTCAAGGGGGGCGAGGAGGTAGGCCTCTGCCGCTCGGAGGCGCTCATCGAGCTCGGTGAGGAGCTCGGTGCCGTGTTGGGTGGCGACAATTCGGCGAGCTCGCCGATCAGCCGGATCAGGGTGGCGTTCGATCAGGGCCGCCGCTTCGAGGTCATCGAGGAGGTAGGTCATGACGGTGCGGTCGACGCCGAGGTGTTGGGCTAGGGCGAGTTGGCTACCAACAGTGCCCTGGGCGGCGGCGGAAAGGACCTGGTAGCCCCGCGGACCGCCAGGGAGGTCGGCGACCGCCTCATGGGCGGCGGTGACGTAGGCCCGAAAGACAGTGCCCAGGCCCCATCCGAGGTCGTCTGCCAATGCGTCGTCGCAGCTGCTGACGACCCCAACTTCGTCTCGGTGACCAGGGACGTTGTCCACACCCCCATCATACGGCCCCCGGTGAGAAGCGTTGTCCCATAGATGCTCTGTACACATGATGATCTGTTTAGAATATAGTTGATGACACAAAGACCGAGCAAGGTATCGGAACTGGAGACGACATGACAGGGAGCAATCTGGCAGGCAAACCGACGGTGGTCGTGGTCGGTGGTGGCTACGGCGGCATCGCCGCGGCAAAGGCGCTGGACGAGACGAGTGACGTCGTGTTGGTCGAGCCGAAAGACGCCTTCATGCACAACATCGCCGCTCTGCGGGCACTGGTGGACCCATCCTGGCTTCCCAAGATCTTTCTCCCGTACGCGGGGCTGCTCACCAACGGCCGAGTGGTTCGGGACCGCGCCGTCGTGGTCGATCCGCACCGGGTGGTGACGGCGTCGGGCGAGGAGATCGCGGCCGACTACGTCGTTTTGGCCACGGGGTCGAGGTACCCCTTCCCGGCCAAGACGGACCTCGTCGACACCCACCACGCCCAGGAGCAGGTCCGCCAAGCCCACCAGGCGCTCACTCAGGCGGATCGGGTGCTACTGGTCGGCGCGGGCCCGGTCGGCATCGAGCTCGCCGGAGAGATTCGTCACGTGTGGCCGGAGAAGTCAATCGTCCTACTCGACGTCGCCGACGAGATTCTCGGCGGTCCGTACAAGCCCGAGCTGAAAGCCGAACTCCGACGCCAACTCCTCGAGACGCGCGTCGAGCTGATCCTGGGCAGCCCGTTGCGTCAGGCACCGTCGACCGAGCCCGGAGAGCTGGGAACCTTCGCGGTGACCACGGAGGCCGGCACCGAGGTCGTTGCCGACATCTGGTTCCGCTGCTATGGCGTCGTGCCCAACGGCGACTACCTGGGAGACGCGCTCGAACCCGCTCGCCGCTCGGACGGTTTCATCGAGGTCGGCCCCACCCTCCAGGTGGCCGGGCAGACAACCGTCTTCGCTATTGGGGACATCTCGACCGCCGACGCAAAGATGGCGGGCTTCGCGGCGCGTCAGGCCGCCACGGTGGCAGACAACATCAACGCTCTCGCCCAAGGAAGATCCGACCTCACCCACTATGAGTCCATGGGTGTGGCCATCGCCGTGCCGATCGGACCAACCGGCGGAGCGGGTCAGTTTCCCGGACAGGACGAGATCGTCGGGCGCGAGACCATTGCCGAGGTGAAGGGCCGGGATCTGATGGTCGATCGATTCAGCGAGCTCTTCGGACTCGCGGCGTCGGTGGCCCCCTGACCGGACACGGCAACCGATAACTCAGAACTTCTTGACATTGCCCGGCTTCACGCTGGAGAGAGGACACCAGATGACCACCCAAGAAATTGAGTTCGGCTTGGATTCGTTCGTTCCCATCAGCGTGGACGAGTCGGGTCGAGAACTCCGCGGCGACGTCGTGATCCGCAACACCGTCAAGGAGGCGGTTCTCGCCGATGCCGTCGGGGTCGATTCGTTCAACATCGCCGAGCACTACCGCCAGGACATGATGGACTCCGCAGGACACGTGATCCTGGCTGCGATCGCGGGTCGAACCGAACGCATCCGGCTCGGCACAGCCGTGACCGTACTGAGCACGCAAGATCCCGTTCGGGTCTATGGCCAGTTCGCCACACTGGACGCGGTGTCCAACGGCCGCGCCCAGCTCATCCTCGGTCGCGGTTCGCTGACGGAATCGTTCCCGCTCTTCGGACACGACCTCAGCGACTACGAGGAGCTTTTCGAGGAGAACCTCGATTTGCTCACCCGTTTGCTGCGGGACCAACCCGTTACTTGGTCGGGCAAGTTCCGCTCCCCGCTCACCGATCAGTATCTCAGTCCACCCCTCCCCGAAGGACATCTGCCTACATGGGTTGGCGTCGGAGGCAGTCCTCAGTCGGTCGTCCGAGCCGCTCGTTACGGGCTGCCCCTGATGCTGGCGGTCATTGGCGGGCCTCCTGTTCGATTCGAGCCGTTGGTCGACCTCTACAAGCGCGCGCTCGACAAGTACGGGTACCCGCAGCTTCGGATCGGTATGCATTCGCACGGCTATGTCGCCCGGACCGACCAGGAAGCGGTGGACATCCAGTTTCCGCATTGGTCCCACGTGTTCGAGAACGCCGCTGCCGAGCGGGGGTGGGCGCGTCCTACAATGGACCGGTTCCAAGCTGAAATCTCAGAGGGATCGTTGTATCTCGGGTCGCCGGAGACTGTTGCGAACAAGATCGCGTGGGTGATTCGACTGCTCGGGCTGAGTCGATTCGACCTGGCCTATGCGACGGGACGCGTACCCCACGAACAGAAGATGGCGACCATCGAGCTGTACGGACGAGAGGTGATTCCACGAGTCAGGGAGCTTCTGGCAGATCCTGCGGTTGAGCTGGCCTCCCCCACCATGCGCCCGGTGGTTGCGAGCAGTGGATCGTCCCGTGTCTCAGCATGAGGCCGCCGAAAGCCGCCTAGGCATCGTCGGAGCTGGAAAGATCGGCACGGCCATCGCGCGCGCAGCCATTGGGGGTGGCTATGCCGTCGCAATATCGGGCTCAGGTGCTGCTGACCGCATCGAACTGATCGTTGAGGTACTCGCCCCCGGCGCCCACGCGGTCACAACCGAGGCGGTCGTCCGACACGCCGATCTCATCGTCTTGGCGGTGCCCATGCACCGCTTCCGCGAACTTCCTCACGATCTCTTCGCCGGCAAAATCCTCGTTGACGCCATGAACTACTGGGAGGAGATAGACGGTGTCGACAAAGAACTCGCACCAGCGCCGTGCGGTACCAGCGTTGTTGTGCAGGACTGGTTCCAGTCTTCACGAGTGGTAAAGAGCCTCAACCACCTCGGCTACTTCAAGTTTGAGCAAGGGCGGCGTCCGCGCGACGCGGCGGATCGCCTCGCCCTGGCTGCAGCCGGCAATGACCCTGACGCGCTCAAAGCGGTCCTGCAACTCATCGATCGACTTGGGTTCGACGCTGTTGAGGTCGGGTCGCTCAATGCCGGCGCCGCACTGCAGCCAAACGGGCCAGCGTTCGGTATCGCTCACAGTGCCGACCAGCTGTTGAATCTCCCTTGGCCCGAAGCGTCGTGCGATTGACGGCCGTGGCGCCCAGGAGACTGCCGATGTGCAGCGCCGACCGGGTTTGAACCCGCGTCAGACCTGGGAATTGTCCAGCTGGTTCTGCCCAATCAGACGAATACGGGCGGGTCGTTGGGCCAGTGTCGCACCGTGATCTGTCGGGATAGAGGACCGCAACTCGTCCTGGCCAGGAGACACGCTCGTGACGTCGTCGGGCGCATTCGGTGATGTGAGCGACGCGAACGCTGCGTGGCCCGACGTCACGGACCACGTGGGTGCAGGGATCACCCACGCGTTCCTCGGGGCGACGAGCAGCCACGAAAGTTGATGCTCTCCTCTCAGAGGATCGGCGGCGTGATCCCCTCGGCACTCGCGGCCAGAGCCGGATCCCAGCTGCACACCGCGCACGCGTGCCGGATGGCTGAAAGACCGAAGTCCACGGCGGCGCGAAAAGGGTCCGGGGCACTACAGACATCGTCCCAGTTCAGGACGTACTCGCCCAGATTCGTTTCCCAGTGCGCTCCCGGGGTGGACAGTGTCGCGCTCTCCAAGCCCTCCGGGGCCGGGAACGCAAAGGCGAAGAACGCCGCGTTCGGGTACCGGGCGTCGCCGGGCCACCAGCCGATCTCGATCTGTTGCGCATTCCCCGAGTTGCGCATGATGAAGTCTTGGGAGGGAGGATCGACCGGTTCGCCGGAGAAGAGGCTCACGGCGAGGTCGAAGGTGCCCCACCAGGCATTGACCGGCGTGGACCGTCCCCGGTATGGGGCGCGGAGAGCCGCGAGCACGAGCGCAGCCCGGGTCGCCGTCTCGAAGTAGGAGGTCACCTGCGCCGGGTCGTAGGTGGTGTGCTCGTCGTCCGCATCCAGTGGCGTCGTCCACGGGGTCTCTTGTGGCGTGGGGTCGAACCGTATGGGGCCGACAAGGCCGCGGACCACATCCAACACTTCTCGTGTCACTGCGCCAACCGGACGGTTCGGTGACAGCGGGATGTTGTGCGCTCGACCATCGCTGTGCTCAACCACGGCGTGATGGCTGTGCAGGTCCAGTGCAACGACCAGGGCGCCGGAGCCATCCGGCGCAGGCAACGGCAGCGTCTCCCAGCCCCGCCCGCTCAGGCGCAGCGCGGCGTGCTGAAGCTGTGGTTCGGGTGGCGCCATCGATGCCGCGAGCTTGCCGAGCACCTGCGTGTGTGCGTGCAGGGTGTCGCAGGTGGCGCTCCAGGCCTCGTAGGGAAGCGGGCTCCATCGCGTCGACACTCCAGGCACTATATGAGGATCTCCTCCCCTCGGCGTGAAACCCATGCGGCGTTGCGGTATCAGTCCGGGGCACCCAGGTGAAAGACCAGATACGGGGCCGTGGTTCCAGGCCTTTGAAGGTTCTGGCCGAGGCAACCGGAGACCCCCTCAGGTCTTTGAGGCCCTCCTTCACCTCTTCCCTTGCTTGCGCTCCCCGAGCCAGTCGTCGAAGTCGCGGGCGACGATCCGCTCGTCGTGGACACCGGCGGCATCTGGAGAGGCCAGCCAGACGATCGGCGGTCCCATGATCGCCGGGTCGAGCAGGTTGGCACGCTGCGCATCTGACATTTCGTCGGGAACCATCCCGGTGGCGGTCGCTCCGCCGGGCAGAAGGATGTTCGCGGTGACCGGCGTATCGGCCAGGTCGGCCGCCATCACCCGGGCCAGGGCCTCCACGGCGGCCCCGGCGGGTCCATAGGGGATGAAGCCCCGGCGGGTCATCGTCTGCTCGCTCATCGAAATAGTGACCACCCGTCCGCCGCCGGCGCGCAGCATTCGCGGGATGACCTCCCGGGCGACCAGGAACGTCCCGGTCGCCTTGGTCTCCAGTACGTCGCGAAAGCCGGCTGGTGGCACCTCCCAAAGTGGCTGCGGTTCGGTCATGAACCGCGGGTTGACGGTCCGCATCCCGATCCCGGCGTTGTTGACCAGGACGTCCAGGCCGTCGAGCATCCCGTAGGTGCGGTCGACCGCCGCCGACACCGAGCTGGCGTGGCGGACGTCGAGCTCGACCCCCACCGCTCCGGTGCCCAGCTCCGCGGCGGTGGCCTGCGCACGCTCCCGGTGGCGGCTGGTCACCGCCACCCGGGCGCCCGCCCGCGTGAGCGCTTGCACCATCGCCCGCCCCAGGCCGCTTGTTCCACCGGTCACCAGGATGCGTGTGTCGCGCAGCTGTGCCATCGAAGCTCAACCTAAACCTAATGCCCTCCTCGCTTTCGGCACGGGGTTGGAACGGCGCTGAACCCTTAGAACCTCAGCGGATAGGCGCCAGGTCCGGGGTCCATCGGTTCCGCCAGTCGATGAGTTTGGCCGTCAACAAGAGGGCGACGGCAAGAGCCAGCTGAGCGAGTCGGTGCACACTCTTGCGATCGGTATTGCGGCGGAGCTGGCCATAGTTCGAGAGCCATGAGTTGGTCCGCTCCACCGGCCAGCGCAGGCCCATCTTGAGGTTGTTGGTGGCTTTGGCTGCGCCGCGTGGGCGCCGCTTGGCGATGATGGTGTCGTCGATACCGCGTGCGGCGAGATGGGTCCGGGTGACCTCAGAGTCATACCCGCGGTCGAGCCAGAGTGTTTCGATATCGCCCAGCAGTCCGCGCTCGAGCGCACTGGCGAGAGTGGCCTCGAGCAGGACGCAGTCGTTGCGGTTCGCCCCGGCAATGGTCCAGCCAACGGGGATGCCGTTCTTCTCGGTGAGAATCGACCACTTCCACCCGAGCTTGGCCCGATCGGTCGGGTTCTTGCCGGTACCCTCCCCGCCAGCTGGGGCTTTGTGTAGTGAACCGTCGACGGCGGCTTCGCTGAGGTCCAGCCCGATCACCTTGTCGAAGGCGGCGATCGCCTCGGTGGCAATGGCGTCGAAGACCCGGGCAGCCACCCACTCGTCTCGCCGGCTCCGAGCGGTCGTGTCAGAAACCACTCCTTTGCAGAGGCGTTCGGCGTCCTCCCACGAACAGCCCGTGACCAGGCGAACGAGCATCACCTCGAAGCAGGCCCGATCCGACGCCCTGGGCCGGTGACAGCCCAAAGGATGCGTCTCGTTGTGCAGCGGGAGCAGGGGTTCTATGGCCGTCCAGACGGTATCAACCACTTCAGGGTCCAGCGCGCGCATGATAATTGGAACTCCATTCGGTCGTTTGGTGGTTGGGTCGAGAACCCCAAGTCTCTTGGGGCCACCACCACGACCGGTGGATATCTCTACGTCAGCTCATCGGAGCCGGTCAGCGGGCGCTGGACCTCCGCCTATCCGCGCGGCCTCTTAGTTGATCGCAGACGTGTCGATGCGAGACAGGATGCGCTCTGCGTCGCGGCCAAGCGTCCGCAGTCGCTCGGGAGACAGGAGGTCGATAACCAGCGACCGGACATGCGCGGCCGGGAGCGGCCGCGGCGAGTGCCTCCGCAACCCACAAAAGCTGAGCTGGCTGGGAAAAGTGGCGGAACTGCGGCGGTGACCGTCTCCGCCCTGATCTGACCCGCGATCTATCGGCGTCCCCCTCCATCGCAACCACGAGAGGGCTCTCGCATTCGCTTTGCATTGCACCTCGTTCCAGACCGTCTCGTCTCGGCTGCTTAGGGGGGGTGATGTCAGCGGGGATCAAAATCCGTCGAACCGCCTCGCGACACGCTGGGACGGCGTTGTTGGGGTGAAGTTGGGCTGAAAGCAGCGGGTAGCGCCGGTCAGAGAACCCAAAGATCGTCAGGTTGGCGCCGATGCAACTCGGCGGCGGGCATCGCCACTATTCACTATCCGCCAACGGCACTTTGGTGGCAGGGCGCCGCGAACCGCCTCAGCTCTAGATTTGGAGCATGAGCGTCGAAGGGATACCTCTCGGAGCTCGACCGCCTCACTGCAAAGCATGGGTCATCCATTCGCGAATTGTGAATCACGCTAGGAAGGTTGGTCGCCGGGTATCTACCGTCTCCGCTGCCCCAGCCAGGTTGACCAGCAAGCCACGGCGCATGATCAAGTCGACCCTGGCCGTCGCTGGGGCGCTGTTGGTGATCGTCGCAATACCAAGCATGGTCGGGCCGGCCGCCGGCGCCACCCCAACCACCGCTGCCACCCCGGCTGCGGTCCCTGCTGCGCTGCGCAGTGAGCTCGAAAACTACTTGAACACCTATCGAGGCGTTGAGCACATCTCCGCAGTCTCACTGGCGGTCACTTTTCGCGGCCGCAGGCCGGGCATCAACCTGGCGGTCGGAAATACCCTTTACGGCGGCGGACCCACGATTTCGCCGTACGCGCTATGGCAGATCGGCAGCAACACCAAGGCCTTCACGTCGGTGCTGGTGCTGCAGTTCGAGGCCGAGCACAAGCTCTCGATCAACGACTCGCTCGGCAAGTGGTTGCCGCAATACCCGGCTTGGAGGGGCGTGACGATCAAGCAGCTCTTGAACATGACCAGCGGCATCCCGGATTACACAAACTCACCGGACTACTGGAACACTGTTGCGGCGGCTCCCAATGGCAAGTTCTCGGCTTCCCAATTGGTTTCCTTCGCCGCCGGCCTTCCGGCCACGCACGGCTACAACTACTCGAACACCAACTACATCCTGGCGCAGATGATCATCGAACGTGCAACCCACGATAGCTATGGCAGTCAACTGCGCAAGCGAATCGTTCTCCCGATTCGCCTTCATAACACGTTCTATTCTGCGACTGACTATGGGCGGGCGATTACCGCTCGCATGCCGGCCGGCTATTGGTTCATCTCGGCGGTTCCCGAGATGAAATCGCAACTCGGCAAAGACCAGAGTCGCCTGACGGTCTCGTGGGCGCAGGGTGCAGGCGGAATGGTCAACTCGCTGCAGGACCTGGGCAACTGGGATCGCGCCCTCTTTACGGGTCAGGAACTGCCAAGACAACAGCAGCGCGAGCTAACGAGTCTGGTTTCCACGACGACCGGGAAACCGATCAAGACGACGACGCTGGCCGATCCCGCTGGGTATGGTCTCGGCGTCAGCCAGGTGACGGGCAAGGCCTTGGGGACCGAGTGGTACTACGAGGGGGAAACGGATGGTTACCGGGTTGTCAACCTCTATGCGCCACGGTCCGGCACCGCCATCACGATCGGCGTGAACAGCGCCTCGCTCACCGACAACACCGCCGCGCTTGCCACGTCCATCTACCAGACACTGCACGAGTTGGGGCTCAGCTGACCAACGTTGAGAGGCAATCGACGCTCTCTTCTCGGCCGCAGCACGGGTCTGGATCGAAGAGGCCGACCGCCAACGCAGGCACGACCCGACGCCCTTCCGTGTCGATCTCGCCACCATCCCTGATGCGCAGAAGGCAATCATGGCTGCCAACGGCGCTGCCTTGGCCGTCTATGCCGGCTCTCCGGCGATGGCCGACCCTACGCTTCTCGGCCGCCTCAGCGGCATCGCTATCCCGACCCTGGTGCTGTGGGGCGAGAGCGATCAGATTGCCCGGCCCGCCTACGGACAGGCCTACGCCGCGGCCATCAGCCAGGCGCGGTTCGAGGTGCTGTCGGCCACCGGACACATGCCCCAGATGGAGACTCCCGACCTCGTGCTGCGAACGATCTGAGGATCGGGTCCCAACGGCTTTCACGCGCGGCGACCGACTAAAGCGAGTAAACGGGTCTGCGCACTACTTCCGTCGGGTGCCTGGTGTTAACTACCTGGGGATCGTGCTCGGCGGCTTGGCCGCGTCTCTCGAGATCATCGCATCCACCCTGCCTCTGCTCGAACGGACCACGCGACCCGAAAGCGTCCGAGCCGAATAGGCTCGTGCGAACGGACCGTCGATTGCGACCCATCGTGACCACCGGATCACACCAACCAGGACTGCACTCCGCTCCCATGACCTCGCTCGCCCTGGCAGATCGCATGACGGATATCAGCCGCACCCGCAGCTGGCGGCTGCCGGTCATCTGTTGTGGGATCCCCCTGGTCGTCACCTTCGTTTTGGCCATGGTTCGGCGCCAGGTCGACCTCGGCACCTACCTGATGGGCGGCACCCACGCCTTCGGGGCCAACCTGTACCAGGTTCTGTACCCGCCCACCGGCCTCGGCTTCACCTATCCGCCGTTGGCCGCCATGTTGTTCGTGCCGCTAGCCCATCTCCCCGAGCGGGTGGACCAGGTGGCCTTCTCGTGGGTCAACGTCGGCCTGCTTTTCGGACTGCTGGCCGTCAGCCTGCGGGCAGTGTGCCCGACGTTGGAACGTCGGGTGGTGGTGTGGTGGGCCCTGGTGCTCGTCCTCCCGGCCGGGTTGCTCGACCCCATCCGGGAGACGGTACTGCTCGGCCAGGTCAACCTCCTGGTCGCCCTCCTGGTCATCGCCGACATGACCCTCGACCTGCGGTTGCCACGAGGCGTGCTGGTCGGCCTGGCGGCCGCCATCAAGATCACCCCGGTCATCCTGATTCCCTACCTGTTCCTCACCCGTCAGACCAGAGCGGGCTTACGGGCCACCGGCGTCTTTGTCGCCGCCGCGGCGGTGGCGGCGGCTGCCTCGCCCCACGCGGCATGGAGGTACTGGTCTCATGAACTCTGGTACCCGGCCAACACCGGGAACGTGGCCTGGATCGGCAACCAAGGGATCGTCGGCGTCGTCGAGCGGGCGGTGGGGCACCAGCTGACGACCACATCGACCTTCACCCTCGTCGTGGTGGTGGGGGGGATCGGCTTGGCGGTGGCTGCGGTCGCCTTCCGGCGGTCGTCGCCGCTGCTGGGGTTGCTGGCGGTCGAAGCGGCCGAGTCGTTGGCATCCCCGGTGTCGTGGTCCCACCACTTCGTCTGGGTCGTCTTGTTGATCGCGTGGCTGGCGTTGGGAGCTGATCGGCCGACCTACGGCGCGTGGTGGGCGTTAGGGGTGGCCGTCGTCTTCTGGGCCGCCCCCATCTGGTGGGTGCACCACGGTTCGGACCTGACGTACGTGGGACGAGGTTGGCTCACACCAGTGTCCGGCTCCTTCTTCATCGTGGTGGCAGCCTTCGTGGTGGCCACGGCGATCGCCGTCATCCGTCGATCCTCGGGCTCCGGCCGTGCCGCGAGCAGCGACGCTGACGGTCGTGATTCCAGTCGGACCGATGCTTCCGAACTGCCCGATCACCTGGTCCTTGGCGTTGATCGTCTGGTCGGAGATGACCCGGTCTCGCCGGTCGGGAGCCCCGGCGCTCGCTGAGGACGTCTCCATGGCGGCGCCCAGAGTCCCGGGGGCGGGCGCGCGTCGGGATGAGTAGGTCCTTCGCTCCCTGCTTTCGTCCACGGCGCCAACGGGGGGTGGGGAACACGCTCGCCGACGCGTCGCCCAGTTCGATTTCTATTGGCCGCCACCGATCCTGGCGGCTGTTGCTCCTTCTCAGGCAACGGCCTTCATCGAAAGGTGGCGTTCATGCGGTGCGGTATCTCATGCTCTAGCGGCTCTGATGGCTGAGATGTGGTCTTTCATGAATGCGATCTCGGCGGCGTTGTCGGTGCGTGCGATCGCGGCGCGGTAGGCGGCTTCGGCTTGGTCTGTGTGGCCAAGGCGTTGGAGGAGGTTGGCCCGGATGGCGTGGAAGAGGTAGTAGTGCTCGAGGGGTAGCCCGTCGATCAGGTGGAGGGCCACCTGTGGGCCGTCGATCTCGGCGACGGCGACGGCGCGATTGAGAGAGACGATCGGGGTGGGGGTGACCGCCAGGAGCTGGTCGTAGAGCGCGAGGATCTGCACCCAGTCGGTGTGCAAGGCGGTGGGCGCGTCGCTGTGGACGGCGTTGATGGCGGCTTGGATCTGGTAGGGACCGGGCTGGTTTCGCCGTAGGCATCGGCGGACGAGGTCTTGCCCCTCCTGGACCAGGGCAGAGTCCCAGCGGCGGCGATCCTGCTCGGGCAGGGGTACGAGCTTGCCCTCTGGGGTGCTGCGCGCTTTGCTGCGCGCCTGTTCGAGCAGGATCAATGCCAGCAGTCCCGCTGCTTCGGGCTCATCGGGCATCAGCTCGACCAGCAGCCTGCCGAGCCGGACCGCCTCCGTCGTCAGCTCCTCGCGGATCAACCGTTCACCCGAGCTGGCGGCATAACCCTCATTGAAGATCAGATAGACGACGGCGAGTACCGACACCAGACGCTCGGGCAGGTCGGCCTCCTTGGGGACCCGGTATGGGATACGGGCGTCGCGGATCTTTCCCTTGGCGCGCACCAGTCGCTGGGCCATGGTCGACTCCGAGACCAAGAACGCCCGTGCGATCTCGGGCGTGCTCAGCCCTCCGAGCAACCGCAGCGTGAGCGCCACCTGCGCCGCTCGGTCGAGTGAGGGGTGGCAGCACGTGAAGATCAGACGCAGGCGATCGTCGCGCACCGGGACCTCCTCGGGCGGCTCGTCGCGAGTCAGCAAGAGCATCGCCCGGGCCTGGCGGTCGCCACGAGACGACTCGCGGCGCAAACGGTCGACCGCCCGATTGCGTGCGGTGGTGATGATCCAACCGGCCGGGGCCGGCGGCACTCCGCTCTCGGGCCAGCTCGCCACCGCCGTGGTGAAGGCGTCCTGGACCGCTTCTTCGGCCACGTCGATGTCGCCGAACACCCGGACCAGGACGGCCACGGCGCGCCCGTACTGCTGGCGGAACACACGCTCGATCTCCGAGTTGGAAACTGCCGGCACGAGGCCGTCAGTCTTCCAGCTCGCCCTGGAACGGGCGCACCTCGATCGGCAGCGTCGTCGCCCGGGCCAGCTTGCGCCCCCACTCGAGCGCCTCATCGAGGTTGGCCGCTTTGATGATGTTCAAGCCGCCGATGTGCTCCTTGCCCTCCACATACGGGCCGTCGGTCATCGGCATCCCCTCGCGGCGAGGATGAATCACCGTCGCGGTGCTCGCCGCGTGGAGGCCGCCGGAGAACACCCACGCGCCGACAGAGCGGAGCTCCTCGCCCAGCGTTTGTAGATCGCGGGTGATCTCCGCCAGCACGTCAGCCGGGGGCGGTTCGCCGTCTGGTTGGTAGACGCTGAGCAGGTACTGCTTCATCTCCATCGTGGATTCCTCTCTGTCTCAGGAGCGCTCCATGGCCAGGCCCGCGGAGCGGAACGGTTCCCGCAGCCTGGCCGATGAGGCTCGGTCACGTTTAGTCCCTCGCCGGCTCGTAGGTGGCGATCACCACACCGGTGGCCGTGGTCAGGCTGTCGGTGAGCCGTAGCGGCACGTGCACCTTCTCCGGGAACAGCCGCCGTCCGCTGCCGAGCACCAGCGGGTGGATCATCAGCAGGTACTCGTCGATCAGGCCGGCAGCCATCAGGGAGCCGATCAGCTCGCCGCTGCCCATGATCGCCAGCACCCCGGCGGATTCTGACTTGAGCTCGCCCACGGCTTCGGCGACATTGCCGCGCAACGCCGTCGAGTTGGGCCACGGCAGCGGATCAGCGAGAGTGGTTGAAGCCACGTACTTAGGTGCGTTGGTGAGCATGGGTCCGAACGGGCTGTCGGGCTGGTGGTTCCAGTAGCTCAGCAGGTCCTCATAGGTCCGCCGTCCGAACAGCCATCCGGCCAGGCCACCTCCGGCCGCCATCCTCTCCCCCATCGCCTTGCCCGCAGCGTCGCCAGGCATGGTGGACACTTGTCCCCAGCCGCCGCGCGTGAACCCGCCTCGGGTGTCTTCTTCTGGGCGCCCCGGCCCTTGCATCACCCCGTCCAGGGTCACATGGTTCATCACAATGATTCGACCCACTTCAGGCCTCCTTCGACTCGCGGCGGCGACGCTTTCGTGCCGCCAAGCTGGGTTGCGAGCCACACAGATTGTCTGCCTCGCACCCTCTACACGAACGGCGCCGGCCGAAATCGACAATCCGCCGCGAGCGGAAGAAAAAGTAAACTGGCACTGCGCTGTGGCAAGCAGGCAGGACCCGGGGAGCGAGACCTCCGACTGGAGCAGGGCACACCAACCGTCGAGTAGGGACGCTGAGCGCCGACGGAGGCCGGTCGTATCGCGTGGCTGGTGCGCCTCGCCGGGCGGTCTGCGCATACGATCAGACCATGACCGAAGTCCAAGACAGCTATCGGCAGGTCTCGAACGGCTTCGACGCCGCCGTCAGGGCCGTGACCTCTGACAAGTGGGACACCCAGTCCCCCTGCGAGCAATGGAGAGCCCGGGACGTGGTGGCCCACGTGGTCGCCGGCCATCGGGGCGTGATCGCCGCCGTCAGGGGTGGGGAGTCGACGCCCCTGGGCGCCGACGATGACCCGAAGAAGGCCTGGGAGGAAGCTCGTCGGGCGATCGACGAAATCACCGGAGACCCGGAGGCGCGAGCCAAAGAGATCGACGGGCCGACCGGCAAGACGCCCGCGGGTGAGATCATCGGCCAGTTCGTGACCATGGACGTGCTGGTCCACACCTGGGACCTGGCGCGCACCGTGGGTGCGGACGAGCGCCTCGACGAGGACTCCGTCCGGCACGCCTACGAGACGCTCAAGCCGATGGATGACATGATCCGCCAACCGAACGTCTTTGGGCCCAAGCTGGAACCACCCCCGGGAGCGGATATCCAGACAGAGTTCCTCTACTTCCTCGGCCGTCGGGCGTAGAGGCGTCGCGCTCCTGAGGCACGTCGCGCCGCCCACCAGGCCGATTTAGCATCACCCATGAGCGGCCACAGGTCTCTGTCCCCCCTCCGCTTCAAATCGGTCGGCCGGGGCCATCCCCTCGTGTTGTTGCACGGGTTTGGGATGCAGCCCCGCACCTATCTTCCCCTCGCTCGACTGCTGGCCGATCGAGCCCAGGTCATTATCCCCGCCATCTTCGATTTGCCGGGGGCGTGGACGTTCGGTCGTGCGTTGGCCGGTCTCGAAGCCACCTTGGACTCTCTCGGTCTGGAACAGGTCAGCCTGCTCGGTCACTCCTTTGGCGGTGAGCCCGAATTGGGCTTCGCGGCAATGTGGCCACGACGGACCATTGAATGCGTGTTCGGGGACACCTTGGGCGTTAAAGAGCGCTTCGGGCTGGCCGAGGAGGCTCTTCACAACCCGTTGGGCATACTGGAAATGGCCACTCCGCAAGCGGCATCTGCCTTCATCCAGTCAGTGATCACACATCCGCTCCAGCTGACCCAGGCGGCCCTGTGGGGATTTGTGAGCGACCGCGAACCTGACATTGAGCAGGTCAGCGCGGCGGAGATCCCTTGCCATGTGCTCTGGGCGAACCACGACACCCTGCTCGCCCGCTCGGACGGTCGAGAGTTCGCACGTCGATTACACGCGAGTTTCACCGTTGCGTCGGGTCCAACTGTGACCCATGACTGGATGTTTGATGCCCCTGAGCTCTTCGCTCAGCACCTCGCTCATCTGGGGCTTCGCGCACTGTCGGCTTGATCCGCCACGGAAGTAGTAATCCTGTGGGGACTCACTCAAGTAACAGACGGTTGAGACAAAGGAGCGCCCGTGACTGACACTTTCGACGAACAGGTCATTTCGGAGTTTCGCGCCCGCGGTGGAGTCGTCAGCGGGCTCCAAGATCTGTCTCTGCTGTTGTTGCATCGCTTCGGCGCCAAGTCTGGATCTGAACGCGTCACGCCGCTCGCGTTCTGGTCGGTCAGCGACAATGCCGTCGCAGTCCTTGCGTCGAATCGAGGCGCACCACGACATCCGGACTGGTATTACAACCTGGTGGCCCACCCTACGACTACCGTGGAAATCGGGGCAGAGGTGTGGTCGGTTCGGGCTCGGGTGGCAGCTCCCGAAGAGCGCCGCAAGATGACCGACCGATTGGTGACGGAGCTTGGCGCCGCACGGCGCGAACCCGCCGAACAGCTGCGAGCCGAGCGCCAAGCCCAACTGCGCCGGATCCGCGACCTCGCGGGCGTCACGACATAGAAAACGACGACGGGATCCTCACCGCGCTTAGCCCGTGTTTTGTGTGCGGCGTTGGTGCAGCCGCCGCATCTTGTCACGGCTGCCGCACGTGGACATCGAGCACCAACGTCGGCGTCCGCTGGTGTTGAGGAACAGCCATCCGCAGCCCCGCCCCGGGCAGCGGCTTACTCGGTTTAGGCGGCTGAGGTCCTGAAGAAGGGCGATCGCGTCGGTTGCGACGCTATAGCGGATCCTTCGTGGATCCCGTGCTAGCCAGTCGAGCTTGTAGCCGTCCTCGCCGGCCAGCAGAGTGGCGTGCTTGACGGACTCAATGTAGTTACTCGTCAGCACGTCGAGGTCATTCCTGGCTGGCTTCTGGTCCCGACTGATCGAGGAGAAAAGGCGGTAAACAGCGTCCCGTAGCGCGCGTGCGCGGCGTAGCTCGGCCGCGCTCGCCGGCTCCGCGTCGTCGCGGAGCAGGTCAAGACGTCGGCCCCAGCGGCCCAACATGCGCTCGGTGCGCAGCATGTCGGTGTGCTCGGGATCAACGTGCACATCCTCCAGCGACCAGTCGACGCTGTT
>Ga0208357_1000899_pt1 | contig 22832 bp, 22 predicted proteins | sample NGESurdeep092012_6_FD_184487 | JGI IMG/M metagenome (GOLD analysis project Ga0208357, IMG submission 184487) | Arctic peat soil microbial communities from Barrow, Alaska - NGEE Surface sample F52-2 deep-092012 (SPAdes) | ecosystem: Environmental > Terrestrial > Soil > Wetlands > Peat ... | reverse complement strand
CACCCGGCGCGAAACGCTGAGATCCTTCGACGAGATGGCTCTCGATCATTACGCCCAGGATATTGCGCGAACCGCTGGCCAATTGGGTCGCGATATCCTCTATCACGTCGGTTTGTCTCTCGTAACGCTTGCCCGCATTCGCATGTGAACAGTCGATCATGACGGCCGCTCGCAGCCGGCTCGACTCAAGTGCGGTGCAGGTCAGCGCGACGCTTTCTCTGTCGAAGTTCGGCGCCGCACCCCCTCGAAGGATGACATGACAATCCGCGTTGCCGTCGGTACGAACCACGGCAATTTGGCCATTCTTGTGCACTCCCAAAAAACTGTGCGGGCACGATGCGGCAAGAATGGCATCAACCGCCACCTGGATATTTCCCGACGTCCCATTCTTAAAACCGATAGGCATGGAAGCACCCGATGCCAATTCGCGATGCATCTGGCTTTCCGTTGTGCGGGCGCCAATGGCTCCCCAGGAAATCAGATCGCTGATGTATTGCGGCGACGAGGTGTCAAGCAATTCACTTCCTGCAGGGACCCCGATCTCGTTAATTTCCAAGAGAAGCTCACGAGCGATCTTCAAGCCGTCTTGGATTCGATACGTCTCGTCCAAGCCCGGATCGTTGATCAAGCCCTTCCAGCCCACAGTCGTTCTCGGTTTCTCAAAATACACCCGCATAACGACTTCCAAAGTGTCGGCAAACCGCTGCCGCTGCTCGAACAAGCGTTTCGCGTAATCTTTGGCCGAACGTGGATCATGGATCGAACAGGGGCCGATTACGACCAACAGTCGGTCGTCCACCCCATGTACGATATCGCGCGCCCTGGCACGCGAAGCGCCGACAAAGGACTCGATGCGGGTCCCCTTGACCGGCAACAGTCGAATCAATTCCTCCGGTGCAGGCAGGAGCTGTACCTCTCGCACGTGCTCATCGTCGAATCTTGAGGTCTTTTCTGGCGAATCGGAAACTGGCACGGACGAGCTCGCGATAAAAGATTGGAATATTGACTAACGCATTTGACCGCGGCTGATGATAGCCCTTGGCCGCTGATGTCCAAACCGGAAACAGCCTATTTGGACATATAGCTCCTCGTTAGAAGTATCTGCCGCATCGATCTTTCCTTTGAATGCGGCATCGGAGTAGCGTAAATGGTACTGTGGATTGGACCGCCGTGCCCCATTGTCAGGATTGGAGAAGATAAATATGTCCAAGATCTACGTCATCCATGAGAATGAAACCTGGGTCGAGCCATTGCGCGCCGCGTTTGCCGAACTCGAATTGCCATTCGAGGAATGGTTTCTGAACGAAGGTCTGTTGGATTTGGCGAGTACGCCGCCGAACGGCGTGTTCTACAACCGCATGAGCGCCTCGTCGCATACGAGAGGACATCGCTATGCGCCAGAATACACGGCTGGCGTTCTGGCGTGGTTGGAATCCCACAGACGGAGAGTGATCAACAACGGACGTGCACTACAGCTCGAGATCAGCAAAATGGCTCAGTATGCGGCTCTTTCCACCTATGGGATTCGCACGCCGCGGACAATCGCCGCGGTCGGACGCGAACACCTCGTGGCCGCGGCAAAAAAAATAAGTGGTCCCTTCATCACGAAACATAACCGTGCGGGCAAGGGACTCGGGGTCCATCTGTTTCGCAGCGTTGAAGCATTTGAAGATCATGTCGGGAGTGCTGCGTTTGAGGACTCGCTTGATGGCGTGACCCTTATCCAGGAATACATCCAGGCGCCAGAGCCCTATATCACCCGGGTCGAATTCGTCGGCGGCAAATTCCTCTATGCGGTGCGTGTCGATACCTCGCGCGGATTTGAGCTGTGTCCCGCAGATGTGTGCGTCGTGGGAGAGGCCTTCTGCCCCGTCGGCGAGGGCGGCAACTCGCCAGGGGAAGGCGTGTCGGATGACGTCGTCGCACCGTTCCGAATCGTTAACGACTTCGAGCACCCTATCGTGGAGCGTTATCGGCGGTTTATCGCGGACAATGGCATCGGCATTGCCGGCATCGAATTCATCGTCGACCGCGACGGCGAGATCTACACCTACGACGTCAATACGAACACGAACTACAATAGCGATGCCGAATCACATGCGAAGATTTTCGGTATGCGCGCAATCGCCCGGTATCTCGGTAGCGAATTAAAACGACTGCAGCAAGAAGATTCGCGGGTTGCAGCCTGAATTTTCAGCCTTCCATTCGGTCGAGCCCGAGGGAAAAACAGGATTCCGCCACGAGCTTCGTCGCCACTGTGCGCCGACGCACCGAACTCGGACCGATGGGTTTCGACCGTTAGGCTTTCCTGAGCAAGTCGATCCCGTCCAGCTGCATCTGACAGGTGTCGCATACGATATGGATGAATTCCTCGAAATAGGGTTTTCCCGACAACGACTTCGGAGCGGTGGCGTACAGCTCGCTCCACAAGCCTGCTCGGCCGATTCGTTTGCCCAAGACGTACTCATGATCCACATAGCTCTTGACCCCCCAATTGGGTAAGGCGGCGACTCCGCGACGACTGGCCACCAGTTGCAATATAGCGACCGTCAGCTCAGCGGTTCTGCGTTCCAGATGGATACCGGCAGGTGTTAGCACTTCACGAATGATGTCGATTCGGTTCTCCGGAACCGGGTAAGTGATCAGCGTTTCACCCGCAAGTTCGTGTGCCTGAACGAAGCGTCGATTGCTCAGACGGTGTTCATTGGGCAGCACCAGCAAAACCTCGAAGCGGAACAAGGGTCGTACCGCATAGGGTCGACGCAGTTTGGGCGCCGAACCAATCACCACATCGGCGCGACCGTCATTCAAGAGCGCCAGGGGGTCGCTGTGAAACCCCGCAACCAGATCAACCTCCACCTCTGGCCAACGGCGTCGGAACTCATCCATCACAGGCATAAGCCAGTCAAAGCACGTATGACATTCCAACGCGATTCGAAATTCACCGCAGGTGTCGCCTTGCAGACGGTGCACATCGCGTTCTGCATCATCGACCAGCGGCAATAGAAGGCCGGCCAAAACAAGAAGCCGGCTGCCGATCGAGGTGAATTTCAAACCACGGGCTGTACGCTCGAACAAGGCCATCCCGTAATGCGCTTCGAGCGTTCGGATCTGATGCGATAAGGCCGATTGCGTCAGATGAACTTGGTCAGCTGCAGCGGCCAACGTGCGGCTGTTGGCAATCGCGACGAGCGTTCGCATATGGCGCAGCTCAATCATCGAATTCCATTATATGAATAGATTTCATATTATCGTGAATTTATGTCGCTTGCCTCAACCTCGGCAGCTGGCCAAACTATGGATTGTCCTGCAAGTTTCGGAGTTGTTCATGGCCCAGACCCATATCCTTGGGTACCCCCGCATCGGTCCTCAGCGCGAAATGAAGTTTGCTCTTGAAGCCTACTGGCGCAAAGCGGTTGATGAGGCGCATCTGGAAGAAGTGGCTGGGGAATTGAAACGGCAGCGCTGGCAGGCGCAGCACGATGCCGGATTGTCTTGCGTTGCCGCAGGAGATTTCGCCTACTACGATCCCATGTTGAGCCAATCCACGCTCTTGGGTGCCCTGCCTGAACGCTTTGGTTTTGATCCGTCACACCTGACATTGTCGCAGCACTTCGAGTTAGCCCGCGGCAATGTACAGCAACCGGCTATGGAAATGACGAAGTGGTTCGACACCAATTATCACTATCTGGTGCCCGAGCTCGACGCCCACACCCGTTTTGATGGCGGTGTCGACGATTTTTTCCGGGAGGTCCGTCAGGCCCAAGCAATGGGACTCACGGTCAAGCCTGTCCTGATCGGCCCCCTTACGTGGTTGTATTTGGCCAAAAGCCATCAGATGGGCTTTGACCGGTTGAGCCTTTTACCCGCATTGACGAAAGCCTATATCCGTATCCTCGATCGCCTTAGCCGGATGGGCGTGGAGTGGGTACAGATGGACGAACCGGCCCTTTGCCTCGATCTGAGGCCGCAATGGCTTGCCGCGTACGACACAGTCTATACCGCGATCGCGCAAACGTTGGGCCATGCAAGCCCCCGGTTGTTGCTCGCCACCTACTTCGAGGGTGTTGCCGAGCACACGGGCCGTCTGGTGAATCTGCCGGTGGACGGGTATCACATCGATTTGATTCGTGCCGGACATCAGCTGAGCGTATGGCGCGCGGCGTTGCCGCGCGGGAAGATTTTATCGGTGGGAATCATCGATGGGCGCAACATCTGGCGCACCGACCTTACACGAGCATTACAAATCCTGCGGCCGCTCCACGTCGAATTGGGAGAGCGCTTGTGGATAGCACCATCTTGCTCGCTTGCGCACGTACCTGTATCTCTGGCCCAAGAGAACAATCTCGACGCGGATGTTCGTGGCTGGCTGGCTTTCGCGGAAGAAAAGCTGAAGGAATTGCAAATACTCGGCCGGGCTTTGAACGAGGGAGAGGCGGTAGTAAACGATGCTTTAATCGCATCCCAGTCCTGCGTGGAATCACGCCTGCGTTCCCCACGCGTACGCAATCCACTCGTGCAAAAACGTCTTTTGGATGTGACCCCGGCGATGGCGCAGCGGCAATCGGTTTTTGCGTCACGAATTGCGTTACAGCAGGCCGCTCTGAATCTACCGCTGCTTCCGACCACGACAATCGGGTCTTTTCCGCAGACGGATACGATCCGGCAGGCACGCGCTGCTTACAAGCGTGGGCATATCGGCGCACTGGAGTACCTCAACCGTATGCGTGCCGAAATCGAGCTCGCCGTCGATAAGCAAACCTCTCTGGGTCTCGATGTGCTAGTCCACGGCGAGCCCGAGCGCAACGATATGGTCGAGTATTTTGGAGAGCAGTTGCGGGGTTACGCGTTCACCGAGCATGGCTGGGTCCAAAGCTACGGTTCGCGTTGCGTGAAACCCCCTCTCGTCTACGGCGATGTATATCGTCCCGAACCCATGACTGTGGAGACGGCGCGCTACGCACAGTCGCTTACCGACAAGCCGATGAAAGGTATGCTGACCGGTCCCGTAACGATGCTTCAATGGTCGTTTGTGCGCGACGATCAAGCACGCGAGACGACCGCCATACAGCTGGCTTTGGCCATTCGTGAAGAGGTCTGCGATCTTGAAAAGGCCGGCATTCGGATCATTCAAATCGACGAACCCGCGTTTCGTGAGGGCTTACCGCTGCGGGCATACGACTGGGCGCACTACCTCGACTGGGCCGTGCGTGCCTTTAAGCTTTCGGCCTGCGGGGTACGCGACGAAACTCAAATTCATACCCACATGTGTTATTCGGAATTCAACGATATTTTACCTTCGATTGCGGCGCTCGATGCGGATGTCATCACCATTGAAACTTCGCGTTCCGCAATGGAACTGCTCGAGGGATTCGGCAAGTTCGACTACCCCAACGAAATCGGCCCCGGAGTCTACGACATCCATTCGCCTCGCGTGCCGACGGTCGAGAGCATGGTCACATTGCTCCAACGGGCCTGCGAAGTGATCGCCCCTGAGCGGTTGTGGGTGAACCCCGACTGTGGCCTAAAGACGCGAACGTGGCCGGAGACAGAGCAGGCGCTTCGATGTATGGTGACGGCGGCACGGGTGATGCGCGAACGGCTTTTGCTCACTGTCGCAGAACGCGCTTGATGTGTTTCTAATCGTGTCGCCGGCGGCTCGGGAGCGTCCATAATCAAAGCCCCGTATTTCGTGCTACGTTTGCCCTGAACCGGCTCCGGAACGAGTTCTCTGAGCAATTTCCTCAAGATGGCGCGCCGTGCAATCGCGAGCGACTGCCAAAGCGCCGAGAATCACGCCGACATCGTTTTTCACCAGACCGAAACTCATATCCACGTATAATTTGTCGCCATTCTTGTGGGTAGATCGGGTCGTGAGTACACGGTTTCCGTATTTGGTTTGACCCGCCTCGATGGCTCGGCGAAATCCGGCCCAATGAGCTGCTCGAAATCGTTCCGGAACGATCACATCGAGGCTCTCGCCCATGACCTCCTCGGCTGCATATCCGAAGATGGTCTCCGCCCCTCGATTCCACAGCCGGATCATTCCATCGCGATCGGAAAAGATAATCGCCTCGGGAACTTGCTCCACGATGGCCTTGAACAATTTCCCCGTCTCAATTTCTTCAATTGCTTGCATTCTCGCTCCCAATCGCCCTGGTAGAGGCTCCAAATAGCACAAAACGAATCAATTCAAGCGCGCTGCGGTCGTGTCTTCGTCGACTCGGAGGGCCGACCTTCCCGCCTTTGGGGGGAGGCCCGAGCCGAGCGATGATTCCTGCCCGGTTGCCGGATTTCGAGCGCGGTCAAATCGGGTACCACAAAACCCTCTTGCAACGACAACAGTTCGAGGCGGTGCAAATGTGCCAGTCGCTCCAGGCACTCGCTACCCTTCACCGTCAGCGCCACCTCAACGCGGCGTTTGTCGTTACGGCTGACATTGCGCGTGACAAGTCCGGCGATCTCGCACCTGGAGATCAGCGCCACAACGCCGTGATGCTTTGCCTGCAGGCGCTCCGCGAGTTCCACGACCGTTGCCCAGTCCCGCCCTGGATAACCCTTGATTTGCAGCATCAATAGATAATGCAAAGGGGTGATGCCTTTGCTTCGCGTCATCTCCTCGCTAAAACGCAGAAAGCGGCGTAACTGATAGCGAAACTGCGCCAGCGCCTCGAAATCGGCCTTGGACATCTTTCGCACGGTCAATTCCGAATGCCCTTTATCCATCGCGTTAATATATCATGGCATGATATATTTGCTCAAATAACTGGGAGGCTGTGACTGGCCTTTCACTTTGAACCATCCGGTTTTCACAGTTGATGTAACAGCCCGACCTTGCTAAGGTTCGAGAAACCCTGGACGCGTTATCGAAGCGACCCCGTGAAACTCAATATCCTGTCGGACCTACATTTGAACGTGGCCGCGCTGGGCATTCCGCACAACGATGGCGACGTGGTGATTCTAGCGGGCGACATCGGCCGCCCAAAACAAGCGGCTTGTTGGGCTAAGAGCCTCGACAAACCTGTACTCTATGTTCTGGGAAACCATGAGTTCTACGGCGATACCATTTCAGGCGCTGCCGCCGAACTCAAGCAGTTATGCGCAGGCAGCCACGTGCACGTTCTTGACGACGACGAAATCGTTCTCGAAGGTGTACGCTTTCTGGGGTCTACCCTATGGACCGATTTCATGCTTTTTGGTGAGGGCGACAAGGGTGCGGCAGCGGCACAAGAAGCGTCTCGCTTCATGCGCGACTTTCGTATGATTTATGTGGAAGATACTACGCGCACGCTGTTCACCCCCGCTGATTCTGTCGCTCTCTTCCACACCCACGCTAAATGGCTCAACGACAAACTCTCGGAACCTTTTTCCGGACCCACCGTCGTGATCACCCATCACGCTCCATCTCCAAAGAGCATCCATCCCAGATTCGAGAATTCGCTCATCAACGCATGTTTTGTATCGGATGCCAAGCACCTGATCGAGGGAAACCGCGCATGTCTGTGGATCCATGGGCATACCCACGACAGCTTCGATTACATGCTTTCCGGAACCCGGGTGGTGTGCAACCCGCGTGGATATGCAAAGGGCACCGTCAACGAGAATGCGCATTTTGACGAAAATTTCCTGGTCGAAATCGGGTAACACGAACACGTCGCACAAAACTGTGCCGTGTCTGAGGATGTCTCCGTTGACCCGGGCCATCAAACAGAGGAATGAGGCATGATCGTAACTGCCCTAACCGAAATGTTCCGGATTCAGCATCCCATCCTCCTCGGGCCGATGGGTGGCGTATCCGGTGGGCACTTGGCCGCAACCGTTTCCAACGCCGGCGCACTCGGGCTCGTCGGTGGAGGCTACGGCGATCCGGCCTGGTTGCGGGCCGAGCTATCTCGCGTACAAGGGGATACGGATCGCCCATGGGGCGTCGGCCTGATAACGTGGTCAACGAGTCCCCATGTGGTCGACCTCGTACTGGAATACCAGCCGCACGCGGTCATGCTTTCGTTTGGCGATCCACGACCCTTCGTTGCGCAGATCAAGTCGAAAGGCTGCAAATTGATTTGCCAGGTACAAGACGTTGCGCAGGCGCGCTTGGCGCGGGAAGCGGGAGCAGACCTCATCGTCGCCCAAGGAACCGAAGCGGGCGGTCACGGGGGTACACGCGCCACCCTGCCGTTGATTCCGGCGGTTGTAGACGCCGTGACGCCGATTCCGGTGGTCGCAGCTGGCGGGATTGCGGATGGTCGCGGGTTGGCCGCAGCTTTAATGCTGGGCGCAGCGGGGGCACTCATCGGAACGCGTTTCTATGCCACGCATGAGGCTCTCGGACAACAACGCGCAAAAGACCGTATTGTCGCGGCGTCTGCGCACGAAACGGCGCGCACGCGTGTATTTGATATCGTTCGTGGCTACGCATGGCCCAAGCCGTATACCGGCCGCGCGATCAGCAACCGCTTTATGGAACGGTGGAGCGGTCGCGAGGGTGACTTGATCGCGGCATTGGAGACTGAGCGTGAGCAGTATCAGGCGGCCGCTCGCGATGGCGACACCGATACAAGTGTGGTCTGGGCCGGCGAAGGGGTTGATTTGATCCATAGCGTGGAAAGTGCCGCTACTCTTGTGGCACAAATTTGCGATAAGGCTGAATCGCAATTGCGTAGCGGCGCTAGCCTTTCGCGATCCTCGGCGACGATCGTGCAGCAACAATATGAGGGCGAGCCCGACGCGCGGAAATAGAGGTACTGGCTTTCGGTGAAACCTTAGAGGGCTCCTGGAGTCGAATTGGTTTGCTCGCGCGGAGACCTGCCATGAGTGGCGTATCGACTACCCCATTGGATTTGATAGCGGCCGTGCCCGCAGCCACTTCATCGCAGCCCCCCGGGGTGCATCCGGAAGAGCATGATGAATGGTTGCTCGACGAGGCACTCGCCGAAACTTTTCCCGCAAGTGACTCGATAGCGGTTTCGCGAACGCGGCCGGCTTCGAGATTGCCGAGGATCGGGCCTACATCGCCGATGATCGAAGCTTTAGAGTTTGAAAAGTCCGAGCCCCGATAGGAAAATATCTCTTCGCCCGAGGCTAAAGGATGGGACGCTTTACCGCGTCGATCAACCCGCCGAAGGGGCTTTGGATCGTCGCATCTGGTACGCCTGCAGATGGGTGTGGGCAATTTCGAGTAACGACACGATGACACGGTCTCCGTCGCCCCTCGGCCGACGACTCAGGAGGTCACCTATGATGTGGTCTGCCTCGATCCGTGCGTTACTTTCGATGTCCCGCAGCATCGATGCGGTGATGGGCGAGTCAGGCGTTGTCAGCATCGTGCGGCTCGCTTCCAGGAATGGGGCTCGCGGTTTGTACCCTTGAGCGTCCGCAATGACGCGGCATTCTTCGAGCAGGTTGAGCATCACATCGCGACCTCCGGGCGACGCAACGATGTCTCCGATGGATGCTCGCATCAGGCAGGTAGCCCCCGCGAGAGTGGCCAGAAATACCCACTTCTCCCACATCTCCTGGACGATTTGCTCGCTGGGGCTGACTTCGAACAAAGTCCCGGCGAGAGCATCGGTGATGCGCCCGACGCGCTCTGAAGTTCCTCCTTCACGCTCCCCGAACGACAGGGTGTGAATTGGAGTTAGTTGAACAATGACGCCTTCGTCGTTCAGCGTTACGGAGATGAGACAACGCCCTCCGAGTACAGACGCCTTTCCAAACCGGCCATCCAGAACCTCCAAATGCCTCATACCATTTAGAAGCGGAAGGATCACGGTCTCGGGGCCGACGGCTGGGGCAAGGGATTCCATCGCGCCGGCGAGGTCGTAGGCCTTGCAGCTTAATAAGATCAGATCGAATGGCTGATGTATGTGCTCGGAAAGCACGGTCGGTGGGGCGTGAATGGTGAAGTCGCCGTGAGAGCTACGTACCGCCAGCCCAGAGGTGGCGAGCTGCGCGGCACGCTTAGGCCGCACCAAAAACACAACGTCACGACCCGCTTGGAGTAGACGTCCTCCGAAATATCCGCCGGTCGCACCGGCACCGACAACGAGAATGCGCATCTGCATACCTTTCTTCTTGATTAGTGATTCACCTCAGAAGCGTTTTGCGAGCCCGGCACTCGTCGCGAACAAACAAGCACGGGCGTCGATGAGGGGCCAGAAATTCGCATATTTGCCCTCGCAGCCTTATTGTCGGTCAACTTTACATTCAATGTTCAAATTCTGGAGCCAAGCCATCATGCCATTGATTTAATGGATATTTTTATATTGGCCCAGTAATTGCATAAGGTGGAGTACATAAAAAAGCCAGGGAGAAGGACATGTCTCGTTTTGCAACCATCATATCGATGGCCGCAGTCGGTATCCTGGGCGCAGCCAATGCATCTGCTGCTCCGGTGATCTTGAACTTCAATAGTATTTCGACGGGTAATGGAACGAAAAACAACGCTGCGGTGCAGGCGTATTTGAACGCCGTACTCGGCGTGGGCGCCGTAACGGTTCATGGTGCGGTCGCCGACCAGACCTACAATGGGGATGGGTTCGTCCTTAACGACAAGACGCTGGGAACCACGAACTTTGTTAATGGGGTCCTGGTGTCCGACGGCACCAATTCCCAGACGGGTCACCAGAATTACGATACGTTCCTCTATAACGCCGGTGGTGAGGCTAAAACACCTTATGGTACGGCGGCCGACAATAAGATCACGTTCGACTTTAAAACACCCATCAACTCCATCTCGTTTGATTGGGAGGTATTTCCAGATGCCAGTTGTCAGCACCTGACCCCGGGGCACTGCGGCACGAATAATGCCAATAAACCCGACTTTGAGCTCTGGGCCGGAACCGCCACACAGCGTACAGTCGATGATTATTCCGGTGACGCAAATAACGACTTCCCGGTTAATGGCACGAACTATCCCCAAGGACTGGGTTATTTCAGCGCGACATTTTCCACGCCCGTCACCCATGTCGAATTTGTAGACTGGCCCGCCCGCATCGGAATCGACAACCTCGATCCATTGAGAGTTCCGGAGCCAGCGACGCTTGCCCTTCTCAGCCTGGGTATTTTAGGTATTGCCGCGACTCGGAAACGTAAGCAGAGCTAAACTGCTCAGATGACCCGCCGCATCGGATTTCGAGCGCGGTGGGCGGCCCCTTGTGTGACACGATGTCGCCGATTTGACAATGAGTCTCTTGGCGGCAAGCGCACAGGGTGCTTGAGAACCGGCGAACCCGGGGCGGCACGCATCGCAATTTTGCTCCGTGTCGTAAACGGGGTTCGGTTCGCCAGAAATGCTCATATTCAGGCCATTGGGATCGCGCATCGACATCTCGTTTCTTCAATACCAACGGTGCTAATGTTGAGACTGGCTCCCGCCTAACGGCGACTCGTACTTAAAGTCCCCCAACCCCGAAAATCTCGCATGAACGACGACACCTCGAGTGTCCACGGCGTCCTCGTGCAAGGTACCTTGTCGCGGCGTGCTCTCTTGCGCGCGGCGACGGCCGGATGTGTGTGGGCTGGCATGACGAGGCTGGAGCTGCAGAGTGCATGCGCCGCAACGGACGACACAAGGCTATTGTCTGGTGCAATCCCAACTGGGGCCGCCCATGAGCGGCCTATTTCGGTCGCCGGATCCGGCGACGCGCTCTTTGCCACGTTGCCGCAGGCGCAATGGGGTAGCGCACATGATTCGCAAACCATTCGCCAAACCCTGCGTCGCGACGCGCCCGGCTATCGAGAATTCGGCGACACGGGGATTACCGCCGTGACCACTGCGTGGAGTGGAGCCGCGTTCGATCCGATCAATGGGATCGAGTACGTCACGGGTGGCGGGCATCACGACTCGAACTGCAATGCCTTGTTCGCTGTGAACTTCGAGACCGGCGCGGTGAAAGTTTGTGTGCAACCGTCAATACTTACCCCGGCAGTCGTCGACGAAATGAAGAAGAGTTGGCCCGCGGATAATCCATGGAACAGCTGGGACAAAGGGATCTCACCGAGCTATCTGTATCCGGATGGCCGTGTCGGAGCCGTACATACCTATGGAAGCATCTGGTATCTCCAAGGAAAGGTCGTGCAACTCGGGCATTTCTGGACCGAGTATGACGTGATCAGAGGAGTGCAATCCTTTACCGGCCCGGTCTTGGGTCATGGGAGCCCCAACAACCTGGGTGTGATCGTGGGCGACCGGCTGTTGTCTCTCGGCTCTAAGGCTTATGACTATTGGGGATTTCGGCAATACGACACGGTCGCGCGCACCGAAACGATTTCCGAAATGGGGGTTCCCTACTCGCCCGGAAGCAGCGCTCGGTACTCTTTTAGCGGGAGTGTCTTTGCCTGTGCAATCGGTAACGACGTCTATTGCGTGAATCCGACATTGAGCGTGGCGTGGAGTTTCGATGTATCCCGCGTACAAAAAACTTACGTTGCGAAAATTCTGACGCTCAAAAACCCCTGGTCAGCCCCCGACACTACAGATCTGCAGCTGAACACCTCTGCCTATGATGCACACGCCAACTTGCTCTATATCCCAGCCAAAGACTTCAGTTATTTCTTGACTTGGAATCCGCTCACCGGCGCCTGCGGCAAATTTTCCATCAAGCGTCCCGGACTCCCGATACGCCAAGCCAACTCGGCATATGGAAGACTGCGTTATTACGCCAAGCGAAGATGCCTGTTGCTGGTCAACAGTGTTGACGAGCCTCTGTACTACCTGAAGCTAGCATGAGTGAGCCCACGAAACGGAGTCATTTGATCCAATCCGGCGCGATTCTTTAGCGGATGCGCCCCGTGGATTAACTGTCGGGCTTCATGGTCAGGGCACAGTTCCCAAACTCTGCGCCACCCAGCGCCTGCGTAAATTCTTTAGTACAAAGAGCGCGAGGAGCGCAGTGACCACGTCCAATATGATGACAATTACAAACACGGTGGTCCAGCTACCGGTCGCTTCCCGGATATATGCTGCCACCGGTCCACCGAGCACCGACCCTACCCCCTGCGCAATATAGAGAAATCCATAATTGGTCGTTGCGTTTGCCGTCCCAAACAAATCCGTGAGTGTCGATGGGAATAGCGAGAAAATCTCGCCCCACCCAAAAAAGACAAGCCCTGTCAGAACGACAAAAACCGCTGCGTTATGGGCAAACAAAAGTAGCAAGAGAATTGCCAGGGCCTCCAGCGCGAATGCGATGAACATCGTATTCTCTCGTCCAATGTGATCGGACACCCACCCAAAAAACGGCCGGGTTATGCCATTGGTGGCGCGCGACAAGGTTAATGAGAGCGGCAATGCTGCGAGGCCGAAAACCAACGTGTCTTTGACGCCAAAGTCGGTTGCAAACGGTCCGACCTGCGAGACCACCATCAATCCGCTTGTCGCCATCATCGACATCATGGCAAACATGAGCCAGAAAATCGGGGTTTTCAACATCTCATTGGCGCGGTAACTTCGCTGCGATTGGCGTTCGGCCTGTTTTGCGGCTAAGGCCTCGCGCGCCGTGGCGATCCAGCCACTGTAGGGCACACGTAGTGCTTGGCTGACGACAACGCCAACGACGAGTTGAATCCAACCCCACACGATCAATGTTTGCACATAGCCTGAAACAGGAATCATGTTGGCGATGGGAAATGAGGTAATGATCGCCCCCGCGCCGTAGCCCGCTGCGGCGATACCCGCTGCGAACCCGCGCCGATCGGGGAACCAGCGCACCATATGCCCAATGATTCCAACGTATACGATACCCGTGCCAAAACCACCGATCACTCCGTAGGTCAGGTAAAGGGCCCAAACGTTCGTGGCCGCGGCCGAGAGTACCCAGCTCAGGCCAGACAACGCGCATCCGATCGAAATCAGAAGTCGCGGCCCGAAGCGATCGACCAGCCACGCTTGGATGGGCGAACAGAAGGTTTGAAGAACGATCAGCAGAGAAAAAGTAACCTGCAACTGCGCGAGCGAAGCTCCGAACTTACTTTCCAAGGGGTGTATGAAAAGAGTCCATGTGTACTGCGGACTCGAAATGGACATCATGGCAATGAATCCGAGCGCCATCTGTGCCCATCGATTCATGTACCAGGCTGATTCCTGTTGGGGTCCCTGCATCGATTGCGCGGTCATGGTGTTCCCCTCGTCAGCGATTTCAGCGCATTATCGTCCTACCAACGCACATTGCAATACCTGATTGAAACGACGAAGACCAATAGGACTCCCATAAATCCGTAGCGCCTCACCGTGCACGCCAAGCGGACACGGGAAGGCATTCCGGTTTGTCCGTGAACATCCGTGCGAACCATCGGTACTTACCCGGAAAGACAATGCGGAGGGTCGCACGAAATGCCGCTTTTGACTGAGGGGATATTGGCGTCGAGACGCGTTTACCCGAATAATGACCCCTGACGGGAGTGTAGCCCGAAAAAATAGCCCGACGGAGATAATTCAATGTCCCACCGTACGTTGAATCTTGACGACACGCTCTATGAATACCTGCTCACCCATTCTTTGCGTGAACATCCCACCCAAATCGCGTTGCGCCAGGAGACCAGCACACATGCACGAGGAGGAATGCAAATTTCCCCGGAGCAGGGACAATTTATGGCGTTGTTGGTAAGGCTTCTAGGTGTACGCCGCGCAATCGAGATCGGAGTCTTTACCGGATACAGCGCGCTATCGGTAGCGCTGGCGCTGCCAGACTCAGGCTATCTGCTCGCTTGTGACGTGAGCGATGAGTATACGAAAATCGGCCGCAAATATTGGCAAGCGGCGGGCGTCGCTCAGAAGATTGATTTGCAATTGGGGCTGGCGTTGGTAACCCTTGACAGATGTCTGGCTGCGGGTGAATCAGGGCAATATGACTTTGCTTTCATCGACGCTGACAAAACCAGTTACGACGCCTATTACGAGCGTTGCTTGCGGCTACTGCGTCCTGGTGGACTCATCGCCATCGACAACGTACTTTGGGGAGGAGACGTTGCGCGAAAAGCGAAAGACGCTGACACTGCGGCATTGCAAGCGCTCAACACGAAGCTACTCGACGATGATCGTATCGATCTATCCCTGTTGCCCATTGGGGACGGCCTCACGTTAGCGCGCAAGCGCCCCAATCCGAAATGAGCGGGTCCGGGAGCGCCGTCGCAGAGGATGGCACGATGCGATCACGAAGCGAGCGGCTTTAGCTCCCCGACGAGCGTAGGCACCAGTTCCGAAACCGTGGGATGGATATGCACAGCCCGCTCCAGCACCTTGTAGGATGCCTTTGTATACATCAGATCGAGGATGCAGTGAATTACTTCATCGGCCTCAATCCCAAACAGCGTTGCACCCAGAATGTGCTCGGATTGGGCATCCACCACAATTTGCATGAAACCTTCCGTCTCGCTGCGCTCTCGTGCTCGCCCCACTCGGCTCATCATCATGGTACCCAGCAGCGCCGGACGCTTGGATTGCCTGACCTGATCGACGGTCAGACCGATCCTTGCCAACGGTGGATCGATGTATAGGGCGTACGCCGTAATTCGGTCGTTGACACTGCGTTGTGTTCCATCCAGGAGGTTCTGCGCGACGATTTCGTAGTCGTTATACGAGGTATGAGTAAACGCCCCGCGACCATTCACGTCACCCATTGCCCACACACCGGGGACATTCGTACACAACGTGTCGTCCACTTTGATATAGCCATGGGCGTCGGTCGCTATACCGACCTTCTCAAGACCAAGATCGTCTGTGTTCGGAGTCCGCCCCACCGCAAGAAGAAGGTGCGAACCCTCGATCTTTTGAACCCCGCGCGAGTCAGAAAAATGAACCTCGATTCCTCCTGTACACGGCTTGACTTTGAGAACTTTGACCAACGTCGAAATGGAAACGCCTTCTGATTCGAGACAGGTAGCGACTGCCGCTCGAACATTGGCATCTTCCCGTGGGATCACGGAAGCGCCCATTTCGAGAACCGAGACTTCGCTGCCGAAGCGCCGATACATTTGAGCAAATTCGAGACCGATATAGCTGCCACCGATGATGACGAGATGACGCGGCAGCCGATCCAGATCCAATATGCTCGAGTTCGTCAGGTACGGGGCTTCGGACAGACCCGCAATATCGGGGACAGCGGCCCGGGCCCCCACATTCAGAAATACCTGCTCGGCTTCGAACACGTCATCGCCGACCTGAATTGCGTGCGGTGCGGCAAATCGTGCGTGTGCCCGAACTAACATAAGGTTCGAGGTATCCTCGATCCAGCGCGTGACCGACTGATTGGACTCTCCTCGAATCCGATCCATGCGCTGCTTCACGGCAGACATATCGACGGCGACATCGCTGCCAATCCTCACCCCGAAATCTGCGGCACGCCGAGCCATGTGAGCAACACGGGCGCTTGCAACCAGTGTCTTGGTTGGAATGCACCCGACATTGACGCAGGTACCCCCTACGTTGTGGCGCTCGATGATGGCAGTTTTACGGCCTGACTTCGCCAATCGAACCGCCAACGGTACGCCAGCCTGGCCCGCTCCGATAACGATCGAATCGTACGTTGGCATTGGACTCTCCCAGAGGTGGAATAGGTTGCCTTCACGACCTCGCCTTTGCCTTTTTGTGAAAGGCGTGCGCTTGCCGAATCGTGCACGTCAGGCCCGCTACGTAGGTAGGGTATCGCGTCTGCGGGCGAGTCGTTGTCATAAGACATCGTCTCGTGCATCATCATATATTCATATCCGATGAACAATCGCGTCCACACTTGGAGTTCACGGATATCGATATCGAACGAGTGGGCCGCAACGTGACCGCGCCAAAACTACTGGCCCGCGGCATGGCAACCTCTGGATGTCGATACAGTTGATGAACAATGGCGGCGAGGATTAAATCCACCGAGACGATAAATGCCGAGGTAATCAATCAAGTACTGAATATCTGTCCCCAGGAGCCGGCGTCTCAAGCAAAGAGGCGGCCGCCCTCCAAGGTGCGGGGCGGCTCGGAGCGGAACGTCAAAGCAACACCTCGCGGCCCATGACAAGGCCTTCCTTCGAATGCCCCTATCGTAGCTACCGAGGGCTGCCCTGTACGGCAACAGTTATTTGTGCAACTCGCCCCCTGACAGGCGGAGAGCGGCTGTCCCTGACTTCACCATCCGCCTGTGACTTACACTCAGGCTTGCCGTTTGGTCGAATCCGAAACCACGCCGACGCGCCCGGCCAGAACTGGGTTCTGGACCAGGACTCGAGCGCGCACGAGATCCAACTCGCATTACTGCGAGGCCTGCCCGTTTCGGCAATGCGAGGATCCTTCGAGACCCGAATGTTAGGTTGACTTGAACCTACACTCTAGTCTTCGTGCTTAATCTCAATGTTGTTTTTAACGGCTCTGACGCCATCGGTCGCGCGCGCAATGGAAGTCGCCTTATCGGCTTCCTTCTGACTCCTTGCAAACCCACTGAGCCATACGACACCGTCCTTATCGGTATCAACCCGAATTTCCGTGGCGCTCGCCAAGTGTTCGGCCGCAAGTTTGGCCTTAACCTTTGTCGTAATCGCCGAATCTTTAACGAAGGTCATGGGTTGTGCACGATCTGCATCTGAGTCAGCCGCCTGCGACATCGCGGGCACCATGAGCATACCGACAACTAAACAGGTTGCAGCAAGTGTAGTTTTCATATCTATCCCTCTATATATATAAGAATTTGAGCAACGGAGTTCCATAAAGTGCACAAGTGCTACGAAAGCGCACGTGCCCTACGGTGAGTTGACGCGACAGAAGCGGCCAGTACGATCCGCTCAACACGAGACGGTTCAATCGGCGTTTCGCCCAACAGGTATGCCTCAGCAAGTCTCGTACCCAGCGCTACGGCAGCTTTCCCAGAGCGAGTGTCTTAGGCCTTCGCAAAAAAACGACGAGAAAACGCCGGGGCACCTCAGGACGACGCGAATTCCCAGCTCAATCACTACAATCGGATCCGTTCCGAATGAGAAAGCGCTCGGCTACTTCCCGAATCGTCACTCTCTTTTCTATGCCTGGCACTAGAGCGAACATTTATTCCATCTCTAATATCGCGGCCTGCAAGACCTTTCCCTGGCGGTATAACCGCCTTCCCCGCCCAACATTTCACCGACATGGAGGATGTTTGGTGATGGTGGCCACATCTACAATGATTGGTGCGCCTGTCTTTGCTACAGCAAGGCTAAGGGCTACGCTCGCGACAGCAAGGGGTGGTCCAGTAACGCCACCGCTCGCTCGAATTGCACCCTGCCTGTAGGTGTTCGATCTCGCTCTAGGGCACCATTCAGCTCGATCGATAATCGGTGCAGGCGATAGTTGACTTCATGTGAAACAGCCTCGGCTTCAAATTCCTCGGACGCGCGCTCGTCATTACGAGTCGCGTCGTCCGACAGACTTTCAATGGCACCCGTAGCGGAAATGGACCGTCTCACCACGGAAAGAACGTCGTCGACTCGATCAACCAGCCTCTGCTCTTCATCGGAGAGCACAATTCCCTCGTCGGATCTTAGAATCTCCGAAACTTTTTGCGCGGCATTCTGCGCCCAAAGGAGCCTCTCGACGATCGAATGACGCGCTGACACCGATAGCATTTCGGAAAACACGCTATTGCGGCTCCGTGCGTGAATAAGGTTGACGAATTCCCTAGGGAACTCACCCGGCACTAGCCGCGTGGCAATTGAGGCGCGTCCGAGTCCATTCGGATCATGTGCAAGCAAACCGGCGATTGCTTCGGCAACAATGAGCGGTTGAGCCAGGGTGCCAATGCCACTTGCCGAAATCGCCTGTGGATAACCGCTTCCGTTTAGGCGCTCGTGAGATTGACCAATCGCCTGAGCGACGTCGTGCCCTCCCTTGACCAGTTCCCGGACAGCATGCGCACCAAACATCGGATGCTCCATGATCTGTCGCTCCGTTGATGGAGAAAGCCGGCCCTCAAAGAGAGCCGGATCCATATATAGCTCGCCAATGTCATGGAGCATCCCTGCATGAACGAGACGCCCAAGCGCCGAGGCACCCATTCCCGTCGCGGCGGCCAAAGCGAGTGAAATGGCAGTTACTGCAGCGGCATGGGAGTGTCTTTGCCGAGGGCCGTAACGAAGCACGCTGACGAGGAGAAGTTCCGTAGGATTCGGAGTGGTCGAACGGATCGCCCTGACAACCGGATCCATCTGAGGTGTAACGAGGCGTCGAAACGCATCATTTTCAGCGATCAATCCTTCCATTACGTCGAGTATCCCTGCGACCGTGACGGGATCCTTGCAGAAAATGCACAACTCGATCGGCTTTCGAAGTCGACGGTTCGAAAGGCGTTCAATCAGATGCGGACCTACCGGTTTTCCGCCTGACCAAAGTTTGATGCCTCCGATATCAAATATATCCTCTGACGCGTGGACCTCACACACCTCGGTTGTTCGGAGAATCGCTTCTAGAAGATGGGGATTTGCATATAAAAACAGATCCGCCGCGCCAGAGCCAAGCATCATTTGGTATCCCCACTTATTGATCCTCTTGGAAAACTGAACCCGCTATTTGCATTGCCCATTCCTCGGAGAGCATTTTGTTTTTTCGGGGTCGCTGGAGATCAATCTCAAATCCAAAGTCGAATTAATTTCGTTCGAAGGGAAATTTCAGAGGGCCCCAAACCGACGTGCCCCGGCCTTTGTCGTTGTCGTATTGGACGCTCAGAACTTTCATTGCGTGCGCAATAATTATGCTGATAAAAACCCGGTTTCCCGAGTACGGCCTATTCTATCGCGAGCCCGACATCGCATATGACCCGAGTTGCGAGCGTTCGTCTCGGTTCCAAGGCGGCCCCGAAGCGGGCGCGCCTTCAGGCAGTGATTGTGGGACGACGGCTGTTCAATGTAATGGTGCCGGCACCAGTCCGTACTTGGACATAACCCCGAGTAACTTCGAGCGGTCCGGCGGTCCGCCGGCATTCACGATTGCTGCTATATCACGGAAATATTGAGCGCCAATATCGGGCGTAATGACAATCAGTGCGCGGGCTGTACCATTGTGCGGATTGCTGAAGTGATGGACCGATCCACGTGGGGTAGCCATCCACTCTCCTGGCATCAAATCCCGGGCTACGTCATCGACCGCGTATCGGAGTATTCCTTCCAGTACATAGACGCATTCTTCGTTATGGGTATGACTATGCGGCGGCGGAACTTGCGAACTGGGCGGCACGGTCAACTCAAAAACCCCCATCCCGCCCGTGGCGGCCCCTTCGATCAGATATCGAATACTCAGTTGACCCACGTTGATTTTTTCGCCCGCAGCCGCGTCACCAGGTGCCATTTTCAAACCCCTTCGATTAAGGATTCTCGTCAGTTCCTCAGTGGCGTGGCTTAGGTACCCATCCCTTGCTGGCGTCCCACCCCTGAAGGCACATTTTTTCAATTCAAATTATGCGCTTCTCAGGAGCGCATTTTATTCGAAGTCGACGGCAAGCCGAAATTGTCGGAATCCATTCCGAAGCCCTGAGAGCTCATTAAACAAGAAGATCCGGCGAGCAGTTCGAGAGCCCAGTCGAAACGCAGAGAATAAACTGCAGCAAGAGCTGTCGGGACGATTGGGACGGTACCGCCATGGAAAGTTTCTCTACCAAGCAGACCGAGCGATGCCACCGAGCGCGTTACGTGACCATGGTCATACTCGTGCCAACGTGTTCGATTTTATCGAATGCTTTCATAGTCCAAAGGGTTGGCACTCGGCCTTGGGATCCGTCAGCCCAATGCAGTATAAGAGGCAGTTTGTAGCTTGACTAGGTGCCCAGCAAAACAAAGGAAGCTCAAACTCAAGCCACGGCCGGCTGAAAGCGCGGAATTCTAGAAAGTACCTCGGCCATGGTTTCGCGAGCCATAGCGGTGTCATAGTTGGCTTGACCCCGCAACCACCACCCGTCGCTAAGGCCAAAATATCGGCACAAACGCAGATCCGTATCGGCGGTAATCGAACGCTTTCCTGCAACGATATCTCCGATACGCTGCGCAGGCACGCCGATATCCTTAGCTAGGCGATATCTGCTTAAGCCAAAGGGCTTTAAAAACTCTTCCTCCAGCATTTCGCCGGGTGACACCGGAGCTACTATGCGCATGATAATTCTTTCAATGGTAGTCGACGATTTCGACGTTCTTAGCCCCGCCTCCAGCCCAAATAAAGCACACCCGCCACTGATCGTTGATACGAATACTATGTTGCCCCTTGCGGTCATGCTTCAAGGCCTCGAGCCTATTGCCAGGAGGAACCCGTAGATCATCAAGTGCCATGGACCAGTCGAGTTGCTCAAGCTTTCGCAGAGCCGCTCGTTCAATATTCACCCAGCGCCGAACACGGCTCCCTCTAAACAGAGATTCCGTATCTGTACACTTGAAGCTTAGGATCGCCACGCATCATATTAACGGGGCACGTTAATAACGTCAAGCGTTACTATGTGATCGCACGGAGGTGCAAAACCCGTGGGAATAGCGTCAGAAGAAAAAGGCCAACCCGCTTGTGGATTCCGAACCGGATTGTCACAACGGGAAGCGATTATTTCGCTTGAAACGTGTCATAGATGGGGTGCTGATGGGACTCGAACCCACGACGACCGGAATCACTATCCGGTGTGCATGGCTAACGTCTTGAATTTAAAGGACGCTCTAGCGCGAAAACCGCGCAAGGTCGCTTAGTCACGCGACAGATTTGCGACATGAGGGCCATGCGTGTCGCCGCGATGTACCGCCGGTTCATTGAATTGCCCGCAAACTCACTGTTTTCTCCCCCCAAGAAATACACATAAATGCTTATATTCATATTGACAAACATAAGCATTTTTGTATATTATTAGATCGTAGGATCAAGCAAGGGGAGGCGATGAAACAAGCGGAATTCTTGAAGTGGCTGGCCGCACAGGGCGCAACCTTCAAAGACGGCAAAAAGCACATGAAGATATACCTTAACGGCAAGCAGACCGTGATGCCGCGTCACCCGGCAAGGAACTTGGGGAAGGCCTGAGAAGGACAATTATGAAGCAGCTTGGCTTATAGCAAAGAGTTCCGTCCAACGGGCTCACATTCTTTTTTAGCAGCAGATCAATGGAGTGAACCATGTTGCGTTACCAACTAAATTTGAAAGCAGACGGTGATGGCTGGCTCGTAACTTTTCCGGATATTCCGGAGGCGAACACTGGCGGCGACACCCAAGAAGAGGCGCTCGAGATGGCGCAGGATGCGCTCGAGACGGCGATGGACTTCTATTTTGAGGACAAACGGCAAGTGCCGACCCCCTCGAGGATCGAAAAAGATCAGCCGTTCATCGAATTGCCGGCGAGCATGTCTGCCAAGATCCTCCTGTTGAATGAGATGCTTGCGCAGAAGGTGCGAGCAATCGACCTGGCGCGCATGCTTGATGCGCGGCCACAGGAGATCCAGCGTCTTATCGACCTGCATCATGCTTCGAAGATCGATACGATCGCTGAGGCTCTCAAAGTTCTGGGGAAGAGGCTCAATCTGACGCTAGTTCGAGCTTAGGTCCAAGCCGATTCTTTACACGACATCTCGGCTAAGATCCTTGAACGTGCATGAGCTTACCCCGGGTGAACTTTCCCGGTTCCCCGGATACTTGGCTTAGCTATAAACTGCTTTTCGTACTGCATTGGACTGACGTATCCCAAGGTCGAGTGACGGCGCTTGGGGTTATAGAACCGTTCTATATAGTCGAACACGTCTGCACGCGCATGGGTCCCTAGTCACGTAATGCGTTCGGTGGCATCACTCGGTCTTCATCGTGGAGAAGAAGCTTTCCATCGCGGCATTACCCCGACAATCACCTTTGCGACTCATGCTACGGTTTGCTGGCAACG
>Ga0208357_1000896_pt1 | contig 22877 bp, 26 predicted proteins | sample NGESurdeep092012_6_FD_184487 | JGI IMG/M metagenome (GOLD analysis project Ga0208357, IMG submission 184487) | Arctic peat soil microbial communities from Barrow, Alaska - NGEE Surface sample F52-2 deep-092012 (SPAdes) | ecosystem: Environmental > Terrestrial > Soil > Wetlands > Peat ... | reverse complement strand
TGCACTAGCCCTCACCGTCCTGATCCACTAGCATCATCAGTTGGGGCACGAAGCGCCCAGAGGATCAGTATGCGGAAGCTGTTTGGCACAGACGGAATACGAGCAATCGCCGGTGAAGCACCCCTCGACAAGCGAACCATCTACGCAGTAGGCCTCGCCCTTGCCTCAAAGCTGGCTGAAACCAGCAAGCACGTCCGCGTCGTCATGGGCATGGACACCCGCGAAAGCGGCCCCTGGATCGCCGCCACCCTCGCCGCCGGCCTCCGCGACGGAGGTGCCGACGTCTCCTCCGCCGGAGTCATCACCACTCCCGCCATCGCCTTCCTCGCCCGCAAGCACCACTTCTCCGCCGGAGTCGTCATCTCCGCCTCCCACAATCCCTGGCGCGACAACGGCATCAAAATCTTCGCTGGCGACGGCTACAAGCTCCCCGACGCAGTCGAACTCGCCATCGAGCAGGAAATCACCCGCGTCCTTGCCACCAACCCCACCATCCCCACAGACGCCCCCCTCCCCGAGACCAAGGAAACCTACGGCCTCGAATACATCCGCTTCCTCCTCGAAGCCGTCCCCGGCATCTCCCTCGACAATCGCAGCGTCATCATCGACTGCGCCAACGGCGCCGCCAGCGCCGTAGCTCCCCAGCTATTCGAGTCCCTCCACGGCACCGTCGAAGTCACCCACGCCTCCCCCAACGGCCGCAATATCAACGAGCACTGCGGAGCTCTTCACCCCGAAATCGTCGCTGCCCAGGTCAAAGTCAGCGACGCCTCCCTCGGCTTCACCTTCGACGGCGACGCCGACCGAGCCATGTTCTCCGACGAGTACGGCAACGTCGTCAACGGCGACGCTGTTCTCCTCGCCTGCGCCCGCGATCTCCAGGCCCGAGGCCAACTCAACGACAACCTCGTCGTCGCCACCACCATGTCCAACATGGGCCTCGAAGCCGCCTTCGCCCGCTCCGGCATCCGCATGCTCCGCGCCCCCGTCGGCGACAAGTACGTCCTCGAAGAGATGCGCAGCTCCGGCGCTTCCCTCGGCGGCGAACAGTCCGGCCACATCCTCTTCCCCGCCAAGGCCACCACAGGCGACGGACTCCTCACCGCCCTCCTCGTCCTCGACGTCATCCACCGCAGCGGCAAGACCCTTCACCAGCTCATCTCCGACCTCACCAACTATCCGCAGATCATCCTCAACGTCAAGGTCCGCGAAAAGCTTCCCCTCGACTCCTTCCCCACCATCGTCGCCGCCATCGCCGAAGCCGAAGCCGACCTGGTCACCACCGGCCGCGTCGTCATCCGCTACTCCGGCACCGAAGCCCTCGCCCGCGTCATGATCGAAGCCGAAACCCAGGAAGTAATGCAGCACCACGCCGACGCCATAGCCAACGCCATCCGCACCGAACTAGGCGTTTAGCCCCTCACCACCTAAACCCGCTGCCTCACGGCGTCCCCACCGCTCCCGGCGCCCCCAGCACATGGATCGTATGCAGCCACGTCTCGCCACAGCAGAACCCCAATCTTCTGCCCATGAACCGGCGACGACTAGAGCACCATGACGACGAGAACAAACCGTGATCGCATAACAACCATCATCGATATTCCCTTCAATAGAAGCCCTTCGATGTCGCCCTGTGTTGAAAGCAACCCTCCCCCTGCGCACAAGCGGCACCGAAGCCCTCACCAACGTCACCGGCAATGCCGAAAGCGCAAACGCCATGCGCCAACATTCAATTCCACCACCAAATTTCGATTGCAAATCAGCCCCAGCAACCCTATAACTTAGGTAGACGCTAAGCATTATCTGCACCTGTATCGAGTCGGGAGACGATCCATCATGAACTCAGCAACTCGCTTCCTATCTTTCCGTACCCTCTTCATGATTGCGTTTCTCCTCGTCTCCGCCTATGCTCGCGCTCACGCACAGGATGGCTGCGTCAGCAGCGGCGCCTCCGGTTGCGCGCCAGAGATCGATCCATCTCTCGCCACCAGCGGTACAGCTCTGCTCGCGGGTCTCGTCCTGCTCGTCCGCGGACGCCGCAAGCGTTAGCCCATGGCTGTTGCTGAACCCACCCCTCTGGATCACAGCACGCCCACTTCTCCCCCACCCCTCCTCCCCCCGCACCCGATCTCCCTCCTCTCCCGCATCGTCATAGCTGCGGTCGTCCTCTCAGCCGAGTGCCTCGCTATCTCCTGGTTTTCGCATTATCATTGGCCAGCCTTCCACACCCCCATCGCCGCTCTGATCGTCTTCGCCTCAACCCTCTTCTTCTTCGGCAGATCCCAGCTCCAGGCCGCTCACCTTCAGGACGCGCCCCTCGACGCACGCTTCGCACTTCTCCACGCTCTTGCCCTCTTCCTCCTCGCTGCAGAGGACTTCGTCTTCACTCACTTCGCTCCGTCACACATCAAGACTGCCTACACCCCCCAGCTTCTCTGGGCTGCAGCCCTCCTGCTGCTCGTGTTTTCTCTTACCGCCGCGCTCTTCCCTCTGCGCCGCCTGCTCGCCGCGCTCCGCATCAATGCCTGGGTCTCCGCCGCTCTCCTCACCCTTGGAACCATGTCCGCCCGCTCCCTCTTCCAAAGTCTTTGGAGCACCCCGGACCTGCACTTCGGTCTTATGCTCCAACAGGCTACGTTCACCTGCGTCAAGCAACTACTAGCCCTCTTCTCCAACCACGTCATCTCCATCCCCGTCCTCTCCATCATCGGCACATCGCGGTTCAGCGTCATAATCGCAGGCAACTGCTCCGGCATCGAAGGCCTCGCCCTCATCCTCGTCTTCACCATTGGTTGGCTCAACTTCGCCCGCCACGAGCTCCGCCTCAAACGAGCTCTGCTCCTCGTTCCCATCGCCCTTTGCATCTCCTGGCTCCTGAATATCATTCGCATTGCCATCCTCATCGCCATCGGCGATGCCGGCCACCCCGCCCTGGCCCTCAAGGGCTTCCACTCCGAAGCTGGCTGGATACTCTTCAACGCCGTAGCTCTCGCCTTCCTCCTCGCCGCCGAGCACCTGCCCTGGCTCCGTCGCGACCCGCTGCATCACGACCCGCCCAACGCCCTCGCCTCGGCAACCCTCTACGACCGCAATCTAGCCGCTCCCTACCTCGTCCCCTTCCTCGCCGTCCTCGCCACTTCGCTTCTCACCCACGCCTTCTCCAGCGGCTTCGAAGCCCTCTACCCCCTTCGCTTCGTTGTCGCTCTCCTCGCCCTCTGGTGGTACCGCGCCGACTACCGCCGTCTCCATCTGCAATCCCAGTGGCGCTTCGGCTGGCTCGGCCCCCTCGCCGGTGCCGCTGTCTTTGCTCTCTGGATCGCCCTGGCGCATCTATCCAACAGCAACGCTGTACCCACAACCCTCGCAACCCATCTCGCCCAACTCCCCACCTGGCAGCGAGTCTCCTGGATCACCCTCCGCGCAATCTCCGCCGTCCTCACCGTCCCCCTCGTCGAAGAGTTGGCCTTCCGCGGCTACATCGCTCGCCGCGTGCAATCCGCGGACGTCGAAAGCATCCCCTTCGCCGACCTCAGCGTCCTCGCCATCCTCGTCAGCGCCGTAGCCTTCGGAGCTCTCCACGGCCGCCTCTGGATCGCCGGCATCCTCTCCGGAATCGTCTTCGCCCTCGTCGCAAAGTTTCGCAACCGCCTCGGCGAAGCCGTAGCCGCCCACGCCACAGCCAACCTCCTCATCGTCCTCTGGGTCCTCACCCGCAGCGACTACTCCCTCTGGTAGCCCCCTTCCAGCTCTCCAACCCCGCCACCCATCCCACGCCCGCCGTCCGCGCAGGACCGTAGGACCTACTTAATGTCGCGCCAGTTCTTGCCCAACCCAACCTCCGCAACAATCGGCACGCTAAACTCCGCAGCCGACTCCATCTCCGTCTTCACCAACACCTGCATCTCCTCCGCCTCTTCCGGCACCACATCAAACAGCAGCTCGTCGTGCACCTGCAGCGTCATCACCGACTTCAACCCGCGCAAACGCATCGCCGCATCAATCCGCAGCATCGCAATCTTGATCAAGTCCGCCGCCGTCCCCTGCAGCGGAGTATTCACCGCCGTCCTCTCCGCAAACCCGCGCTGATTCGGGTTCCGCGACTGAATATCCGGAATCGGCCGCACCCTCCCAAACGCCGTCCTCACCGATTGGTCCCTCCGCACCGTCTCCAGCGTCCGCTCAATAAACTCCGCCACGCCCTTATATCGATCAAAATACCGAGCAATATATTCCTTCGCGATCTTCTGATCGATCCCCAACTGCGCTGCTAAACCAAATGGTGAAATGCCGTACACAATCCCAAAGTTCACCGCCTTCGCCCGCGCGCGAGTCTCTTTATCCATCGTCTCGGCATCTACCTCGAAGACCTCCGCCGCGGTAAGCGTATGAATATCCTTGCCGGTCCTGTACGAATCCAACAGCAGCGCGTCCTGCGAGAAATGCGCCATCAGCCGCAACTCAATCTGCGAATAATCAGCCGACATCAAAAGGTTCCCCGGCGCCGCAATAAACGCCGCGCGAATCTCCCTCCCCACCGCCGTCCGCACCGGAATATTCTGCAAATTCGGATTCGTCGACGACAACCTCCCCGTCGCAGTCCCCACCTGGTTGAACGTCGTATGAATTCGCCCCTGCGCATCGGCCAGCACCGGCAGTGCGTCTAAATAGGTCCCCTTCAACTTCTGTAGTTGCCGATACTCCAGCACCAGCGCCGGCACCTCGTGATGTTCCGCCAAGTCCTCCAAAATATCCTGCGCCGTAGAAATCACCTTGCCCTTGCCATGCTTCATCGGCTTCGGCAAATCCATCTTGTTGAACAGCACATCCCCCAACTGCTTTGGCGAATTGATATTAAACCGGTGCCCCGAGCTCGCATACACCCGCTCCGCCAGGTCATCGATCGTCACCGCCAGCCGCGAACTCATCTCCCGCAGCACATCACTATCCACCCGCACGCCAGCCTGCTCCGCCTGCAGCAGCACCCGCACCAGCGGCAAATCCAGCTTCCAGTAAACATCCTCCAGCGTCGAATCCGCATTCAACCCCGAAGCCGATTCGCCCTGCACACGCTCCTTACCCTCTGCCGCTTTTTTCTGCACTTTCGTTGATCCAAACAGCATCTCCTCCGTGATCGCCCCGCCTAACCCCGGCTCATCACGCAACAACTCCTTGGGCTGCGCGACCTCCGCCTCTCCCATCTGTTCGCCCAGCGTCTTCGCCAGCCGCACCACCGCCGCCGCAGCCTCCGCCAGCCGCTTCGGGTCCGCAGGATTCTCCTTCGTCACCTGGTGCCTCAACGCCAGACTCGTCGTCCGCGCCGCCATATCCACCAGCGTGTGCGAGCTATGCGTAGGATTCAGCAGATAGCTCTCCAGCATCACATCCGTAATCGCTCCCGCCAGCTCAACACCGTGCGGTTCGAGAGCACGCAGCACCGCCTTCAGATCATGCACCTGCTTCGGCAGCGTCGCATCCGTCAACGCCTCGCGCACCCCCGGCATCTCCAGCGACACCTCCATCGCCTCCGCCGCCGTCACCGCCAACCCCAGCCGACAAGCCGTATCGACCACCTCTACCGCCGCCGTCACCTCAGCCTCCGGCGCACCAAACAGCGACATCGTCTCCGCCGGCGCGGGCTCCGCTTCTACCTCCGCCTCCGCCGACGCATCCGCGCCAATCTCTTCCGCCACCGCCTGCGCATTCGCCGCCATCGCCAGCGCCAGGTGCCCCACCGCACGAGCCTCCACCAACAACTTCGCAACTTCCTCTGCAGTCGTCTTCACGTTGTACGTCGTCAACACCGCATCCACATCCGGCGCCAGGTCCTTCAACATCGTCGTAAACTCAAGCTCCGTAAACAGCGCCCGGCACGCTGCATTATCCACCGGCCGCGTCCGCATCGCGTCAATCGAAAACTCAATCGGTACCGACGTATCAATCGTCACCAACTCCTTCGACAGCAAAATATTTTCGCGATTATTCTGCAGCGATTCGCGATACGTCTTCTTCTTCACCTCATCCGCACGATCCAGCGCACCCTCCACCGTGCCAAACTGCTGAATCAACTCCACCGACCCTTTATCCCCAATTCCCGGTGCTCCCGGAATATTGTCAATCGCATCTCCACGCAGCGCCATCACATCCACCACGCGCTCCGGCGGCACTCCCAACACCTTCTCCACCCCCGCCGAATCGAGGATCAAATTGTCCTTCGTCGGATTCAAAATCGACACGTCGGCATTCACCAACTGCATCATGTCCTTGTCCGACGACACCACAAACACCTTGTGCCCCAGCGCCGAAAGTTGCCGGCTCAACGTGCCGATCACGTCATCCGCCTCAAACCCCTCGTAGTACAAAATCGGAATCTTAAACGCCTCCAGCGCCCGCCGAATATAAGGCTGTTGCTGAATCAAATCCGGAGGCGTCTCCGCGCGATTCGCCTTGTACCCGCTATACTCCACCGTCTCAAACTGCTGCGTCTTGATATTGAACTTCTGCACGCCCTTCATCTGCGTAGCCAGTTCATACCGATGCAGCGGAGCCCCAACGTCATACACCGCCGCCAGATACTCCGGCTTGAAATCCGCCCGCAACTTATTAATCATGTTCACAAAAACATAAGTAGCTGCCGTAGGAATCCCCGTCCGCGTAGTCATCGGCCTCATGCGGGCCATCGCGTGATACGCCCGAAAAATAAACGCCATCGAGTCGAGCAGATAAATTGGCGGCTTATTAGAAATAGGAGGCTTGTTAGAAGTGCTACCGGAATCTGACATAGTATTTCGATGTTACGGCGGTAGAGGACGGCGTGACGAATTTACAGCGTAATGCCTCTGTGAGAAACTTCTCTGCAGATCCCAACAACAGGTGAACGATGAATAATTCAGCCTTGCGTCGAGCAGCTCTAGCCCTCACCTTGTGCAGCGCCCTTTCCCTCGCAGCAACCGCCCAGCCACTGCCCTGTCCAACCACTCCAGCCGACAGCGCCGCAGTGACCGACACCCTCCGCGCCATGTACGCCGCAGCCTCGGCATCCGATCTCGCACAATTCCACGCCCTCCTCGCGCCCGGCTTCTACGCCTACGACGGCGGAGTCCGCTACGACGGCGACGCCATCATGAAGCTCATCATGCAGTACCAGGCAAAAGACGCCGTCTTTGTCTGGAACGTAACCCAGCCCGAAGTACACATCTCCTGCAACATGGCATGGATCGCCTACGTCAACAGCGGCTCCATCAAAATGAGCCCCACCAGCCCCACAGTCCCAACCACCTGGCTCGAATCCGCAGTGCTCAAACGCGAAGCCGCAACCTGGAAATTAGTCTTCTTCCACAGCACCCGCGTCCCACCGCCAACGCCACCGGCTAAGTAATCAACATGCAGTCCCCATAACTAAAGAATCGATACCGTTCCTCGACCGCATGTGCATAAGCCGCCAGCACCTTCTCGCGCCCCGCAAACGCCGACACCAGCATCAACAGCGTCGATTCCGGCAGATGAAAATTCGTCAGCAACCCACCCACCACCTTGAACTCCGCACCTGGCGACAAAAATAGACTCGTGCTCCCCGACCCCGCCTCAAACGCCGCATCCATCTCCACTCCGCGCGCCTCCGCCTCTCGCGCCACATGCTCCAGCGTCCGCGTCGACGTCGTCCCCGCCGCAATAATCCTCCGCCTCTCCATCCGCGCCCGATTCACCGCCGCCGCCGTCTCCGCGGAAATCGTATAGCTCTCCGCGTGCAGCTTGATCTCCTCCGTCCGCGCCGCCCGCACAGGCTGAAATGTCCCCAGTCCCACATGCAGCGTCAGCGTCACAACCTCCACCCCACGCCCCCGCAACTCATCCAGAATCGCCGGCGTAAAGTGCAGCCCCGCCGTCGGCGCGGCCGATGATCCCCGCGCCTGCGCACTCGCCAGCGGCCGCGAATACACCGTCTGATACCGCTCTCGATCCTCCGCCCGATCCGGCGCATCCTTCGGCCGATGAATATAAGGCGGCAGCGGCAAATGTCCAATCCGCTCCAGTACCGCATAAAAATCATCCACCGCATCGAACCGCAGCGTCCGCTCCCCAAACTCCCCCGCCCCAATCACCTCAGCCCGCAACGCGTCGCCAAACAAAAGTCTCTCCCCCGCCCGCACCTTCTTCGCGGGCCTCACCAGCGCAGACCACTCGCTCTCCCCCGCCCGCCGCTCCGTCAGCAGCACCTCAACAAGCCCACTGGGCACAGGCGATTTCTCCTGCGTCGTCAGCCCACCACGCGTAGCAAACAGTCGCGCCGGAATCACCCGCGAATCATTAAGCACCAGCAAATCACCCGCCCTCAGCAGCAACGGCAACTCCCCAAAACTCCGATCCGCATACGCCCCACTCCGCCGGTCGAGCGTCAACATCCGGCTCGTCCCCCGCACCTCGGGTGGCCGCTGCGCAATCAACTCCTCCGGCAACTCATAACCAAAATCCGAAACCAGCATCACAACCCTAACCACTAACCACTAACCACTAACCACTAACCACTAACCACTAACCACTAACCACTAACCACTAACCACTAATTCGACGCCATCGCCACGGCCTCATCCATCGCCCGCTGCACCAACCCCAACTCCGGCGCGACATACGCCGGCCAACCAAACGTCACCGTCGAAAACGGCTTCGGAATCGCAAACCGATCCCAGCTTTTCAAGTACCAAGCCCGCGAAGCCTCCGCGTGATACGCCCCAATCCATGTCGCCCCGGTCAACTCCGCAAGCTGCACCGGCCCGGCCTTCGCCACCCTCGCCGGCCCCCTCGGCCCATCCGCCGTAAACGCGCATCGATGCCCCGCCGCATACGCCTCCGCCATTCCCTTCAACCCCGCCGCACCGCCCCGCGAACTCGATCCCCTGACCGCCACAAATCCCAGCCGCTCCACGGTCCTCGCGATCAACTCCCCATCAAACGATCGCGAAATCAAAATCGCAATATTCAAATTCCGAAACCGGTGCGCACACGTCAACATCGAGCAGTGCCAGAACGCAAACACCACCGGCCCGGGCAACGTATGTCCATTCGGCACCCCGAGCGCATTCACATCGCGATACCGCAGCGTCGCTCCCAACACACGAATCAGCAGCGCCGCCATCGGCGGCACAATCGCCAACATCAATCTCTCTTTACGGGTGAACGAAGGCACAAGATCCAGTCTATCGGCTAAGCCAATCTCCCCGCCAACCGCTCCCCCAACCGCAACGCCAGCGCCATCATCGTCAAGGTCGGCAGCTGCGCCCCGCCCGTCGGAAACGTCGCCGCACTCGCAATCGAAACATTCGCCACACCATGCACCGTCAACTCCGCATCTACCACGCTACTCCGCGGATCAACCCCCATGCATGCACCGCCCATCGCATGCCGCGCATCCTCAATCCCAGGCAACGCAACCCCCTCCATAAACATCTCCGGCACCCACTCCACGCCCCTCAACCCCATCGCCTCAAACCTTTCCCTGAAATACTTCGCATACGCTCGCAGCGTCGCAACCTCGTTTTCTGATACGCGCCAATCCACCACCACGCGCGGCATCCCACTCGCATCCATCACTTCGCCCAACATCACCCGCGAGTTCGACGGCACATCCTGCGCCATATTAAATTGCAGCTTCACCGCCGCATTCTCCGACACAAAACGCCGCCGCGCCATCGTCGCCTCCCACGCCAGCCGAACCGCCTCGACCGCGGCCCCGGGGATCCGCGCCGCATGTGTCGTCAACGCCTTTCCAAACTCCCCCCGCTGTAACGCCGTCAGCAACTCCCGCACCACCGCGACGCCCGACCCCTCCGGCTCATCCAGCGCGATGTGCGCCAAAATCGGATTCATCCCCAGCCTCTCCCGCAACTCCCGCGAAGCTTCAAACTTCACGCTATGCACCGTCCCTCCCAACACCCACGGCCGCAGTTCCCTCAAAATCCTCTCCCGAGCCGCCCCCGTAAGCGTCGCCACCGGCAGCGTCACATGATCATGAAACCCCCGCCCCACCTGGTCATTCGCATTCCCCACACCCTCCGCCGCAACCGTCCGCGAAGCCAGCAGTAGCCGCGACGTCTCCACCGTTCCCGCCGCCAGCACAAACTGCTCCGCCTCGAAACGAAACTTCGTCCCCGCAGCATTCCGCACAACCACTCCGTCCAAATGCGTTCGCGACGCAGCCAGCAACAACTCCATCACCTGCGCATGCAAATAAATCCGTACCCGAGGATGCGCCGCCAAATCCTTCCCCACCGTCCCCGCAAAATTCCGCCGCGAGAACGTCATCCACTTCGACACCCGAGCATCCACCTCCCCCAGTTCCCCCAGTATCGGAGGCTCCGCCGCATGCGCAGCAGCAAAAAACTCCGTCCCCTCAAACGGCAGCGCATCCACCTCAATCAGCCCCTCAGCCTCGGCAAAAAAATGCGCCAACTCCTCCCACGCAATCGGCCACGCCGCCGCCGCGTCCCTCGACATTCCCAGCACCTGCCCGCCCCACCATACTGACGTTCCCGCAAACACCCGAGCCCGCCCATCGATCGTGCCCACATGCGCCTGCCCCCACAGCTCCGCTTCCGCAAACAGCCGCTGCCCCTCCTCTTCGATCTCGCGCCCACCGGCCTCGACCACCACCACATCCACGCCCCGCTGCGCCAACTTCCGCGCCAGCATCAGCCCCGCGATCCCCGCGCCAATCACGCACACCTGCGCCCGGACCGCCGCTATCGGAGCCTCTGCATCAGCAAGATCGATCTCCATGAAGCTCCCCCAGCAGCAAGAGCATTTCCTGCTCTAGCTATATTTCAACCAGCGAAGAATCTCAGGGAGATTGGGCTTCTTGCCGTACATCAAAATGCCAACGCGATAAATCCGCGACGACACCCACAACACCGCGTAGATCGTCACCAGGATCAAACCGATCGAGAGCGCAATCTCCCACGGCTGCGGCATCGATATCGAGATCCGTAAATCCATCAGCAGCGGCGAGCAAAACGGAATCTGCGAGACCACACGCGACAAGAGTGAGTTCGGGCTATTGATCACCGGGAACAGCATCAACATGCAGAAGAACAGCGGCATCATCAGGAACATATTCAACTGCTGCAGCTCCTGCTCTGAGTTCGTCATCGCACCCAGCGCCGCCGCCACACTTGAATACAGCGCATACCCAAGGACGAAGTAAACAATAAAGAAAATAATCTGCGTCATGCTGATCTCGATACCGCTCGCGCTACCAACGCGCGCCGCCAGCAACCCTGCCACAACCATCCAGATTCCAACCTGCGTCAGCCCCACCGCGCCGACACCCAGAATCTTTCCCGCCAGCAGTTCATCCGGTTTGATCGTCGCCAGCAACACCTCGAACACCCGCGACGTCTTCTCCTCAATGATCGATCGCGCGACGTTCATCCCGTACAGCAGCACCACCATGTACATCAGGAAGAACAACACATAGGCCACCAGGAACGACGTCCTCGAGTTTCCATGCTCGCCGTGCTTCCCAATAATATTCAGCGTAACCGGCGACATCAGGGATGCAGTCTGCGAGACCGAAACGCCCTTCTCGCCGAGATATTCGCGAGTAAGAACCGTATGCAGCGCCTCCTGAATCGCCGTGCTCGTCGCAATATCGGCCGACGACTTCGGCGTGAAATCGAACGTCGGCCGCGCTCCCTCCTCCGTCGCCGGCGTGATCACCAGGTAGCCATCCAGAGACTTGCCCGCGATCTCTCGATCGAGCACAGCATGAGGAGTCGAAGCCGGCAGAATATCCACCGTCATCTTGCTGTCTTTGCCGTTCTCGAGCTCCTGCTTCAAATCCGCCGCCGGCTGCTGCTGTGCCGCAATCACCGCAATATGCGAAGTCGTCTTGGTCCTCGCGGCCATACTCACCACCGCAAAGAACCCGCCCCCCATCAACGTCGGAATCAGAATCGTCGCAATCAAAAATGCCTTTGTCTTGATCCGCTCCGTATACTCACGCTTCGCAATCAACCAGATATTATGCATCGATGATCCCTCTTGCTTCCTCATCGCCAAAACTTGCACGGACTTGTTCAATAAAGATTTCTTCCAGCGTCGGTTCCTTCACTTCGAATCGGCTGATCACCGTACCGCGAGCTATCGCAGCAGCCAGCACCATCTGCGCGCCCGCCTCGTGGTGCAGCTTGATCTCCGCAATCCCTGCGTAGTTCTTCGCCTCCGCCACCTCCTCATGGCCAAGAAACGATTCATCCCCCGAGAACACCACCTGCACCCTATTCCGCGGGTACCGCGACTTCACCTCGCGCATCGCCCCCGTCATCACCAGCTTCCCTCGCGAGATCAGCCCAATCGAATCGCACATCTTCTCCACCTGGTCCATCCGGTGCGTCGAGAACAATACCGTCTTCCCTGCGCGACGCAACTCAATCAGCGTATTCTGCAGCAACTCCGCATTCACCGGATCAAGCCCGCTGAACGGCTCGTCCATAATAATCAGCTCCGGCTCGTGCAGCAGCGACGCAATAAACTGGATCTTCTGCTGCATGCCCTTCGAAAGCTCTTCAGTCTTCTTTTCGATGGCCTCGGTAATCTGTATCCGCTCGCACCACACCAGCGCCCGCGACCGCGCCGTAGACTCACTCAACCCATGCAGCTGCCCCAGGAACACCAACTGGTCCAACACCTTCATCTTCTTGTACAGCCCGCGTTCTTCCGGCAGATAGCCAATGCGGTGCAAAGAAGCTCGATCAAATGGTTTCCCAAACAGGCTCACTGTCCCCGAGTCCGGTACCGTCATCCCGATCATCATCCGAATCGAGCTCGTCTTGCCCGAGCCATTTGGCCCCAGCAACCCAAACATCGTTCCCGGTTCAATCGTCAGCGAAAGCCCCTCGACGGCAACCTTCGTGTCATATACCTTGCGAATCTTATTCAGCTCAACGATAGCCATGCGGTAAGTAGGTCTTCTTTCGTAGCCTGCAGACTTAGTCTAGCGCAGCGCCGATTCCACGACGCCCCGCTACCCTTCGCCAAACGCGAAAGACGCACCCCGAAGGTGCGCCTTTCGCATCAAAGTTCGTCCAATCTACTTCTCGGAATCAGCGTCGCCCTGACCGCTCTCCGCGAGCTGCTTCTGCAGCTCCTCGTTGCGCTTCGCACGAGCTGCCGACCGCTTCTCAGCCTTCTCGCTCAGCTCCAACTCCGCTCCCAACAGCTCGATGTACGCCATCTCTGCCGCATCGCCCTGCCGTTGTCCCGTGCGCACAATGCGCGAATAACCACCCGGACGAGTCTCATACCGCGGAGCCACCGTCCTGAACAAGCGGTCCACAGACTCCGGAGTCATCATGTACGCCAGCGCCTGACGGCGAGCATGCACGCTGCCATTCTTGCCCAGCGTAATCATCTTCTCGACGATCGGCTTCGACGCCTTCGCCTTGGTAATGGTGGTGTGAACACGATCGTTCAGAATAATCGAGGTAACAAGGTTGCGAAGCAAAGCGCGGCGATGGCTGGTATTGCGTCCCAGCTTGAATCCGCCATTACGGTGGCGCATGATAATCTCCTTCGACCCGGACGTCTGCCCGGCTCGGGTATTACAGATGTTGCGGGTAGTGCAGCGCGGCGGAGAATCATCCCCGCTGCGCCGTGTTAGTCATTAGAAGTTTTCCGGCTCTGCGGCGAGATCGAGATCGTCTTCTTCCTCGTCCTCATCCTCATCGTCGAAGTTCGCATAGCTGGCCGCCAGCGTCGCCGCCGGCAGTACCGACGTCGGTCCCGGAACCGGGTTGCCCTGCTCGTCAATCTTCATGCCCAGCGAGAGACCCATCTGAGCAAGGATTTCCTTGATCTCATTCAGGCTCTTCCGGCCAAAGTTCTTGGTCTTCAGCATCTCTGCTTCGGTCTTCTGAATCAGCTCGCCGATCGTGGCAATATTCGCGTTCTTCAGGCAGTTGTAGCTGCGCACCGAAAGCTCAAGCTCTTCCACCGAGCGATTGAGATTCTCGTTGCGAATTGCCGGCCCGTCGTGCAGACCCTCAGCGCCCGGCTCCAACACCTCTTCGAAGTTGATGAAAATCGTCATATGGTCCTTCAGCAGCTTCGCCGAAAGTCCCAGCGCATCCGCAGGAAGAACCGTTCCATTCGTCCAGATCTCCAGCGTCAGCTTCTCGTAGTCGGTGATCTGACCAAGACGCGCAGCCTCAACCAGGTAATTCACCTTGCGCACCGGCGAGTGAACCGAGTCCACCGGAATAAATCCGATGCCCAGATCGCTGTCAAAGTTCTTATCGGCCGAAACATAGCCACGGCCGCGCTTCAAGCGCATCTCCATGTCAATGCGTCCGCCCTCGGAGATCGTGCAGATGTACACATTCGGATCGAGAATCTCAACATCCGAATCCGCTTCGATCGAGCCCGAAAGAATCACGCCCGCAGCATCCGCGCGCAGGTAAAGAGCCTTTGGCCCCTCACCATTCAGCTTGAACGGAATCTGCTTCAGGTTCAAAATAATGTCGGTCGCATCTTCAACCACGCCCGTGATCGACTGGAACTCATGCAGCACGCCCTCGATGCGAACAGCCGTAACAGCCGCTCCCTCGATGGACGAAAGCAGTGTGCGCCGCAGCGCATTGCCGATGGTCGTACCGAATCCGCGCTCAAAAGGTTGCGCGGAAAACTTACCGTAAAGGTTGGTCAGACTCTCCTGATCGACGGCGAGACGCTTGGGCTTTTGAAAACCTCTCCAAAGCATAGGGTGATCCTTTCTTCATCGCACACGCGAGGCATTCTGCGTGGCTGATGGTGGTGCGGTTGGAAGAAACAAGCTCTTAGCCGTTCGCTTCTGGCTCTTGGCTATGAGCAAAATTGTGAGCCCGCCGATAGCCTCCAACTCAACGTTGGAGGCCATCGGCTCGAAGCTATTACTTGCTATAAAGTTCGACGATTAGCTGCTCGTTCACTGGCAAATTCACATCCTCGCGCTTCGGCATCGCAATGACCTTACCCGACAGATTGTCGGCAGCCACTTCGATCCACTGCACGCGGTTCTGACCCGAAACAAAGTCCTTCGCCGTCTCGAGCATCACCAGCTTCTTAGAAGCCTCGCGAATCTCGATCACGTCGCCAACCTTGCATTGGAAGCTCGGGATGTTCACCTTGCGGCCATTCACCTGCACATGCCCGTGGCGAACCACCTGGCGTGACTGCCGGCGCGACATCGCAAATCCCATCCGGTAGCAGACGTTGTCCAACCGCGTCTCCAACTGCTGCAACAACAGCTCGCCGGTAACGCCCGTGCGGCTCGCAGCCTTTTCGTAGTATGCGCGGAACTGTGTCTCCAGCGTGAAGTAGATGCGCTTTGCCTTCTGCTTCTCACGAAGCTGCAGACCGTAGCCCACCACCTTCTTCACCTTCTTCGACTGACCATGCTGGCCGGGCGGAAAGTTGCGCTTCTCGACGGGGCATTTATCGGTAAAGCACTTCGCGCCCTTGAGGAACAGCTTGGTTGCGTCCCTGCGGCAAAGCCGGCAGACGGGTCCTGTATAACGTGCCATTTTCTATCTCCAAATACTTCGGTTGTCGATCGCTTTACACGCACGCTGCGCTTCATCGCGATCCGGTAAAACAGCTTCTAGCCATTAGCTTCTAGCTAAAACAAAATCTCAGCGCGCTAAGCTTCTAGTTCTTGCCTTTAGCTAGAAGCTAGAGGCTAGGAGCTAGAAGCTCGCACTTATACCCTGCGACGCTTCGGCGGACGGCATCCGTTATGCGGCATCGGCGTAACGTCCCGAATGCTCCGCACATCGATACCCGCTGCAGCCAGAGCGCGAATCGCGGACTCACGTCCCGAACCCGGCCCCGAAACCCGCACATCAACCGCACGCAAACCGTGGTCACGCGCCGCCGTAGCTGCACCAACCGCTGCCTGCTGCGCCGCGAACGGCGTGCCCTTACGCGATCCGCGGAAACCGAGCGAACCCGAACTCTTCCAGCTCAGCGTATTGCCCTGCTGGTCGGTGATCGTCACGATCGTGTTGTTGAACGTAGCCTGGATGAACACCAGGCCAAACGGAACATTCTTGCGTTCGCGTTTCTTGAACTTCTTATTCTTGCCGACCTTCGCGCCGGTACCCTTATTCTGTGACTTTGCCATGGGTTACTTCGTCGCTTTCTTCTTACCGGCAACAGTTCCCTTACGAGGACCCTTGCGAGTACGAGCGTTAGTGTGAGTACGCTGTCCGCGAACCGGAAGGCTGCGGCGGTGGCGAAGGCCACGGTAGGACTGAATCTCGATCAGGCGTTTGATGTTGAGCGAAATCTCCTTGCGAAGATCACCCTCAATGCCGCCTTCTGCTTCAATGACCTGACGAATCTTGTTGAGCTGGTCCTCATCAAGAGTGGCCATCTTCGCCAGGGGGTCAATCCCGGCCTTCTCTAAAATCTTCTTGGCGCGGGGATCCCCGATGCCATAGATATACGTGAGGGCGATACGAGCCTGTTTGTTTCCTGGCAGGTCGACGCCGGCAATACGTGCCATGGTGTGCCTTTCGGTTAGGCTTTGAGCATTGCTCTAAAGCGGGGTTAACGTTGTGCGGCTGACCATGTAGTTGAAACTTCCAGCTACTGTCTCCTCCAGGTTCATCGCACGCCTTAACATCGGCGAACTCGCCCGGTGGGGCCACAAATACAGGAAGCAGCGAGTAGCAAATAGGAAGTAGCGATTGGTTCCTGCTATTCCGTACTTCCTGCTTCCTATTTCCTACTAGCCTTGACGCTGCTTATGCTTGGCGTTCTCGCAAATCACGCGAACGATCCCCTTGCGGTGGATGACCTTGCACTTGTCACAAATCGGTTTCACTGATGCACGAACCTTCATAACAACTCCTCAACTTCTAGTCCCATGCGTTCAGCTTCTAACTAAACGCAAAGGCTGCTACGTAAACTCTCTATCGTTTGTCGTCCTTAGCTAGAAGCTAGAAGCTAAAAGCTAGAGGCTGTCTTACTGTCATCGTCTACTTGTAGCGATAAACAATACGGCCGCGGTTCAAGTCGTACGGGCTAAGCTCGATGGCAACCCGATCGCCGGGGAGGATGCGGATGAAGTTCTTGCGCATTCTGCCCGAAACATGCGCCAGCACCTGGTGCTTGTTTTCGAGCTCTACCTTGAACAACGCATTCGGCAGCGTCTCAACGACCACCGCCATCACTTCAATTGCATCTTCCTTCGACAAACAGTCTCCTTCGATAGAGTCCGCGCCTCTCGACGCAAAACTCCATCTGCTTTCCCTCAAACCTGTTTCGTGGGCTTCTGATAGTCTCCATCCACGTCCACCCGGCAAACATCAGCCAGACAGACAGGCGAAGACGGCGGAAGGTACACGCACCGTCTACGAGTCTACCCCAATTCCACCCGCTTTGGAAAGCAATCTCTGCGCCGCCTCCCCCTCGAACCCTCAAAGTTTCCCTTGCCAATACCTAGAACTACAAGGTATATTCCCCCCCATGTCATCCCGCGACACCAATCCGAGCTTCATGAACGGAGTCCCCGAGCTCCTCATCCTCCAACTCCTCCACCACCGCGAGATGTACGGCTACGAGATCGTCCAGGCCATCCGCGACCGCACCGGAGCCATCATCGCCGTCGGCGAGGGCGTCGTCTACCCCGTCCTCCACACCCTCCAGCGTGCTGGAGCCCTCACCGCCAACCGCAAAACCGTCGCCAGCCGCAGCCGCATCTACTACACCCTCACCCCCGCCGGCCTGCACCGCCTCTCCGACCTTGCCGCCACCTGGAACACCCTCACCGCCGCGATCCAAACCGTCCTCACCGGAGGCCAACATGCCCCAACCCTTCCCTGATTCCCCCTTCCCCGCATTACGCGAGCGCCTGCTCCGCGCCGGCATCGCTTCCCGCCACGTCCGCCGCTGCCTCGCCGAGCTCACCGACCATCTCGCCGACCTCACCGCAGAGCAGCAACAACTCGGCCTCTCCCCCGCCGAAGCCCGCTCCGCCGCTCTCCTCCGCCTCGGCACCACCGACCACCTCGCCGCTGCCATGCTCGCCCAGCCCCACGTCCAATCCCTCGCCGCCCGAGCCCCGTGGGCCATCTTCCCCCTCACTCCGCTCGCCCTGCTCGCCGCCCTCTGGCTCCTCTCCCTCTGCCTTCTGCGGCTCGGCTGGCAACTCTTTCTTCCCGGAGCCGTCACCCCCTTCGGCTCCACGCTCGGCCCTCACAACCTCTTCGACCCCCAGAACATCTACTTCCAGCTCGACCGATCCCTCTACCTCGGAGCTCCGATCCTCGTCGGCTGGTGGATGTGCCTCCTCGCGGCGCGACAACGATTGCAGGCGCTCTGGCCGATCCTCAGCCTCGCCATCCTCGCCCTGATAGCCGCCACCTCCCACGTCCAGGCAAACCGCCTCGCCATCCCCAGCGGCCTCGGACACATCCGCGTCACCTTCGCCCTCAGGCCCGCCGTTCAAAGCGAATACGCCCTGGTCGTCCTCGTATTCGCGTTGCTCCCCTATCTCCTTTGGCGCCTGAAGACAGCTCACTCCCTACCCGCCTAGCCCCCAAATCCCCAACCCCAACCACCACCTGCTGCCCCATTCAAAGCGCGGTCTGATCGCTAAATGGGTGGGGCGACAATCTTCAGATCACCATCATAACGCCCGCCGTCCGCGCAGGACCTGCTACCCTTCCACCATGCAGACCCTTCGCCCGGCTCTAGTGCCACTGCTCCTCGTCCTCGCCTGCGCGCTCCCCGCCATGGCCAAGCCCGCCAAAGTCCACAGCGTCACTCTCGGCCCCGCTCGCAAGGTCCCCTACACCCCTCCCGAAGCCACTCCCGACAGCAAATCCGAGGACTCTTCCACCCTCCGCATCCGCTCCCTCGTCGTCGACGGCAACCAAAAGGATTGGACCGTCGGCGAAGTCCACGACGTCACCGACAGGACCTTCGTCGTCCGCCGGGCGTTACGCATCAATGATTCCCTCCCCGCCGAATCTCCCCGCTGGACCTGGCAGCCCGGCTCCTGGCTCATGGTCGACCGCACCACCGGCCACATCACCGCACTCCATCTCCCCGACTACGACCCCCAGGTCTCCGACCTCGTCTGGTTCCGCGACTACGCCGCCTACTGCGGCATCTCCACCACCGCCAAGGGAGGAGTCGTAGCCGTCATCGCCGAGCTTGGCGCCCACAAACCCATTGTGCAGAAGCCTTTAGCCCCGTGGCCCCAGCCCTCTCCCACCCATCCCGTCTGCGCCCCGGCCGTTTGGCAACGCTCCCCCATGCGAGCCACCCTCCAGCTAACCGGAGCCCCACCCGTCACCTACGCCATCGTCGGCACCGTCTCCCTCATCGAAGACGACAACGACACCCCCGACAACTAGCTGCCCGCCTCTGCCTCCAAGCCCCCCTCCCCGCGGCACTTGTCTCTTCTCTCGCCGTCCGCGGAGGACTTGGGTGCCCCATTCATGGCGCGGTTTCATCGCGACATGGGTGGGGTGAGGGTGTCCATACCCCATCACCACCGTCTTTTCTCTCGCCGTCCGCTCAGGCCGGAACCACGGCGGGTAACTCCAAACCTGCAATCTGCGTCGTACTCCACAGCACAGCTCTGTTAACAAAGTAGTATCGTGTTCTCAGCGCAGGAGCCAAAGCTGTGCCACACGCCGGGCATTCAACTTGCAACTTGGCGCATCAGCAGCTACCGGCGATAACCCTCCCCCGAACGAAAGGAATTGAACATTTATGTGGAAACCAAATCAGCCTGGCTCGACGCCGGCAACCCCCGAGCCAGTCCGTCCCACCCCTCCCGCCGCCACCCCCGGATTTACTGCAACCGCCGGTGCCGCTGGAGCAGTGCCCAGCACCGAGCAGGCCACCATCGGCAAGAGCCTCGTCATCAAGGGTGAAGTTTCAGGCTCCGAATCGCTCTATGTTGATGGAAAGATCGAAGGAGCCATCAACCTCCCCGGCAACCGCGTCACTATCGGCCGCAATGGTCAGGTAGCTGCCAACATCAGCGCCCGCGAGATCGTCGTTCTCGGCAAAGTCCGCGGCAACTGCCAGGCCTCTGACCGCGTCGACATCCGCAGCGAAGGTTCCCTCACCGGCGACGTCATCGCCGCCCGCATCTCCATCGAAGACGGAGCCTTCTTCAAGGGCGGCATCGACATCCGCAAGCCCGGCAATGACGCCAAGGGCGGTGCAGCCACCACCACCACCCCAGAACCCGAAAAAGCAAAAGAAGCCTAGTCTCTAACCATCACGCAACACAACAAAGCCCCGGCACCCGCCGGGGCTTTCACTTTGCCCTCACCTTTTTGTCTGTCATCCAGCAGTAACCTGCAGCTGCCTTTGTCGTTGCTTGCCTTTCGCCGTCATCCTGGAGCGAAGCGAAGGACCCCCGTATTGGCCGCTGCTGTTGCCTTTGCAGCTGCCAGCCTCACTGCATCAGCCCCTAAAGCGTCTTATCCTCCACCTCCGCCAAATCCGCATCCTTCGCCGCCCGACTCCACAAAATCCTCAAATCCTTAACCTTCCGCAGCACAAAGTTCTTCTCGCCCGAAGCCGGAACCGGAGCCGTAACCGCAAAGAAATCCGCCCGCGTCACATCCTCCAGCCAGAACGCTGGCCGAGCATCCGCCTTCTCCGGAGCAATCTCCACATGCGACATCTCAAGATTCTTCAAGTGCCGAATATAAAAGCCATTCGAAGGAGTAGGCCCAAACTTCCCCACCTCCGGATACCCATCCACCATCTCTGGAACCGCCCTCCCCACCGCCTCCGCCGGATACATCCCCTTATGCCCGAAGTAGCAGTTCGACAGCTTCACATCCTCAATCGCATTCTCCGGAATCCCCGACAGAATCGACGCCGTCGCCGCCGCCGAATCATGCGACACAATATTCGAAATCAACACCCGCCGCAGCGTCCCCGCGCGCATCGTCTCCTTCGGCCCGCGATTCCTCGCATTCAGCCTCAGAAACAGCGGAGCATCGAGCGTCCCCCGCATCGTGATATTCGAAATCGCAATGTCCTCCAGGTACGCCCCATCGCTGGTCTCGAGCGAAATCCCCCGCGAGTCCTCGCACACGCAATTCGAAATCGCAATATTCCGGAACCCCCCATTCGACTCCGTACCGCACTTGATCCGCCCGTTCCCCCAAACGTGATCGACCGCCGAATCGTACTTCTTCCAAGTCCCATCCAGCACCGTACCCAGCCTGTACATCCCCGCTACAAAGCAGTTGGCAATCGTCACATTATCCGTCGACCGCGCATACCCCAGCGCAAAGCTCGACTTCGGACAAATCGCATCATCCCAAGGCGAGTTCACCGTGCAATTACTCACCCGCACATTCCTGCAGCAATCAATATCGAACCCATCCCGGTCCGTATCCACCAGCAGATTATCGATCGTCAAATCATCCACGCCCGTAGCCAGCAGCGCAAAGTGTCCACCCTTCAGCACCGAAAAGTCCCGCAGAATCACCTTGCGACAGTTTTTCAGCGAAATCGCCTTGTTCCCCACCCCGGCCTGCTCGGCGACAAATCCGCCGGTCTCATCGCGCACGCCCTTTGTGCCATTGCTCAGGCCTCTGCCCCAGATCATCCCGGGACCAACAATCGAAACATCCTCCAACCCCTCGCCATAAAACAACGAGTTCGGCCAGTGGTTATGCCCATAATCCTGATAAGCCTCCCATGCCTGCGCCGGTCCCGCCGCATCGTACGTCCCTCCGCGATACCCCGTCGTCTCTCCCACCCCCGGCGAATCCGCCGCCACAACCACGCACCCCCGCGACAGAACAATCTCCACCTTGCTCTTCAGCCGAATCGTAAAACAAACATACGTCCCCGCCGGAAACACCAGCGTCCCGCCACCCGCCGCCGCCACGGCCTCAATCGCCCGGTTCACCGCCGGCGAATCCACCGTCTTCCCATCCCCCGTAGCCCCATAGCTACGCACATCGAACAAAACCTTTGCCATACCAGCCTTAGGCATTTCAGCCTTGGCAACGTAGCCAATTGCACCAGCAATAGCCAACGGAGAAACCTTCAACAAATCACGACGATCCATAATGCTAAAAATACTAACAGTCTCGAGCAACCACTTTCATCCCCCACCCCACCAGCCGCCGCTCTTCTAGATCGATTCCCGTTCTCAGTCTGCAAGCTCTTGCCCTGGCACTTGCTTTTCTTTCTGTCATCCCCGAAGGGGATCTGCTTCTGCTGTTGCCTTTGCCGCTGTATTTGCCGTTGCCTGTTTTTCGCCGTCATCCTCGAGCGAAGCGAAGGACCCCCGCATTGGTCTTCGCCGAAATGCAGTACCATCATGGCTCACGAGACCGAGAAGATTTTCTTCCATCCTCCAGTAGATAACGCCTATGCCATCCACTAACCGTCGTGACTTTCTGCAACGACTCACACTCGCCTTACTCGCAGGCGTGTCCGGCACCCTGCGTGCCCAGAACGAACCGCGGGCTTACGATCAGCGAGCTTACGATCGTTTGCGGAATGTCGACCTGTTTGCGTTCGGAGGCGTCGGCTTCGCGGCAAATACCTCCAACGGCGAATTGGGCTTCCGCATTCTTCTGCGCCAGGAGAAACAGCAAACACTCGCGCAGTTGGAGAAGCTATACGCCGAAGGCAATCCGCAGGCGAAGGCGTACGCGCTGGCAGGCATCCATACGCTGAATCCGCAGCGCTTCAGCGAACTCTACGCGGCGCTCCCAAACGTCACCGTCAAAACGGCGCACGGCTGCATTCTTTCCAGGGATTCTCTCGAGTCCGTTGCAAAGGAGATCGCCTTGGGAGCATTTGATAAGCAACTGCACTAATCCAGCGCCACCAACACCCCCTCCCCC
>Ga0208357_1000894_pt1 | contig 22932 bp, 26 predicted proteins | sample NGESurdeep092012_6_FD_184487 | JGI IMG/M metagenome (GOLD analysis project Ga0208357, IMG submission 184487) | Arctic peat soil microbial communities from Barrow, Alaska - NGEE Surface sample F52-2 deep-092012 (SPAdes) | ecosystem: Environmental > Terrestrial > Soil > Wetlands > Peat ... | reverse complement strand
CGCGGCGACGATCGTGAGTCAACTCGACTCCGCGGCCACCGACGGGACCGGCTTCGCGATCTCCACCTTGGCCGAAGCCGGACTCGTGCTGGCCGTTATCTCGGTCGTGGTCAACGTCCTGGCGCGCGTGATCGTCAATCGGACGTCCCAACACCTCGCGCCAGTGGGCAGGGGCTGATCATGGCGACGGTGACCAATTCCTATCCTTCGACACGGTGGCGGCGTGTTCGCGAGCATCTTTTCAGGGGTATGTCGTTGGCGGCTCTCATCTTCGTCATCGGACCGTCGATATGGCTGATCGCTGATGTCGTCATCCGTGCGGTGCCGCATTGGCAATGGAGCGTCTTGACGACGGTGCCCGTCGGAGTGGGCGGTGGACTCGAGAACGCCATCCTCGGCACTCTGGTGATCATGGTGGGCGTATTGCTCATCGCCGGCACGATCGGGATTCTCACGGGTATCCACTTTGCCGAGCTCCAGCAGCCCCGCCGAAACGGCAAGGCCGGGGGGAACTTCTTGCGTATGGCGACCGACGTCATGGCGGGCTTTCCGTCCATCGTCCTTGGTTACGTCGGTTACGTCGCGCTGTGCGTGGGCCTCCACTGGGGATTCTCGCTCTTGCCGGCGCTGATCGTCCTCTCCATCATGGTGACGCCGTACATATCTAAATCCACTGAATCGGCGCTTCGACAAGTCCCCACCAACTATCGCGAGGGTGCCGAAGCGTTGGGTATGTCGACCGGTTACGCGCTGCGCAAGGTCGTCATCAGGAGCGCGCTGCCCGGTATCGTGACCGGCCTGCTGATTGCGCTGGCCATCGCAGTTGGCGAGACCGCTCCGCTGCTCTATACCGCGGGCATTACGAACAACCTGCCGTCGACGTCACTTATTCATCAGCCGATCGCATATCTCACGTACTACGTATGGACCGACTTCAACCAGCCGATCAAGGCCACGCAGTACCTCTCCTTCGACGCCGCGCTGATCCTCATCGTCCTAGTGCTGATTCTGCTCGTTTCCTCAAGACTGTTGGTCAACCGGACGCAGCGCTACGCCGAGGGTCGTCGTTAACCCTTTCGCATCGTCGGAGTACTCAGGACACGACGGTGTGCCGATTGCAGAGGTCGTAATCGAGGCGGTGCCCCAACTCACTCCGGAGGGCGTTAACCCATCAGGCCGTTGACGTATCGATTCGTGTCGGCGTGGATGGGTGACGTGAAGACGTCTTCGGTGGGGCCGTGCTCAATCAAATGTCCGTCATAGAAGAACATGGTGGCATCCGAAACACGGCGGGCCTGTCCCAGGTTGTGGGTCACGATGATGATCGTGAGTGCCGGCACCATGTCGTGAATCAACTGTTCCACTGATTCGGTGGTATGGGGGTCGAGTGACGACGTCGGCTCGTCGAGCAAGAGAACTTCCGGACCCACGGCGAGTGAACGCGCGAGGCAGAGCAACTGCTGTTGACCGCCCGAAAGCCGATAGGGAGAGTCGTTGAGGCGGTCCTTGACGGCCTCCCAAAGCCCTACTTCGCGAAGACGCGTCTCGGCGATGACGTCGAGCTGTTTGCCCTTAGCGATTCGGTGCGCCTTCACGCCCGCGATGACGTTGTCCTTGATCGACATCGGGAAGGGGTTCGGACGTTGAAAAAGCATGCCGACTCGGCGGCGAACCGTGAGAAGGTCCTGGCTTGAATCCCAGATGCTGCAGTCGTCTAAGAGGACATCACCTTCGCGGCGGAAGCCGTAGACCTTGTCATTCATGCGGTTGAGGGTCCGCAGAAAGGTCGATTTGCCCGAACCGGTAGGGCCGATGAGGGCGGTGATCGTACCGCGCGGAAAGGCCATGTCGATGTGGTCGAGAATCTTCTTGTTACCGAAACTCAACGTCAGACCTTCGGTCCGAATGACGTACGGGGGCCGCTTTGCGTCTGGGTCGAGCGCCGCGAGTTCTGGAGTGAGACTTCTCGTCGCTGCTTCGGTCGTGGTGGGTTCGTATACCTCACTCATGGTGTTCACTCCTTCGCAAGTACCTCGCATCCTAAAGAGGGAGGGTTACCTGAGTGTGAACACTTCATGAACTGAACCTAATTTACCTTTGGTGCACCGCTGAAACGCCTTGGTGAACGAGTCTCACACGCGCACGCTGGACCGCTTTCACGTCGCTTCGGCTTTTTCGAACGCGCCATGGCGCGTGCCAGACTGCCCGGAGAGTTTTCGACGGGGGGTCTCATGGCAAAAGAACTGTGGCAGGAGTCCGCGTCATCGCTGGCGGACATGATTCGCTCCGGCGCTACGTCGTCGCGTGAAGTCGTCGAGGCCCACTTGGATCGAATCGACGCGGTGAACCGAGCGGTGAACGCCGTCGTTGAGGTGCGACCCGACGACGTACGAGCCGAGGCCGACGCCGCGGACGCCAAGCAGAAAGCTGGCGAGCCACTCGGCGTCCTGCACGGCGTGCCCTTCACGATCAAGGTCAACCTCGATGTGGCGGGCTACAGCACCAATGAGGGCTGCGAGACCTTGAAGGACTTCATGGCGAGCGAAGACTCTCCGCCGGTCGAACTCATGCGCCGGGCCGGGGCCGTGGCGCTCGCGCGCACCAACATGCCCGACCTGGGGCTGCGCATCAACACGGAGTCCTCGCTCTACGGGGCCACGCACAATCCCTGGAAGCGCGGGCGCACCGCCGGCGGCTCCTCCGGTGGGGAAGCGGCCGCCATTGCCTCGGGCATGAGCCCCCTGGGACTCGGTAACGACATCGGGGGATCGCTGCGTAACCCGGCGTACGCCTGCGGCATCGCGTCAATCAAACCGTCGCGCGGTCGCGTGGCCCAGGGCAACCCGTCTGCGCTGATCGACACGCCGATCAGCTGGCAGATCAAGCTGGTGAATGGCGTCCTCGCGCGAACCGTCGGTGACGTGCGCCTCGGTCTCGGCGCGATCATGGGCGCCCATCACCGCGACCCGCAGACCATCGACGCACCGCTCGTGGGCCCGGCGCGGTCCAGGCGCGTCGCGCTCGTACCGGAACCCTTTGGTGGCGAGACCGACGCTGACGTCGCCGAAGGTGTTCGCGTGGCCGGACGCGCTCTCGAAGCGGCCGGCTACGACGTCGAAGAGATCGAACCGCCCATGGTCTTCGAGGCGTATCTCGCGTGGAGCGAGTTGATGATGACCAGCCTGGAGGTCGCGCGACCGTTGCTGAATACGGTGATGGGAACTGACGGGCAGCGCTTCTTGGAGCTCGGGACGGTCGAGTTCCCGCCGGCGACGCCCCAGTCCATGGCGCTGATGCACGGGAGCCGCTTTCGGGTCGAGATGGCGTGGCGCGAGTTCATGACGACCTATCCGCTCGTCGTCGGACCGGTCTGGACGCAGCAGCCGTTCGAACACGGCTACGACATCATCGACGGAGTCACGGCCATGAAAGTCGTCGAACTTTTCCGATTCGTAATGCCCGCCAACTTGATGGGTCTTCCCGCCGCGTGCGTAGCGACCGGCGTCGCCAACGGACTGCCGACCGGCGTCCAGGTCATGGGGACGTTGTTTCGAGAGGACCTCTGTCTCGACGCGGCCGAGGCGATCGAAAACTCCGTCGGCGTCCTGACCCCGATCGATCCTCGGGCGTAACTGACGATGGTGCTCGTCCGCCCCATTGACTACGGGGACGTCGCGGCGGCCATCGAGTTGCTCAAGGGCGGTTCATTGATGCCGGAGTTCGAGGACGCCACGAGAGTCGACGACTACTGGACCGCCGTGTCAGAGACTCGTCGTCGAGGCGGCGACGTGTTGGTCGCCGAAATGGACGCGGACGTCGTCGGGGTATGTCAGGTCATAATCTTTCAGCACTTTCAACACGCCGGTGGTTGGTGTGGTGAGATCGAGAGCGTCCACGTGCGCAGTGACATGCGCGGCCGCGGTATCGGCGCGCAGATGTTGCTCGCGGCCGAGGAACTCGCGCGAGAGCGCGGCTGCTACCGGATCCAATTGACCAGTCGCAACGTCCGCGAGGACGCTCACCGTTTCTACCTCGCCAACGGCTACGACCAGACCAGTCAAGGCTTCAAGAAGTTCTTCTAAATGACCTCGTGCAGGTCACCGTCGTCGACATTGAAGACGAATCCCCGGATCTCGGTCGTGTCGACGAAGGGGCTCATCCGAAGCGTCGCGACTGTCGAGCGAACGTCGTCGTCGACGTCGTGGTAGGCACCCAGTCGAAACGGTGGTCGCACGCCAACGCTCGCTTCGATCTCGTCCGCGAGCACCTTCTCTTCGAACGCCTCCAGACCGCATCGCGTGTGATGGATCACCATCACCGCGCGCGTGTCGAGCAGGCGCTGACTGAGCAACAACGAACGGATCGCGTCGTCGCTGGCCACGCCGCCGGCGTTACGGATGAGATGGGCCTCGCCGAGTTGCAGTCCGAGGGCACCGAAGAGGTCGAGTCGCGAATCCATGCACGTCAACACGGCCAAGTGGAGTTGCGGCGACGTCGCCATCTCGCGATGGCCGTGTCGATCGACGTACGCGCGATTGTGGGCTACGAGTTCATCGATCACGTTCATCGGACAATTGTAGGAGGCACGGGCAAGGCGATGGAAGTGGTTCCCCAGAAAGAAGTGATACAGGTGAAGGGACTCTCACTTCGTTGGGCCGTGCCGATTAGCGTCGACAAGTGTTCGAATCCCTACGATCAGTGTCGATGGAGATCCTGGGTGCTGATTGTGGTTGCTTGGTCGAGCGTGGTGTTCGTATCAAGGTCTGCGCTGATTCGAATTGCTGCGGTCGCGATCTACCCGCTCGCGAGGATTCGTAGCGCTCGCGAAGGTTACGGCAATCTCGCGTTGACGTTACGTCCAATCCGAAATCAAGAGTCCTAGGTTGTAGTGGTGTTGCCCCACTCCCAGGAAGACGAAGGTGTGAATGCGCTGAGGCGGGGGCGCCAGCTCGAGGTGATGACGCTTGGCTGGAATGTGGTTGGTGTGTTCATTCTCGCCTTCGCCGCAGTTGCCGCCCGATCGGTTGCCCTGGCGGGCTTCGGGTTGGACAGCGTCATTGAGATCGGAGCGTCCACTGTCGTGCTCTGGGAACTCGCTGACGTGAGCCAAACCCGACGGCGCCGAGCGATGCGGTTCATCGGCTCGGCCTTTGTCGCGTTGGCTCTCTATTTGGGAATACAAAGCACGGTCGTCCTCGTCGTGGGCTTTCGTCCGCATCACAGTTCAGTCGGAGTCGCGTGGACCGCGTTGACCGCCCTCGCCATGTTCGCGCTCGCGTCAGGGAAGGCAACGGTTGGCGCGACGCTGAACAATCCAGTACTGAAGGCCGAGGGCCGCGTCACGATGATTGACGGAATCCTTGCCACCGCGGTACTGACGGGCCTCGTATTGAATACCTTTGCCGGTTGGTGGTGGGCCGATCCTGTGACGGGCTACGTGATTCTCTACTACGCCCTTCGTGAGGCACATTCGTCTCTTACGCACGAAGTGCACGGCGACGGCCGATGAGTCGTCGTGCTGAAAGAGTGAATTCGAAAGTCGCTACGATCAACGCCGGAGGTGGTTATGGACAGCATGGATGAGATCCGCGAAGAGCTTCGTCAGCCGGCGCAGGATTTGCGAGAGATGATTCCCGACGTGATGAAGGCCTTCGGCGCTCTGTCGCAAGCCGCGCAGAGCGAGGGCGAACTCTCACGATTGACCAAGGAGCTGCTGGCCATGGTCATCTCAATTACTCGAGAGTGCGACGGCTGTATTGTGGCCCACACTCGTGGTGCGCTCCGTGAAGGCGCCACGCGTCAACAGGTCGCCGAAGCCATTGGTGTCGCGATTGCACTCAACGGTGGCCCGGGAACGGTGTGGGGTCCTCGGGCCCTGCACGCGTACGACGAAGCGGCGGCCGCGCGCAAGGCGTGACGGTGTATCGCCACTCCTTAACCACCGAGCGTGACGTCTTGATCTTGGTACCACGCCAGCGCTTCGTGAAACTGGTCAATTGAAAAGTTCGGCCATAGTTCGTCGACCACGTAAAAGTCGGCGTAGACCGACTGAATGGGCAAGAAGCCACTGAGTCGCCGCCCGCCGCCCCATCGCACGATGAGATCGATCCTTGAAATATCGGCGGACGCGATGCCGTCAGCGACGTTGGAACGCGTAGTCGCGTCACCGTTCTTGAGCGAGTGGTTAAGGTCCCAATTCCAGCCGTAGTTCACGAGGAAGTTGACCTTGATGCGGCCCTCGCCGATCCGGGTCCGTTGCGTGTAGCGCAGCAGTTCCTTGGGAAAGAACACCGACTGGGTGTTGCCGACGACGAGCAGATCCGCGTCCCTTTTCTCCAACTCGGCTACGGCCTCTACGCACGCATTGCGAAATGCTTCGATTTGAGGTCCAGGACGTTTTGTGTTGTCGACGGTGAAGCCGTAGAAGGTGATCTCGGGGATACCTAATGCGAGACACTCGACGTACAACTCCAGACCCGGCTGCAGTCCGAAGTGATAGCCGTCTTGCTTTTCGAAACCTTGGCCTTGAGCCCAACGTCGATTGCCATCGGGAATGATGCCCACGTGTTGAGGGAGTCGCTTCGCGTTTGCCATATGTTCCTAGAAGCTGTACGGCAGGTGCGTGATGCCGTTGATGAAGCGCGACGCCAACTGCGACGGCGTCCCGGTGGAGTGGATATCAGGGTGTCGACGCAATAACTCCCGAAAGATCACCGTGATCTCGCGTCGCGCGAGGTGGGCGCCGAGACAAAAATGCGGGCCCGGCGCGCCGAAGCCGTAGTGGTCATTGGGCGTGCGTCCGACGTCGAAGACATCGGGGTTCTCAAAGATGTCTTCGTCGCGATTGGCCGAACTGTAGAACAACAGGACCTTGTCGCCCTTGGAAAGCTCGAAGTTCGAAAGGGTGTAGTCCTCGCCCAGCGTGCGGCGCATCCAGATGACCGGCGACGCCCAGCGAACGATTTCATCGGCGGCGGTCTTGGCGAGGCCCTCGAAGTCGGCGAGCAGTCGGGCCTTCTGATCGGGGTGTTCGGTGAGCGTGTGAAGTCCGTGGGCGATCGCCGTGCGCGTCGTCTCATTGCCGGCAGTCACGAGTAGTACGAAGAAGGACGCCAACTCCTGTTGCGTGAGTTTCTCGGTTTCGATCTCCGCGTTCACGAGTGCGCTCGTGATGTCATCGATGGGATTGTCGATTCGGTACTTCCCCAACTCTTCCATGATCGAAGTGAGTGCGGCGCCGGATTCGAGCATCACCAGTATGGGGTCCTGGCCTTCGGGAATGAACTCGGGGTCACCGTTGGAGAGGATGATGTTGGAGTGACGCAAGACCGTCGAGTACTCACTCGGCGGCACGCCCATCATGTCGCAAATGATCTCGAGAGGGAATGGCGCCGCGATGTCGGTGACGAAATCGCCCGTGCCACTCGTTTGCGCACGTTCGATTATCTCATCGGCCTTTCGTTCAATTGAATCCTCCACCGCGCGGATATTGCGAGGATTGAACGCGTTCGACACGATTCGGCGCAGTCGGGCGTGCTTGGGATCGTCGGTCGAGATCATGCCCGAGAAGTACTCGACCATTTCGCTCGGGAGGTCCATCTCGGACACCGCACCGGGTCCCGAGAGGAAGATCTCGGGATGGCGCGACGCGGTTTGCACGTCGCGATATTTCGTGAGCGCGTAGTAACCGTTGCCTTCTGGGAACTCGATCGTCGTTCCCTCGATCACTGGTTGGTCGTAGTGGGTGATCGGGCTCTCCCGTCGAAGCGTCGCGAAGGCGACCTCGCGCTCGGCCCACGGTCGACGCCAGAACTCCATGTCCGATAGGTTGATCGAATCGACGGTCCAGGACTCAGCGGGTTCCATGAGCCAAATCGTAATCATTCCGTCCGCCGTCACGTGGCGTCTAATTCACGGCAGACTGGACACATGGAAGAACTGACCGACCAAGAGCGCGCGACGCGACTGAAGGCGCTCAACGCGCTGCTCGATTTGATGCGTCCGTCGGTCCAGGCTGACGGTGGTGACCTGGTTCTCATACGGGCTGACGTCGAGACGGGCGTCGTCGAAGTGCAACTTCAGGGCGCGTGCTCGAGTTGCGCCATTTCATCGGACACGTTGCAGGGCGGCGTTACGAGGATCTTGAAAGATCGATTGGCGTGGGTCACCGACGTCGTGGGCGGCGTCGACGACTCCATCGACCCGGAAGACTCGATGTCCTTGGGCGTCGGCGGTTACGTGCCGCGCTATCGACAGTTATAGGTCGAGGAGCGGTGAGGATCTTTGGTCTCTTCGGTTGGAGGCGTGGCGTCACGCCGCGTCCGGATCAACAGATGAACAGCGCGGCGCTCCAACAGGAGAAAGTCAACGAGGTCGTCTCCAAACAAGATTCTCGTTACGACGCGATGACTGAAGAAGAGCGCGTGAAGTACTACATGAAGCCCAGCTTGGTGACGAAGATAAAGAAATCGCTGCGCGGTCAATAGCGCTCTTCACGATTCGTCAGCGACAGGGCAACGGTCTTCTCAACTATCGAAAATGCTCACGGCGACAGAATCCTCGAGACGTCTTCCAATCGCTCCGGCACAATTCGCCACCACATCCACCGGCCTCGCTTTTCTCCGACGATCAGTCCGGCCTCCGCGAGAATCCTGGTGTGGTGCGAGATGGTGGGTTGGCTCTTGCCTAAAGGTCCTTCCAGGGCGCAACTGCACACTTCATCTTCGGCGGCGACGAGCGACAACATGCGAAGGCGAACCGGATCGCTGAGGGCTCCAAAGATCTGGGCGATGTCACCGGCCTCGACCTCGGACATGGCGATCGCCGCCAACGGGCCACAGCAACTTACGACGTCCTCGTCGATGGTGATGGTCTTTGGATGGGACATCAATTCCATCATACTATTGACAAACGTCAATGTGAGAGATATCGTTCTCATCGACAGGTGTCAATTTAAAGGAGATCAAGGTGTCCAGATTGCAACTCGCTCTCAATGTGTCGAACCTCGACGACGCGGTGGATTTCTATTCCAAGTTCTTCAAGACCGCGCCGACGAAGTTGCGTCCCGGATACGCCAACTTTGCCATCACCGAACCGCCCCTCAAATTGGTGCTCTTCGAGAACTCCGGCGCGCCGGGCACGATCAATCACCTCGGGGTCGAAGTCTTTACGAGCGACGAAGTGCGAGACGCCACGCGGTACCTCTCCGAACAGGGACTCGTGACTGACATCGAGGAAAAGACGACGTGTTGTTTCGCGGTGCAAGACAAGGTGTGGGTCGACGGTCCTGATTCCTCGCGGTGGGAGGTCTATACCGTGCTCGCCGACGCGAGTGACTCTCCTTTGCGGGCCAGCGACGAGACATGCTGCGCGAGCGAGGCTCGCGCGACGTCAGACGCCGCTCCGTGCTGTTGAGACTGCGGCGGAGCAGGGTCACGGGACGAGCATGAGCGACGCCGTCGCCGAGTTGGCCGAGGGCGACCTGGCGGCCCCGGTCATCAAGCGACTTTCGTTCCTCGACCGGTTCTTGCCGGTGTGGATCGTCCTGGCGATGGCCATCGGCATCGGCCTCGGGCGAGCCATACCGAGCCTCAACACGCACCTCAATGCCGTGCAGGTCACGTCGGGAACGTCGTTGCCCATCTTCATTGGACTCCTCGTCATGATGTATCCCGTGTTGGCCAAAGTGCGCTACGACCGACTCGGCACCGTCACCCGTGACCGCAGGTTGTTGGTGGCGTCGCTCGTCCTCAACTGGCTCATTGGACCGGCGGTGATGTTCACGCTCGCCTGGCTGTTGCTGCCCGATCTGCCCACGTACCGGACCGGGCTGATCATCGTGGGCTTGGCGCGCTGCATCGCGATGGTGCTGATCTGGAACGATCTGTCGGGAGGCAATCGCGAAGCGGCGGCGGTGCTCGTGGCGCTCAACTCCCTGTTCCAAATCGTTGCATTCTCACTGCTCGGATATTTCTATCTGGAGCTACTTCCCAAATGGCTGGGGCTGAGCACGCAAGGTCTTCATCTATCGGTAGGGAAGATCGCCGAGACGGTCGCCATTTTTCTGGGGATACCGCTCCTCTTCGGCTATCTCACGCGAACGATTGGCGAACGCCTGCGCAGTCGAGAGTGGTACGAGACCAGACTGTTGCCCCGTCTCGGCCCCTTCGCTCTCTACGGACTTCTGTACACCATCGTCATCCTCTTCGCTCTGCAGGGGCACACGATCACGTCTCGCCCGAGTGACGTCGCTCGCATCGCACTTCCGCTGCTGTGTTACTTCGCCATCATGTGGTTTGGCTCGTTCGCTCTCGGTCGTTCACTCGGACTTGCCTACGACCGAACCGCGACGCTCGCCTTCACCGCGGCCGGTAACAACTTCGAGCTGGCGATCGCGGTGTGCATCGGTGTCTTCGGCGTGACGAGCGGTGAGGCCCTCGCCGGCGTCGTCGGTCCCCTCATCGAGGTGCCGGTGCTCGTTGTCCTGGTCTACGTGTCGTTGTGGGCGAAACGTCGATTCTTCGAACCACTCGAGAGCATCGAAGGAGCCCGATGACCGACCGACCGGAGGTCCTTTTCCTGTGCGTGCACAACGCCGGTAGATCCCAGATGGCGGCGGGGTTCGCCCGAGAGTTGGGGGGCGATCACGTCGTTGTCCACTCCGCCGGCTCAGCACCCGGCGAGGTGCTGAATCCTGCGGTCGTCGAAGTGATGAGGGAAAAAGGCATTGACATTTCCAATGAGACGCCGCGAAAGCTGACTGACGAGATGGGGCTCGACGCCGACGTCATCGTCACCATGGGTTGTGGGGACGCGTGTCCCGTCTACCCGGGCAAGCGCTACGTGGACTGGGAACTGGTGGATCCGGCCGGCAAGGATATCGATGAGGTACGAGGTATCCGTGATGACATCGAAGGCAGGGTTCGAGACCTCTTGGCCGAACTGCTTTGATTCACTTCAGCGAAGTGTGCTGATGTGTGCCGTGCGGATGCGGGACCAGTTCTGAGGAGCCGACGCCGTGTCGGCGCCGGGGCCGTCAAATCAACCTCTCTGACCTACACCTTTTGCGCTTTGGGTTCCTTCGGAAGTCCGAGCGCGCGCTCCCCGATGATGTTGCGCTGAATCTCGGCCGTGCCGCCCCAGATGGTTTCGGATCGCGAGAAGAAGAACGAGCCTTGCAGGTCCGAAACGGGGTAGTCGGCTCGGCCACGGTGGACCCGGGCCAGTGACCCGTCATTCACCGCCGAGCCGGTGAGGATCTGGGCCTCCATACCCAGGACGTCCAACGCGAGTTCCATGGTCTCGCGATGGGCCTCGGACCAGAACATCTTGTTGCAGGCACCCAGGAGCGCCGTGTTATGCGTGCCGTTCAGTGAGTCGGTGAGGGAGCGGAAGCCATTGATCTCCATGATCTTGACCTTCTCCCACGCCTTGACGAGTCCGTCACGAACCAAGCGGTCTTCGTTCTTGCCCCGACGCGTCGCCTCTTTGACGATCTCCTCCCACTCCTTCAAGAATCGTCGATATCCAGTGGTGGAGTTGGATCCGCGTTCGAAGCCGAGCGTCGTCATCGCGACCTTCCAGCCGTTGTTCACCCCGCCCACGGCGTTGTTCTTCGAACAACGCGCGTTGGTGAAGAAGACCTCGTTGAAGTCGCCCGAGCCGTCGACTTGGATGATCGGACGAACTTCGATGCCCTCTTGATGCATCGGCACGAGCAGGTAGCTGATGCCGGCGTGCTGGGGCGCGTCCGGGTCGGTGCGCACCATCAAGAAGACGTAGTCGGCGTGTTGGGCCTGGGACGTCCAGACCTTCTGGCCGTTGATGACCCATTCGTCACCGTCGAGTACCGCGCTGGTCTTAAGACTCGCCAGGTCCGATCCGGCGTCCGGTTCTGAGAATCCCTGGCACCAGGCGATCTTGCCCTGGAGGATGCCCGGGATGAACTCGCGTTTTTGTTCGTCCGTGCCCCACTGCAGGATCGTCGGACCGACCAACGTGTCACCGAAGAAGTCGGCGCGCATCGGCGCCGCGGCCTTGGCGAACTCTTCGTTCAAGACGACCTGCTGCAACAACGTCAGGCCCTTGCCGCCGTACTCGACGGGCCATCCGGCGCAGATCCATCCACCGGCGAAGAGCTTCTCGTTCCAGCTCTCGTTGAACTCCCTGCGCTCTTCGGGACTCATCGAGAAGTCGGGATCGAACCAGCCGGCGGGCAGATTCTCTTCCAACCACGCGTGCACGTCTTTGCGGAACGGTTCAGTCTCGGCGGGGTAATTGAGGTCCATCGCACCAATGTACTAATGCGTCAACCCTTTGGTTCTCTCACATTTGTGGCCCCCCAGCTAATTCGGTGAGAATGGAGGACCGCCTTAGCGAAAGTTGACCTTTGTCCCGTACCCTGCGCCAGACCATCGACGAGACCAAGGCGTCCTGGGCCCGCTCCAGGACGATCGTCACGCCGGCCCACGTGCCGGCCCGAGCGCCCGAGCCCGGCAGGTACCGGGTGGCGTTCCTGATCTACCGGGGCAATCCGCGCTGCGGGGGCCAGGGCGTCTACACCCGACACCTGACGCGCGAACTCGTGAATCTCGGACACAGCGTCGAGGTCTTCGCCGGACCCCCGTGGCCCGAACTCGATGAGGGCGTCGGCTTCACCGCCGTTCGCGGCCTCGACCTGTACCGCGACCCCGACCCGTTCCGGATTCCGGCACTTCGTGAATTCAGGTCCCTCGCGGACTTCGCGGAGTTCGGCGTCATGATGACCGGCGGTTTCGGTGAACCGCTCGCGTACTCCCTGCGCATCGAGAAGGTCCTGAAGGATCGACGCGGCGACTTCGACATCATCCACGACAACCAGTGCATGGGTCCGGGAATCTTGAAGTTGCACCGCGAAGGTTGGCCCCTGCTCGAGACGCTGCACCACCCGATCACGGTCGATCGCGCTATCGCGCTCGACCACGCCGAGACGGCGTGGAAGCGTTACTCCACGCGACGCTGGTTCGGCTTCTTGCGCATGCAGGTGCGCACGGTCAAGCAGCTTCCGGCGGTCCTCACGGTCTCGCACAACTCCAAGGTCGATATCAACGCCCAGATGCACGTGCCGCTGGAGCGACTCACGGTCGTACCGGTCGGCGTGGACCACACCGTCTTTCGCCCCTACGACGACGTCGTGAAGAAGAAGGGCCGCGTGATGGTCACGTCGTCGAGCGACGTGCCGATGAAGGGACTCGTGCCATTGCTCGAGGCGATCGCCAAGCTGCGCGCCGAGCGCGACATCGATCTCATCGTCATCGGCAAGCCCCAGCCGAAGGGCCGCGTGGCCTCGGCACTGGATCGGCTCGGTCTCACGGACATCGTGACCACCATCTCGGGCGTCAGCGACGAAGAGTTGGCGCGCCTCTACGGCGAGGCCGAAGTCGCGGTCGTGCCCAGCCTCTACGAGGGCTTCTCGTTGCCGGCGATCGAAGCCATGAGCTGCGCCGTACCGGTCGTGGCGACCACTGGCGGCGCGCTGCCCGAGGTCGTCGGCGTCACCGAAGAGACCGGCCTGCTCGTGGAGCCGAACAACCCCGAGGCACTGGTGGTCGCGATCGCACGACTGCTCGACGACGCTGAACTCCGCGCGCGCCTCGGCGCGGCCGGCCGCACGCGCGTGATAGAGCGCTTCACCTGGGAAGTGACCGCGCGCGGCACCGCCGCCTGTTACGACGCGATCCTCACGGGTAGGCCCTTGCCGGACTCGATGGGGTTCGACTGATGCTGACCGCTCGATACGACCAGTTGGGTCTCGAGCGAGGCGACAAGATCCTCGATCTCGGGTGTGGCTTCGGTCGTCACGCCTTCGAGGCGGCGCGTCGCGGGGCCGACGTGATCGCGCTCGACGCCGGTCGCGACGAGGTGGAGGGCGTGAAGAACATGTTCGCCGCGATGGTCGCCGCCGGGGAACTCGATGGCGCGACCCTGCACGCGACGGCGGTACAGGGCGACGCGCTGCACCTCCCGTTCCCCGACGCGACGTTCGATCGGGTCATCTGTTCTGAGGTCCTCGAACACATCCCCGACGACCTCGGGGCCATGGGCGAGTTGGCGCGCGTACTGAAACCGGGCGGCACGATGGCGATCACGGTGCCACGATTCGGTCCGGAGTTGATCAACTGGGCGCTGTCCGATGAGTACCACAACGTGCCCGGGGGTCACATCCGCATCTACCGACGTCGAATCCTCACCGAGCGACTGCGTTCGGTCGGACTCACCGACACCGGGCACCACTACGCCCACGGACTGCACAGTCCCTACTGGTGGCTGAAGTGTCTCGTCGGCACGACCAATGACACCAACAAGTTCGTGAAGCTCTACCACCGTCTCCTCGTCTGGGACATCATGAAGGCGCCCTGGCCGACGCGACTGGCCGAACGGATCATGGCACCCTTGATGGGCAAGTCGATCGTCGTCTATCTGGTGAAGCCGGCGTCGTGACCACGACGATCAACACCGTTTCGGGCGTCCCCGGTATCTTGAGCGACGCCGAGATCGCCCAGAGCGCCGAGAGTCTCGTGTCGTTGCAACTGCGAAGCGGCGCGATCCCATGGTTCGTCGGCGGGCACTGCGACCCGTGGAATCACGTCGAAGCCGCGATGGCCCTCACGGTCACGGGCTACGCCGATCACGCGAAGGCCGCCTACCGATGGCTGAGAGAGGCCCAACTCGGCGACGGCAGTTGGTTCAACTACTACGGCGGTGACCAGGTGAAGGACGCTCGACTCGACACGAACGTCTGTGCCTACGTGGCGGCTGGGGTGTATCACTACCTCGTCGCGACTGGGGACATCGACTTCGGTATCGAGATGTGGCCCACCGTTGAACGCGCGATTGATTTCGTCCTGCGCTACCAGCTCAGCGACGGCACGATCGCCTGGTCGCTCGACTCGATCGGGAAGCGCGAGAGTTACGCGTTGTTGACCGGTTCGTCATCGATCTTTCACTCGTTGCGCTGCGCGGTCGCGCTCGCCGAACGTGTCGACGTCGCCAAGCCGGCCTGGGAGTTGGCGGCCGGTCGACTCGGTCACGCCGTGGCTCATCACCCCGGCGCATTCGCGCCGAAGAACGAGTTCGCGATGGACTGGTACTACCCGATCTTCTCAGGCGCCCTGTTCGGCGCGGCCGGACTGAAGCGCATCGACGACGGCTGGGAACGACACGTCATGGACGGCTACGGCGTGCGTTGCGTGTCGACCAGCGACTGGGTCACCGCGGCCGAGACCGCCGAGTGCGTCCTGGCCCTCGACGCTCTCGGTTTGACCAGTAGGGCACTCGACCTGTTCAGCTACACGCGACGGCATCGTCGAAGCGACGGCGCGTACTGGACGGGCATCGCCTATCCCGGTGAGGTCACCTTTCCGGACCGCGAGACGACGTCCTATACGGCCGCGGCGATCATCCTCGCCGCTGACGCTCTCACGTCGTCGTCGGGCGCCGCCAGTCTCTTTCGACACGATTCGTTGCCCGTGCCGATCGACCTCGCCGAGCCGAACTGTCCACTGTCGTTAGTGAAGGCGCGTGAGCGCGCGTAAGGATCCGCACTCCGCTCGTTCGACGAACGCGTCGCTCTCGAGCGCGGCGCAGCAGATCTCGTACGGCGCGCGACCACCATCGTCGGGATCGGCGAAGACGTCGTGGATGAGCAGCAGTCCACCGACGACGATCTTGGGGGTCCACGCTTCGTAGTCAGCCCACGCGACGTCATGGCCGTGACCGCCGTCGATGAAGAGGATGTCCAGTGGTTGTTGGAAGTGGCTGGCGACCACGACCGACGGTCCGACGAGCCCGATCACGGTGGATTCCAGTCGGGCCTCAGCAATGGTGCGCTGCCACGACGGCAACGTGTTGAGACGCCCGTCGCGCGGATCGACGAGCGACGCGTCGAAGTGCTCCCAACCGACCTGATTCTCCTCGCTGCCGTGGTGGTGATCGAGCGAGTAGAGAACCGAGTTGGTCGCCTCGGCCGCGGCACCGAGATAGACCGCCGACTTACCGCACCACGCGCCGATCTCGAGCCAGGTGCCGCGATGCGAGCGCTCCCCATGAGCGAGCGCGAATTCAAACAGCGCGAGACCCTCCTCGCGCGGCATGAAGCCCTTCACCGTCTCGGCGTGTTCGAGGAGTTTGTCGCGACGGCTCATGAGATCGCCACCAGCAACGACACGATCGTCGCGATGCCGAGTCCCGCGAAGATCAGTCCGCCGCCGAATCGAATCCGCTTGAGCGAGATCACGCGCTGGAGTGCGCGACCGCTGTAGGCGCCGAGGAACGTGACGGCGATGAGGGCGACGGACGACGCGAGGAAGACCTCGAGGGGCTGGTGGAGCTTGGCCTCGAAGTTGGCGGCCTGGATCTGCGTGAGGTCGCCGAACTCGCCGATGAAGAGCACGATGAACGCCGTCGTGATCTCCTTCCATCGCGTCGCGGCCTTTTCGATCTCGGCCTCGCGTCGACCCTTCTCTTCTTCGGTGGACTCGGGTACGAACAGCAGATAGGCCGCACCGCCGAGGAAGAGCACGCCGACGATCAGGTCCTTCCAGTGCACCGGGAAGAACGTGAGCAGCGTTCCGGCTCCGACGGCGAGTCCCATTTGAATGGTCAGTGCCAGTGACCCGCCGATCACGACCATCAGGGGTCGCGCCCTCGTGGCCATGATCACCGTCGCCAAGAACGTCTTGTCGGGCAACTCAAGGACGAACATCAGGGCAATAATGCCCAAGAACGCCCCTACGGTCATGACGTCATCAAAGCTGTTCGCGCATCGCCGCCGAGAAGGTGAGGCCAACGCGCATCCGCTCGATGTTCTGCTGGACCGTCTTCTGCTCGCCGCTCAGTCGATGCGAAGCGTGGAACGCCTCGACTTCGTCGGCGAACGCCGCGTCGTTGATGAACGTGCGAATGCCGAGCGTCATGTACGACAGCGTGTTCGGCGGGAACTTCGAGAGCGCCTCGTCCCAGCGCGAGGTCATGAGTCGCCAGACGCTCGGTCCGGTGGTGGCGTTCATCGAGAGAAGTCCGAGCACGCTCGACGCGTCTTGGTTGCGGATCTCGCTGAAGGCCTTGTTGGCGGCGTCGAGCGCGACGCGCTCCTCATTGAAACCGCTCAACCCTCGCAGGTAGCGCTGCTCTTCCTGGGGACTCGCGGCGTTGCGGTAGCGCTCGAAGAACGTCTCGTAGTCGCCGGGTCGGTCTTGGGACGCCACGACGCGCAAGATCGCGTTCGCGAGGTCGCCGTTGATGTCGTTAGCTTCGAATCGCTTGACCGCTTCGGCCCTGATCGACTCGTTCGCGCCGGTGGTGCCGAGCGTCGAGAGCACCAGTGCGCGTAGCTGCGGCGTGAGCTCGCTCTCGCCCGCGGTCGCGTCCCATCCGAGGCGTTCGAACTGGGGTTCGAAGATCTCGCGTACCTTCGCGGCGAAACGCGGCAGTTGCTCTTTCGGCAACGCGCGGTCGATGAAGGACACGGCCGCGGCGAGCGTGCCCCACGGCGTCGGCTCGTCGAGGTCGCCGAGTCCGGATGCAATCGTCAAGAACTGCTCGGCGCTGATCTGGCTCGAGAACAACAGGGCCCAACTGTCCAACAGCAATGCGGCGCGTTCCAGGGCGTTGAGATCAAGGATGTGATTGGCCAGGGCCTTGGTCTCGGTGGGGCCGTAGCGCGCGCGGTAGTAGCCCGATCCACCGGCGTTGAGCACGACCGGCGCCTCATCGGTGATCGCGGCGGGCTCGTCTTCGAGCAGACGGACCGTGCTCTCGCCGCCCTTGAGTGACCTCGTCCACACGGGGACCTTCCACGACGAGCCGATCGCGCTCGCGCCGGTCGCCGGACCGTAGGCGAAGGGTTGCTGGGTGATGAATCCGTCGCTCAACGTGACCAGCGGGTAGCCGCCCTGGAGGATCCAGGTGTTCATGACGTCACGCACCGGCGCGCCCGAGACCTCTTCGATCGCGTCCCAGAGGTCGGTGGTGCGCGTATTGGCGTAACTGTGCTTGCGCAGGTAGTGGCGGATGCCGTCGCGGTAGGTCTCGGCCCCGAGGTACTGCTCGAGCATGCGCAGTACCGCCGCGCCCTTTTCGTAGGTGAGCCGGTCGAACATTCCCTGCGTGTCGTCCGGTGAGATGACTTCGTATTCCACCGGTCGCGTCGCGTGCAGGCCGTCGATCTCTAAGGCCAGGTCGCGCTCGGAACTGAAGGTGACCCAGACCTGCCACTGCGGACGAAACGCGTCTTGGCACATGACCTCCATGAACGTGGCGAAGGCCTCGTTCAGCCAGATGCCCTCCCACCACTCCATCGTGACGAGGTCGCCGAACCACATATGAGCGATCTCGTGCATCACGACCTTGGCGACGCGCTTCATCTCGGCGAGCGACGCCTTGGCCGGGTCGATCAACAGGTCGGGCATCCGGTAGGTGATGCACCCGAGATTCTCCATCGCGCCCTGCATGAAGTCCGGAATCGCGACCATGTCCAACTTGTCGCCGGGATAGGGGATGTCGAAGTAGTTCGAGAAGTAGCGCAGCGCGAAAGCGCCGGCTTCGAGGGCGTGCCCGGCCAGATGCGCATTGCCGATCGGAAAGACGATGCGCAGGGGCACGCCATCGACGTCCAGCGTCTCGGTCTCTTCGAAGGGTCCGATGATGAAGGCCACGAGGTACGTCGACATCTTCATCGTCGGGGTGAAACTGACGGTGCGCTGGCCGTTGCCGAGGTCGGTGTTCGACGACACGGGGGAGTTGGAGTAGGCGGCGAGGTGGCTCGGTACCGTCAGATTCACCTGATACGTCGCCTTAAAGGCCGGCTCGTCCCAGCAGGGAAAGGCCCGTCGTGCGTCGGTGTTCTCGAACTGCGTCGTGGCGATGGTGTGCTTCACGCCCGACGGGTCGGTGAACGTTGAGCGGTAGAAACCGTGCAGTTGGTCGTTCAAGATGCCATTGAAGCCGATCTCGAGGACGGCCGGACCGGCGGGCAACGGGCCGTCAAAGCTGTAGGTGGCCACCTCGTACTCTTCGTCGAGGCGCAGGTCGATCGAGCGATGCGCGGTGCCACCGGTGGTGAGCGTCGCCGCGCCGAGTTCGAGTTCGATGGCGTTCAACTTCACTTCTTTGGTCGACTCCGTGACGTCGACGTCGATCTCGACGCGACCGGTGAAGGTGGCGTTCTCCAAATCCGGCGTAATGAAGATTCGATAGGCCGAAGGGACGATCGTTCGCCCGAGACGATAGGGGTTACTTTCATTGGTCATATGGAACAACCGTAGTTCGAAACGTTCTATCCTCGCTAAGTGACAGATAGCCCGACGCCCGTTTCACTGCGCGTGAAGCCCGGTCCGAATCGCCTGGCGGTCACCGGTATCGGCAACGCGATGCTCGACATCATCTCTCAGGATTCGAACGAGGTGTACCGCCAACTCGGCCTCGTGAAAGCGGCGATGTCACTGATCCAAGAGGACCAACTCGAGACCTTCTTCAACGCCATGGGTCCGACGATCCAGATGTCCGGCGGCTCGGTCGCGAACTCCATCGCCGGCGTGGCGGCCCTCGGGGGCACGTGCGGGTACATCGGCAAAGTGGCCGACGATGACTTCGGCAAGCGCTTCACGCACGACCTCACGTCGATGGGCGTCGAGGTGGACCTGGCGATCGCCGCCGCGGACGAGGGCGCGACCGGACGTTGCCACGTGTTCATCACCGACGACGCGCAGCGCACGATGGCGACGTACCTCGGGGCGTCGAATCAACTGCGAGTCTCGGACATCAACGAGACGCTGATCGCGCGTTCCGAGATCACCTACGTCGAGGGTTATCTGTTCGACCTTCCGCCGGCCAAAGAGGCGATCCGCAAGGTCGTCAACTTCGCCCACGACTACGACTCCATGGTCGCGCTGTCGTTGTCGGACATGTTCTGCGTCGATCGACACCGTCGCGACTTCTTAGAACTCCTCACCCATGACGTCGACGTGTTGCTGTGCAACGAGACCGAGATCTGTTCGCTGTTTCAAGTGCCGACACTGGGCCGGGCCTTCGGCCTGCTCGAAGAACTCGGCGTCCTCGCGGTCGTCACGCGTGGACCATCCGGCGCCGACGTCCTCACGATCACCGGCGTCGTGAGCGTGCCGGCCCACGAGGTCGAGCACGTGATCGATCAGAACGGTGCGGGCGACATGTTCGCCTCGGGTTTCCTCTACGGTCTCGCGCTGGGCGCCGATCCCGTCGAATCGGCCGAACTGGGATCGCTCTGCGCCGGAGAGATCATCTCGCACCTCGGGGCCCGACCGGAGAACGACCTGGAAGAACTGGCCATTGACGCCGGACTCCTGTAACTAAATCCCTTGGGCGTCGAGGATCGCGTCGAGTTCTCGAGTGTGAACCGTCTCCCATTTCACCCACGCGATCGCAATGGGGATGCACGCGAGCAACATCAACGCGTCACCGCCGATCCACATGATCGCGCCACCCAAGTGGATGTTGGAGAGGATCCCCGCCGACGTCGATCCGCGCGGGGACATCGCGGCGTACGCGGGAAACGGTGTGTGCGACGACATCGCCAGTGCGAGACCCGTGAAGGTATCGACGGGCACGGCCGCCATGACGTACACGAGTCGCAGACCGCGATGGATCGTGGTGCCTCGCTCCAGTCCGAACGCCACGCGAAAGAAGAGATAGCCGATGATCAAGAAGGCGATCTGTTCGAGGTGGTGGACCCATTCGTGTTCCATCATCAGATTGAACAGGCCGGTGAGATGGGTGACGGGTATGAAGACGAAATAGGCCGCGAAACCGAAGAGCGGTTGCGTGACGAACGTCATGAAACGTCCGTCGAGGAAGCGGCGTAGTTTCGGCGAACCGGCGTCGTAGGCGAGATCGAGGGGCGCGCTGAGGGCGAAGAGTGGTGCGGCGACCATGATCAACAGCAGGTGCTGGATCATGTGGTCACTGAAGTACTCCATATCAAAGACGCCGATGACCGATTGGGTCGCGATGAAGGTGACGATGAGTCCCGCGAGAAAGGCCACGGTTCTGCGTACCGACCACGTACCCACGCGTTGGGTCGCGATCATGTAACAGAGCAACGCCACCAACAGCAAGATCAGTGGCAGGACGCCGAGATGCCACTGATTCCAGTCGTGCCACGAAAACTGTGGGCGCGACGACGACGACATTGCGGGCACGAGACGATTCTACGGTCGACAACGGATACGAAAACTCCGCCGTTAGGATGTCGGCGTGAAGTCGAAGTATCTCTCGCGCCGAGCGCTCGGCCTCCATCTCGCCCTCGTTGTCTGGGTGGCAATCTGTATCGCCGCGGCGTGGTGGCAGGTCGGCGCGGCGATTCTCGGCAACTCGCTCAGTTACCTTTACGCGGTCGAGTGGCCCGCGTTCGCGGTCCTCGGCGTATTCGGTTGGTACGCCCTGTTGAACATGGAGAAGATCACCGAGCACCAAGAAGTGGCGCGTCGGGAGTACGAGGAGAAGATGCGCGCCGAAGCGCAGTTGGCGCGCCTGGTCGAGGTCGAAGAGGACCCCGTACTCGCCGCCTACAACGACCATCTCGCCGAGATGGCGACGCGTCCGAAGAAGAGGCTCTGGGGACATTGATGGAAACCGCATTCCGGCGGTACCGGATCATGTCCTTCATCACGGGTACGACGCTGCTGACGCTCTTCGCGTTCCTGTTGCTCCACTGGGTCGATCTCACGCTCTGGAAGCATCTGTCGATCCTCGTGCGAATCGACGGCATCGCCCACGGCATCGTGATGTACCCGCTCTACATGATCGCGAGCTTCAACATGGTGTTGAAGTTTCGTCTGCCGCTCGCCCTGCTCCTCTTGATGTTGCTCGCCGGATTCTTGCCCGGGGTCGCGTTCTACCTCGAGCATCGTTTGCGCCTGCGGCTCTATCCCCAGGGACTGCCGGCCAAATGAGCAACCCCTGGCTGAAGCGGCGCGTCATCGCCTTCGCGCACCAGGGCGGGTCCTACGAAGGACCTTCCTCAACGTTGGCCGCCATCGAGCGCGCCCTCGCCGAGGGTGCGACCGCGATCGAACTGGACGTCCACGCGACCGCCGATCGACACATCGTCGTCTGTCACGACGAGACGGTCGATCGCACGACGAATCACCACGGGGCCATCGCCGAGCTGACGCTGGCCCAGTTGCGCGAGATGGACAACGCCTACTGGTGGATCGTCGGCGCGACGGTGACCCCCGATGGGGATCCGTCGGAGTACCTCGAACGGGGGCGGGCACCGATGAATCGAGACTTCGGCATCGTGACGTTGGAAGAGGTGTCCGAACGTTTTCCGAACGTGGTGTTGAACCTGGACTTGAAGCGCACCGACCCTGACGTCGAGCCCTACGAGGAGTTGCTCGCGAACGAACTGCGGCGACTCGGTCGCCAGTCATCGGTCATCGTCGGATCGTTCCACGACGTCGCGGTGCAGCGGTTCCGCGCGCTCGCTCCGCAGGTCGCGACCTCGGCCGCGACGGGGGAGGCGGCGACGTTTTATTTCTCGATGCTCGAGGGCGTGCCGAGCGTGCCGCCGGTGTGCGCCTTCCAAGTGCCCGCGGTCTACGGGGACGTCAAAGTCGTCGACGAGCGCTTCGTCGAGTCGGCCCACGACGCCGGTATCGCGGTCCACGTGTGGACGATCAACGACGCCGGTGAGATGAACGAGCTGCTGGACGTCGGCGTGGACGGGCTGATCAGCGACCGACCGACGCGACTGGTCCGGGTTCTACGGGAACGGGACTGCGCCTGGGACGGGGTCTTGTAAAACGGCCTTAGCCGCGACCGCAGTTCGGCTTCTTACCGTGATTGGCCTTCTTCTTCGCGCGCATCTTGCGCTTCACGGTTCGCTTTGACATAGGTGACAATGTTAGTTGATACGGG
>Ga0208357_1000893_pt1 | contig 22933 bp, 25 predicted proteins | sample NGESurdeep092012_6_FD_184487 | JGI IMG/M metagenome (GOLD analysis project Ga0208357, IMG submission 184487) | Arctic peat soil microbial communities from Barrow, Alaska - NGEE Surface sample F52-2 deep-092012 (SPAdes) | ecosystem: Environmental > Terrestrial > Soil > Wetlands > Peat ... | reverse complement strand
GGAAATCCTCGCCGCCGGCGGCTGGAAAAATTTTCCGGACGGCGCACAAAGCTACACGGTTCATTCGCAGGCCGCCGCCAGCCTGCCGCCGGGACATTTTCAACTGACCAAAACCGGAAACCACCTGCGCCTTGAATGGACGCCTGACAGGCGGCGGGGCGTCGGCGCGGTCGTCCGCGAAGCCACCGTCAAATGAAACCGCCACAAAACATTTCACGCATACGCGGCGCATCGGGAATGCTTCTGATTGAGTGCATGGTCTATATTGCCGTGTTTGCCATCCTGCTCGGCGGCGCGACGACGGTTTTTTATTTTTGCTGGGATCATTCGCAGGCGGTGATTTACGCGACGGATGACATTGCCTCCGCATTGCGCGCGGGCGAACGCTGGCGCGCGGACGTGCGCGCCGCGACGGGAACCATTTCCATCGAGACGACGATGACGGGCGAGGTGGTGAAAATTCCTGAAGGCGGAAAGGAAATAATTTACCGCTTCGATTCCGGCGAAGTCCGCCGGCAAATGTCAGTGTCGGAATTTTCCGAACTGCTCCTGCCGAAAGTAAAAGCGTCGCAGATGAAGCCGGCCGCGCGCGGTGAAGTCCGCGCGTGGTGCTGGGAACTGGAACTGGCGCCACGCCGCAAGGAAACGAACCTGCCGCTGCTGTTCACGTTCGAGGCGGCGCAAATGAAGCCATGAAAATTCCGCGCAGAAAAATTATCCGCCGAGACGAAAGCGGCATGGCGACCCTTATTTTCATCATGCTGCTGGCGATCATGATGATTCTCGTCATGACGGAGAGCAGCGCGCTGTTTCGTCTGCACCGTGAGGTGAAACTTCTGGAGCAGCAGCAGATCAAGCGGCTGGACGCCACGCAGACCAATTCCATCGCCGTGACAAAACCGGATTCAAAATGAACACCAACGCCGTCGCCAAAATCCAAATGTTAAAAAGCTCGATGAAGTGCTTCGTTTTCGGGCTGTTAAGTTTGCTGCCCGTCATCGGCCTGCCGTTCGCGCTCGCGGCATTATGGATTTCAGGCCGGGTTCGGGTGAAGGAGAAGCGGCTTTGGAATGCGGCGCGGTCTTATCGGATTTGGGGCGCGGTCTGTGCTGCCGCCGGAACTATTTTTTGGGGCTTCATCTTGATGTTGGTCCTTTTCAACGCTGCCAACCGAGGATAAACAAATTTTCAAGCCTTCGATAGCTTTTCATCCACCATTTCGCACAGAACGTGCATGAGCAATTTCTGCGCCTCCTGAATTCGCGCCGTGGAATTTCCCTGCACGATCAAATCAATCGTCGCCGCGCCTTTCGTGAAACCGCCGTCGCGGCCGAGGAAGCAGATGCTTTTGATTTTCTTGCGCTTTGCCTCCTCCAACGCACGCAAAACATTTTTCGATTTGCCGCTCGTCGTGAACGCGATCAGCACGTCGCCTTTTTCGGCGAGACCGTGGACTTGCCGCGCGAAAATTTCGTCGGCTTGATAATCATTGCACACGGCGGTCATGAACTCGCCATTGGCCGTAAGCGAGATGGCTGGATACGGACGGCGGTCTTCCGCAAAACGGCAGAGAAATTCCGTGGCCAGGTGCGTGGCGTCCGACGCGCTACCGCCGTTGCCACAGACGAGCAGCTTGTGGCCGGAAGCCAGGCAATTCAAAACCATCTTTGCCGCGCGGTTCAACGGCTCTTCCAAAGCCGCCAGGCCGCGAATCGTCGCGACAGCCTCGTCAATCGCCTTTTGCAAATGCGTCATGCCCGCAGCTTAAATGTTGGCCGTTGAAAGAAAAGACGAAATGCGGTATTGCTTGGATATGACCCGCCGCCGCGAGAATAACAATTCAGCGTTCACGCTGATTGAGCTTCTGGTCGTCATCGCCATCATCGCAATTCTCGCCGCGCTTTTGCTGCCCGCGCTTTCCCAAGCCAAAGCCAGAGCGCAACGAATCCGCTGTGCCAGCAACCTGCATCAACTCGGCATTGGGCTGACAGTCATCCTGGCAAACGATCATGCCTATCCTCTGGACTTTAACCGGACCGCCAATTACGAGAACCGCACCAACGCGTGGAAAGAACCTTGGTATTATCCGCTGGAAGTAAAGGGGCTTGGAATTGCCAACGCGACAAGTAGTAGTTTTGGAGCAGGTGTGTGGCATTGCCCGTCAGATGTGCATCTCGGCCTTTCTTATGGCTATAATGGTTTCGGCTATCGCCCGCCAAGCACGCCATACACCAACAATCTTGGAATGGTCAACTTTTTTGGACTGGCGGGGCATTATTGGGATGGCCCGAATGGAGATGTCCCACTTGCTCCCATTGCCGAGTCAGAAGTGGTTGATCCAAGCGACATGATGGCGATCGGTGACATTTTCGCGGTGCCGATTGGTGACAACACATTCGGCCACGACCTCGATTTTCATCCTTGGAACGATTTCGCCGCCGCAGACCAAAGGTATCAATTGCACGCTGAATCCCGTCACCAAGGCTGCCTGAACGTGCTGTTTTGCGACGGCCACGTCGAATCGCCGACGCTGCAATTTCTTTTTGAAAACACCAGCGACGAAGCCTTGAGCCGCTGGAACCGCGACCATTTGCCTCACCGCGAAAAATTGCCGCCATGACTCGCCGCCAAAATAAAAATCTCGCGTTCACGCTTACGGCGATTTCTCAAGCCAAAAAAGTGCTTTGCGAATTCAATGCGCCGACAATGTGCGGCAATCAGGAAAGTTCCACGCGATTTACAAGTCCGCCGGAAACGTCCAAGTGCCCGCAATTTGTTATGGCGCACCCATCGCAAATCATAAATCGTAGGCCCTGATGGCCCACATCCACGAAAAAATAGATTTTACCGTCGCGATTTTTGTCGTTCACAACGAAAAAATCCTGCTCATCCATCATCGGAAGCTGGACAAATGGCTGCCGCTCGGCGGGCACATCGAACTGGACGAAAATCCGGAGCAGGCCGCGTTGCGCGAGGCCAAGGAAGAAAGCGGCCTCGACGTGGAATTGCTCGGCGGGCGTCCCCCCACGACTTCGCCCGGCACCCGCGCGCTCATCGCGCCGCGATTTCTGGACATCCACCGCATCAACGAAACGCACGAGCACATCGGCATGATTTACTGGGCGCGGCCAAAAAATTCCGCCGGAATAAAACTCGCGACCGGGGAGCATCACGACATCCGCTGGTGTTCCGCCGGTGAATTGGACAAGCTCTCGCCGCCGATGTCCGGCGCGGTGAAATGGTATTGCCGCAAGGCCATCGGGGAAATTTCAGACCCATCATTATGAACAAGGCCCGCCGGCTGAAAATCGCTTGTTTCACGTTGGAAGGGTTGAGTTCCTTCGCAACGTCGCTGAATTCCTACTACCTGTATTTTTATATGCGGGATCAGTTTGGCTTTGGTAACAAGGAAAACCTGGCCTTCGCCGCGCTCAACGGGCTGATCTATGCCGTCGCCGCCTGGCAGGCCGGGCGGTTCGCCCAACGTCACGGTTATTTTAACGCGCTCAAAATCGGATTCGCGCTGATGATTCTGGCGATGGCCGGCGGGGCGCTGTCGCATCACGCCGCCGGTGTGATTGCCGCCAGCGGACTGTTCAACGCCGGCATGTGTTTCCTGTGGCCGACCATCGAGGCGCTCGTCAGCGAGGGCGGCGATGCCGTGACGCTGCCGCGCGCCGTGGGCACTTACAATCTGGTCTGGGCTTCGACCAATGCGCTGGCCTTGTTCTGCGGCGGCACGCTGTATGAATCGGTCGGGCACAAAACCATTTTCTATGTGCCGCTGGCCTTGTGCGTCGGGCAACTGGCGGCAACGTTCTGGCTGCAACAAAGCGTCAGCGGTGTTGCGCGACATGACGAAAAACCAGCACCGCTCCTGCCGCCGGATCCGCATCGGCCGTCCCCGGCGAAAACCCGCGCGTTTCTGCGGATGGCCTGGCTGTCCAATCCGGTCGCCTACATCGCCATCAACACCTTCATCCCCGAACTGCCGAACGTCGCCGCGCATTTTCATCTCTCGCCGATGTTCGCCGGTTTTGCCTGCTCGCTGTGGGGATTTGTGCGGTTCGGGATCTTCCTCACGTTGTGGTTTTGGACCGGCTGGCATTACCGGTTCGGCTGGCTCGTCTCGGCGTTTGTGCTGCTCATCATTTCATTCATTTCCATCCTGACCGTGCCGAGTCTGGCGGTGTTGATCATCGCGCAAGTTTTCTTCGGCGGCGCCATCGGGCTGATTTATTACTCATCGCTGTTTTACTCGATGGACGCCGGGGACACCAAGGGCGAGCACGGTGGTATTCACGAGGCGGCCATCGGTTTGGGCAACTGCATCGGGCCGGCGTCCGGCGCGGCAACCCTGCAATTCCTGCCGGGGCTGGCGCATGGCAGTGCCATTGCCGTGAGCGTGCTGCTGCTGTGCGGCTTTGGCGGGCTGCTGTCAATTTGGAAAACGGCGCGCTGAATTGATGTCAAAAAAAACGCGGCCGGAATTTCTTCCGACCGCGCTTGATTCGGTTCCTCTAATTTTTAACGGATCAATATCCGCCCATGCCGCCCATGTCACCCATGCCGCCGCCGTGACCGCCGCCCATTGGGGCCGGCTTGTCCTTTTCCGGAGCGTCAGTGATGAGGCATTCGGTCGTGAGCAACAGTCCCGCGATGGATGCCGCGTTTTGCAGCGCGCTGCGCGTGACTTTCTTCGGGTCAACCACGCCGGCTTTCACGAGGTCTTCGTATTCGCCGGTGGCGACGTTGTAACCTTCGTTGCCCTTGCGTTTCTTGACTTCCTGCACGATGAGCGAGCCTTCGACACCGGCGTTCGCAGCGAGCGCACGCAGCGGCCCTTCAACAGCGCGCTTGATGATGTCCACGCCGATCTTCTCGTCGTCGTCTGAACCCTTGACGGTTTCAATCGCCGCGATGCAGCGGATCAACGCCACGCCGCCGCCGGCAACAATGCCTTCTTCCACGGCCGCGCGGGTCGCGTGCAATGCGTCTTCCACGCGCGCCTTCTTTTCCTTCATTTCGGATTCGGTCGCCGCGCCCACGTTGATGACGGCCACGCCGCCCGCCAGCTTTGCCAAACGTTCCTGCAATTTTTCACGGTCGTAATCGCTCGTCGTCTCTTCGATCTGGCGGCGGATTTGATTCACACGGCCCTGGATCTCGGACGATTTTCCGTAGCCTTCGACGATCGTCGTGTTTTCCTTGTCCACGACGATGCTCTTGGCGCGGCCCAAATCTTCGAGACCGATGCTTTCAAGCTTGATGCCGAGGTCTTCGGTGATGCACTTGCCGCCGGTCAGCACCGCGATGTCTTCCATCATGGATTTGCGGCGGTCGCCGAAGCCAGGGGCTTTGACGGCGCACACATTGATCGTGCCGCGCAATTTGTTCACCACGAGCGTCGCGAGCGCCTCACCCTCGACTTCTTCCGCGATGATCAACAGCGGTTTGCTGGTCTTGGCGACTTTTTCGAGGATCGGCAGCAAATCTTTCAGGCTGCTGATCTTCTTTTCGTAATTCAAAATGTAAGCGTCTTCGAGCTTCGCTTCCATCGTTTCGGCGCTGGTCACGAAATACGGCGAGGAATAACCCTTGTCGAACTGCATGCCCTCGACCACGTCGAGCGTCGTCTCAATGGACTTCGCCTCTTCAACCGTGATCGTGCCGTCCTTGCCGACCTTGTCCATCGCGTCGGCGATGATCTCGCCGATGGTGGTGTCCCAGTTGGCGGAAACCGTCGCGACCTGCTTGATTTCTTCCTTGTCCTTGACCTTTTTGGAGATCTTCGAGAGATGCTCAACTGCGGCGGCGACCGCCTTGTTGATGCCGCGCTGGATGTTGATCGGGCTGGCGCCGCTGGTGACGTATTTCAGACCTTCGCGATAAATCGCCTCGGCCAGAACCGTCGCCGTCGTGGTGCCGTCGCCGGCCGCGTCGCTCGTCTTGCTGGCGACTTCGCGGACCATCTGCGCGCCCATGTTTTCGTAGGGGCATTCCAGTTCGATCTCCTTCGCGACCGTTACGCCGTCCTTGGTGACCGTCGGGGAGCCGAATTTTTTGTCAATGACCACGTTGCGGCCTTTCGGGCCGAGCGTTGCCACGACGGCGCGCGAAAGCTTCTGCACGCCCTTGAGCAACGCCTGCCGCGCCTGCTCGTCGAATATCAATTGTTTAGCTGCCATAATATTTAATCAGTTTTGAATTTTTAGTTTTGAGTTTGAATTATTCCAGAACAGCGAGGATGTCGTCGCTCGACAAAATCTTGTATTCCTTGCCGTCAATCTTGATTTCCGTGCCGCCGTATTTGCTGCACAGGATGCGGTCGCCCTTTTTGACTTCAAACGGGACTTTCTTGCCGTTGTCGTCCGTTTTGCCCGTGCCGAGCGCGATGACGATGCTCTCGGTCGGTTTTTCCTTGGCGGAATCGGGGATGATGATGCCGCCCTTTTTGGTTTCCTTCTCTTCGATCGCTTCCACGAGGATGCGGTCGCCGAGCGGTTTGACGTTTAGTGCCATACTTTTTTCTTTGGTTGTTGTTGTTTGTTTGACTGCTTAATTAACTCCCGCCGCCCGAGCGGTGGGAAAAGTTTTGAATGAAAAATCTATTTTGCCGCAACCTGTGCGTGTCCGTTGCGTATGCCGCGACGTTTGAGCGCCGCCTTGTATTTCTTGGAAAGCAATTTTGAATACGACACCGGGTCGCCGCCCGTTTGCGCAAAATGCTTCGCCTGTGCGGCGTATTTCGAATCCACACATTCTTTCAAAATCATTGTGCTCATAAATCTTCTTTCTCTGTGAACAATTCCTGCGGCGTGACAATTTGCGGCGTCGCAAAACCCATGCGCCAGTTGATTGTTTTTATGTGCTGCTGTTTGTTGGCATTCGCCAAGTGATTGCAATTCCAAGTTAACAGAAAATCAAAATTTTGGAAAGTCGCATAAGCCAGATGCCAGGCGTCGCCCAAATCCTTTTTCGGCATCACAAGATGCTCGATGTAAAGTTGCGCCAGTGAATCCACCGCCGGATGGGGCGACATCAAATCCAGTCCGTCGCAAAACGCCTGAATTTCTTTTTTATGCGGATGATTGCCGTCGTCAACCTCCGCTTGCGTCGCCGGCGAAATCCAGATTTCATAATTCTGTGATTCTTCGCGCCACCAACGGCGCGTGATTTCCGTCTCGTGACGATTGCCTTCGCGGTCATCGCAATAAACGCTCGGAATTGTGCTGTCCAGATAAACGCGCGGAAGCGGCGCGCTGGGAACACGCGCCTTGCTGCTTTGTTTGGTCGTCCGCTTTTTCATTTTTCAAATTCGCGCCAGCGCCGTTCCGCAGCTCCGTAGGAGCGGAATCTTTGTAGCCAGCGCGATTAAAAAATTATTTAGCTCCGTAGGAGCGACATCTTTGCGCCGAAAGAATATGCCGCTCCGACGGAGCTTGGAATCCTGGGCGGACCGATTTTCTACAAATAGGTCGCTCCTACGGAGCTTGCTAAAATTTGTCTGCGCCAATTTCATTATGGTTTCAAAATCCTGCCGCATGAGCGGTGGAAAAATTTATTTTGCCGCTACATTTGTTTCGGTTTTTTCTGCAACTTCTGATTGTTTCAAAAGAATATCCATGTAGGAAGTCGTTGCTTCGCGTTTTTCCCACGTTCCGCGAATGTGATCTGTGAGTCCAGAGAGATCAGTCTCGATAGTAGATTTCCAAAGTGATACTTGGTATTCAAACACACGAATCATATTATCCACATCAAAAATTCGGCCAGTTCCAGAAGCTTTAATAAGCGTCACTGGCTTTTTTTGAGCGATGCGAATCCCCAATTCAAAAAGCACGTTAGGGTTGTGTTCTGTGAGATCAGCGATTACAAGGTCGGCATTGATTAGGTCGTTGATAATCGTGGACTGAATTACATCGCTCCCTTGGCGATTGGCAGTCTTCACCGTGAAGCCAGCATCGCGAGCGGCTGGAGTGATAAGATTTCGCAGCACTTCTGAAAAGAAACCTTTGGCGTGCGTTCCTTCACGCTCCACGAAAGGAATGATTACAAAAGCCGTGCCGCCATTTGAACCGTTGGGTTCAGCTAATGTTACGGTGGTTGGCGTGACGATGTTGGCCTGTTCTGTTGATGAAGAAACACCTCCCGCTGCCGGTTTGGAATTTGAAAAACCACTTGTTATGCCAAGGTATTCACAATTCTCTCGAAAAATCCTAGAAAATTCCTCATGCTTATCTCTCGATAAGCCAAATTTGTTTTCGAGAGTGTTTCCCAAATATTTCATCTCTGGGAGATTTGCTCCCTTATAATAATCCAAGACGTTTTTGAATAATTCTACTCGGAGAAACGCCTCTCGTTTTTTTGTTGTCTCAACCTCTGGATTATCGGCATAAACAATTTCACGACCAAGAGGTTGTAATTCGACGGTATCTGTATCACGTCCACCTTTAGTCAAACCATAATCCCGAGCCGCAGCACAAAGATAAAAAAAGTTATTTGTCTTCCGAGTCATTCCAACGGCATCCGCAGCTTGATCGGATGACCAAGCATTTCCACCGTTCTTTTCTCTAATTGCCTGTGCAAGCGTTAGCGCTTTGGCCAAAGTCTCACGCGGAAAAGAAACTTTTGGCTTTTGAGCACTTGATTCTTCCGCTGCTTTGGTCTTTTTCATAATTAGATTAGAATTAGTAGTCAGAGTCGCCGCTTACTTCTTCTCGTCCACGACTTCCGCGTCAATCACGCCTTCGTCCTTCTTTTCCTCGGCCTTCGGCTCGCCGCTTTCCGGCTGCGCGCCTTCTGCGCCCGGCTGCTTGCCTTTCTCCGCCTGCGCTTTCGCGGCGGCGGCTTTGTAAAGTTCGGTCGAGACGGCCTGCCAGACTTCGTTCAGCTTTTCGCTGGCGGATTTGATGGCGGCGGCGTCCGAACCCTTGAGCGCGTCCTTCACCGCGTTCGCGGCGGTTTCGAGCTTGCCCTTGTCGTCCGCAGAAATTTTGTCCGCGTTGTCCTTGAGCAATTTCTCGGTGCGATAAACGGAGTTGTCTGCCTCGTTGCGCGTCTGGATTTCTTCCAGGCGGCTCTTGTCCTCGTCGGCATGAGCCTCGGCGTCCTTGCGCATCTTCTCGACTTCGTCCTTCGAGAGACCGCTGCTGGCCGTGATGGAAATCTTCTGTTCCTTGCCCGTGCCGAGGTCTTTCGCGCCGACGTGCAGGATGCCGTTGGCGTCAATGTCGAAGGTCACTTCGATCTGCGGCACGCCGCGCGGCGCGGGCGGAATGTCCGCGAGATTGAACCGTCCAATCGTTTTGTTGTCCTTGGAAAATTGCCGTTCGCCTTGGAGAACATGAATTTCAACTCCGGGCTGATTGTCGCTCGCGGTGGAAAAAATTTCCGATTTGCGCGCGGGAATCGTGGTGTTGCGTTCGATCAATTTCGTAAACACGCCGCCGAGCGTTTCAATGCCGAGTGACAACGGCGTCACGTCGAGGAGCAAAACATCTTTGACTTCACCTTTCAAAACGCCGCCTTGAATTCCAGCGCCGATGGCGACGACTTCATCAGGATTCACACCTTGATGCGGCGCTTTGTTGACGAGCGAACGGGCGACTTCCACGACCCGCGGCATGCGGGTCATGCCGCCGACGAGCACGAGTTCGTCAATTTTGGAGGCTTCGATGCCCGCGTCTTTCAAACACGCTTTGACCGGCCCGATGGTGCGTTCAAAAAGTTTGTCGGTGAGCTGCTCCATCTTCGCGCGTGTCAAAGTTTTTTGGATGTGCTTCGGCCCGGTCGCATCCGCCGTGATGAACGGCAGGTTGATGTCGTAAGTCTGCGAACTGGAAAGCGCGATCTTGGCTTTTTCCGCTTCTTCCTTGATGCGCTGGAGCGCGTCGGGCTGCTTGCGGAGATCCATGTTATACTCGCGTTTGAATTCATCGAGAATCCAATCCATCAAAGTATTGTCCCAGTCGTCACCGCCCAAATGCGTGTCGCCGTTCGTGGCCTTCACTTCAAACACGCCGTCGCCGATTTCCAAAACGGAAATATCAAACGTGCCGCCGCCCAAATCGTAGACGGCGATCTTCTCGTCTTTTTTCTTGTCGAGACCGTAGGCGAGCGACGCTGCCGTCGGCTCGTTGATGATGCGGAGAACTTCGAGGCCGGCGATTTTTCCAGCGTCTTTCGTGGCCTGACGTTGTGAGTCGTTGAAATAAGCGGGAACCGTGATGACGGTCTGCGTGATCTTTTCGCCGAGACGCGTTTCGGCGTCGGCTTTCAGCTTGGAAAGAATCATGGCGGAAATTTCCGGCGGTGAGAATTGTTTTGGCTTGCCGTCCACTTCGACTTCCACGGCTGCGTCGCCGTTCTTGCCTTTGACGACCTTGTAAGGCACGCGTTTGATTTCTTCCTGCACCTCGTCAAATTTGCGTCCCATGAAACGCTTGATGGAATAAACCGTGTTGCTCGAGTTTGTCACGGCCTGGCGCTTCGCAGCGTCGCCTACCACGCGCTCGCCGGATTTTGTGAACGCCACGACCGACGGCGTCGTGCGCTTGCCCTCGGAATTTTCGAGCACCAGCGGTTCGCCGCTGTCCATTACCGCCATGCAGGAATTCGTCGTGCCTAAATCAATGCCTAATACTTTTGCCATAAAATTGTGTGTGTAAAATTGTTTTGGATTAAACTGCTTATGGTTCTAATGCAATAATGATGCCGCGCAGCTAAAAATTGTGAAACCATTGAAAATAAAGGAAAATTCTCTGATTCCGACTAAATCAAGCGAACGAAAAACTGTGCCATTCGTGACGCCGTGGCACAGTTGAAAATGAGTTGGCGCAAATTCGGTGGCGCAATCGAGTTGATTTTTTCTCGACAGAAATTTTTGGTGGGTCAAATTTTCATCGTGAAATCAATTCGGATGCAAATCCGTCGCGGCTTAATAAAACTAGGCGTCGTCAGCCATGCAGTCGTTCCGCCGGAAACAGAAAAAATGATTTTGGCTTTCGACATGAGAACTGATCCTAGTCGCACTCGATCACTTTTTTTATCGCGGCACGAAGACCAGTGGCAATCTTATTTGCATGGCGAATGCAAAGTTCAATTCTTCAAAGGAAAAATTCACGACATCTTTTTCAATCGCTGGGATCAAGAAACAATGTTCAGTCTTAATCTTGATGACCAAGGGAAACGCAAAAAGACTTTCACCAGAATGGGCAACATTTCAAATTATGTCGTTGGGCGTCGCGTAATTGTTGAGCGAACATTTTTTTACGGACTGCTATTTTTAACTGGCCCGTATTGCGGCTTTCCAGACACAACTCGGGTTTGGATTGAAAAAGAGCATCAATGATTATTTGCTCCCCGGCTTGACCGCCGGAATTTTCGCCAAGTCCGACGGCAATTTGTCCGCCTCGAAAGTTTCCACCAGCAACGAAATCAAACTTTCAAATGGCACGCCAAAATTCACCGCGCCATTGGAACGATCCACCATCATCACCACGCTCACGACCTGCCCGCCGTTCGCGCGGACGATGTCCAAAGTTTCCTGCACGCGCCCGCCCTTGGTCACCACATCCTCAACAACGAGAATTTTTTCCCCGTCCGCAATTTTGAAGCCGCGCCGCAAAACGAGTTTGCCGTCCTCTTTTTCCACAAAGATGAACCGCACGCCCAGTTGCCGCGCGACTTCCTGGCCGATGACCAGCCCGCCCATCGCCGGCGAAACCACCGTGACCGCGCCAAGCGGTTTTAATTTCGCCGCGAGCGCCGCGCCGAGTTTCTCAACGACGGGCATTTGTTGAAGCGCAAGCGCGCATTGGAAAAACTGCCGGCTGTGCAAACCGCTGCGGAGAATAAAGTGGCCTTCGAGCAATGCGCCCGAGTCGCGGAAAATCTGCAACGCTTCGTCTTTTGTCATTTCAAAAATTGTAGGAGCCGAGGTGACGAGGCTCAATTTAATTTATTTAGAGACTCCCTACATCGTCTCCTACAATTATAAATTTTTCTCTGTGCCTCTGTGCCTCTGTGGCTAATCTTCGCGCGTGCCGAAGTGGATCAAATTCATCATCGCCGTCCTGTTGCTGCCGGTTTGCGCCGGCGCGGGCATGGCGCTCTGGCAGGTTTTGCGCGCCACGGGCGACGCAGACACGACTTGGATTCCATTTCTTGGCGGCGTCGCGTGCTGGTGCGTGATATTTTTTTTTCTGCCCAAGCCGATGTGGGTTTACGTCTTCGGCCATGAACTGACGCACGCACTGTGGACGTGGCTGTTCGGCGGGCGGGTAAAAAAATTGAAGGTCACGTCGTCCGGCGGCCATGTGGTCATTTCCAAGACCAACTTTATCATCGCGCTCGCGCCGTATTTTTTCCCGTTTTACGCGGCGCTGGTCGTGGCGATTTTCGCCATCGGCCACCGGCTTTGGGACTGGCAGAGATTTTTCGTCTGTTTTCATCTGCTGGTCGGCGCGGCTTATGGGTTTCATGTCACGCTGACATTTCACACGCTGCAAACGCGCCAGACGGATATCACGTCGCAGGGATATTTATTTTCCGCCGTGGTGATTTTTCTCGGCAATGCGTCGGTCCTGCTGTTTGGAATTCCCCTCCTCATCCGGCAGGTTGAATTGTTCAAGGCGTTCGGGCTGTTTTTCCAGGACACCGGCGGGGTTTTCCTGTGGCTCCAAAAAATGCTTTGAACTTGCGCGCTGAAATTGTCAATAATTCAGTCTTGATATGCGGCGCGGTTTGGTTCAAACCTCTTGCAGCACGATATGGACCTGGCTGACATTTTGACCAAGGCGCAAATCATTCCCGATTTGCGCGCGACGAACCGCTGGGAGGCGATTGACGAACTCATTGGCAATCTCGTGGCCACCGGCAAAATCCAGCCGGGCGACCGCGACGCCGTGACCGCCGCCGTCAAGAAGCGCGAAACGTCCATGTCCACCGGCATCGGCTTCGGCATCGGCATCCCGCACGCCTCGACAGATTTGATCTTTGAAGTCGTCGGCGCGCTGGGCCGTTCCTACAAAGGCGTCAACTTCGACGCGCTCGACAACCAGCCGGTCAAGCTCGTCATGCTGTTCCTCGTGCCGCAGGGACAATTTCAAAAGCATCTCCACACGCTCGCCAACATCGCGAAACTCCTGCACAAGGCCGATTTCCGCGAAGCCCTCGAAAAATCCTCCGACTCCGATGCCATGCTCGCCGTCATCAAGGAACACGGGAAAAAGTGACGGTGGGGCGGGCGTCCCGGCAAGCCGCGGCATTTTTGCTTCGTTAATTTTTATCTGTGTTCATCTGTGTCCATCTGTGGCTAAAATTCCCAAGTGTTACCGCACAAGCAAATTGAATTGAAATTGCAGGCAGCCGTCCGCGACATTTTGCCGGAGGCCGACGTTTCAATTGTTCTGGTTCGTCCGTGCCCCGATCCAAAATTTGGCGACTACCAAAGCAACGCGCTCATGTCGCTCGCCAAGACGCGTAAAATGAATCCGCGCCAGCTTGCGACGGACATTTTGAAAAAACTGGATGTCTCCGGCGTTTGCGAGAAGGTTGAAATCGCCGGCGCGGGCTTCCTGAATTTCCGGCTGAAAAATTCCGCGCTGGTTGAATCGCTTCAAACCGCCGTGCGCGGCGAACATTTATTTTTTGAAAAAGTTTCCACGCCGAAAACCGCCGTCATTGATTTCAGCTCGCCGAACGTCGCCAAGCCGATGCACGTCGGCCACATACGTTCCACCGGCATCGGCGACGCGCTGCAACGCACATTACGGCTGCTCGGCCACCGCGTCATCAGCGACAATCACATCGGTGATTGGGGCACGCAGTTCGGAATGCTACTCTACGGTTTCAAATTTGGAATTAGCAACCTTGAGGCTCTTAAATCCGAGAAAAACCCAATCGAGTTGATGGTTCAGGTTTACCGTGATGTGAATTACATGGCTGAAAATGAAACGACAGTTGGTTCGGTAATTACTCAAGTGCGGGCAGAGCTTGTAAAGTTACAATCTGGCGATGAGGAGAATGTTCGGATTTGGCAAGAGTTGATTCGGTTGTCTCGGCAACAGTTCGACAAAATTTATTCGCGACTTGGCGTAAAATTCGACATTACGCTCGGTGAAAGTTTTTACAATCCGTGGCTCGGCGAAGTCGTGAACGATTTGCTTGCAAAAAAAATCGCGCGCGAAAGCGAAGGCGCGGTTGGCGTGTTCAGCGACGGCTCGCTGCCGCCGAAGGAAGATCCGTTTCTCGTCAACCGCGACGGCGAATGGATTGCCGATCCCGCGCTCGCGCGCAAGAGCGACGGCGGTTTCAATTACACCACGACTGATTTGGCCACGATTGATTATCGTCTGAAAAAATGGTCGCCGGACGAAATTGTTTATGTCGTGGACGACCGGCAATCCGCGCATTTCAAAAAATTGTTTCTCATCGTCGCGCGCTGGAAACCGGACGCGACGAAAAGCACGAATCTAATTCACGTCGGTTTCGGAAAAATTCTTGGCGACGACGGCAAGCCGTTCCAAACACGCAGCGGCGACACCGTTAAGCTCGGCGATTTGCTCGACGAAGCCGAGGCGCGTGCGTTCAAGATTGTTTCGGAAAAAAGTTCTGGTTTGTCCGAGGCGCAGCGAAAAGAAATCGCGCGCGTCATCGGCCTCGGCGCGGTGAAATACGCCGACCTGCTGCCGAACCGGCAGAGCGATTACATTTTCAGTTGGGACAAAATGCTCGCGCTCAACGGCAACACCGCGCCGTATTTGCAGTATGCGTATGCGCGGATCAAAAGCATTTTTCGGAAACTGGAGAATCCAGAATCCAGAATCCAGAATCCAGAATTGAAACTGGACGCGCCGGAAGAAATCGCGCTGGCGAAACATCTTTTGAATTTTGGGCTGACACTGGAAGCCGTCGCGGAGGAATATCGCCCGAACTTTTTGTGCAATTATCTTTTCGAACTGGCTGGCAAGTTCACGGGCTTTTACGAAAATTGCCCCGTGCTGAAAGCCGACGATGCCATCACGCGCGATTCGCGGCTGGCGTTGTGCGACTTGACGGCGCGAGTTTTGAAGCAGGGATTGGAAACGCTCGGCATTGAAACTGTCGAGCAGATGTAACGCGCCGGAAAAATTTAATTCAGCAACTGATACCAGTTGTTGCGCTGATGCGGCTCGTAGCCCAGTTCGGAAATCAAACGTTTCATGTCGGCGACCGTCATGCGGAACGTCGTTCCGGCCTGCGACACGACATTTTCCTCGATCATGATGCTGCCCAAATCGTTCGCGCCGAATTTCAGCGCGACCTGGCCGATCTCCAGACCTTGCGTCACCCATGAGCTTTGGACATTCGTGAAATTATCCAGATAAATCCGGCCCAGCGCCTGCGTCCGCAAATACTCGTGCGCACCGACCGTCGGCGCTTTCAATTTCGTGTGCTCGGCCTGAAACGTCCAGCAAATGAACGCGGTGAAATTTCCCATTTCGTCATTTCCATTTTCCGCCTTCCGCTTCAGTGATTTGTCCTGCTGCACGCGCAGCCGTTCGAGATGCTCGATACGGTCTTCAACCGTCTCGACATGGCCGAACATCATCGTCGCGCTCGAATAAAGCCCCAGGCTGTGCGCCACATCCATGACTTCCAGCCAGTCGCTGCTCATGGCCTTGAGCGGTGAAATGCGCTGGCGCACGCGGTCCACGAGAATTTCCCCGCCGCCGCCTGGAATTGAACCGAGTCCTGCGGCTTTGAAATCGCCGATGATTTTTTCCAGCGGCTCGTTGAACACCTCGCGGAAATGGATGAACTCGCTCGGGCTGAAGCCGTGGATGTTGAAACCGGGAAATTTATTTTTGACGTGCGACAGCAAATCGAGATACCACTGTTTTGTCAGCTTCGGATGGTGGCCGCCTTGCATCAGCATTTGCGAGCCTCCGAGCGCGATGGTCTCCTCGATTTTTTTGTCCATCTCGTCGAAGCTGATGACATAGGAATCGTCGTCCTTTTCCACGCGATAAAACGCGCAGAATTTGCAATAGACGTTGCAGACGTTGGTGTAATTGACATTGCGGTCAACAATGTAAGTGACGATGTCGTTGCCGCGACCTTTGAAATCCTTCGCCTTCGCCAGTTGCCGCCGCCGGTCGGCGAGCGCGCCGAGTTCTTCGAGCGGCAGATGCCAAAGCCGCAATGCTTCGGCGGCGTTGATGCGTCCGCCTTCCCAGACTTTTTGCAGAAGCTCGTCGAGCGATGCGTCGTAAATCACCCGGATAAACTAGCGAACCCGGCGCAATTTCACAAGCGGGAGTCTTTCGGTCGGTGGATTTTGCCCAAAAGCTTCTGCGGCCAGTCGCGTCGCATAAACGGCCTTTCAAACAGCACGAACAGCACGGTGCAGACGATGATGATGATTGGCGTCATGACCGCGAACTGAATCAGCAGGTCCAGCCACAGGATTTGTGTCTGCAAGCCGATGGTTCCGCGATACAAGAAGGAAATCATGAACCAATGATACAGATAGATGGTGTAGCACATCCCGCCGATGGTTGTGAGCCAGCGGTTGCCGAGCAGGCGCGCAATGATTTTGCCACGGAAGGCGGCCACGCACGCGGCCAGAATCAACCACGGCATCAGAAAAAGCCAGACCGCATGGCCTTGAATAAAAACCGTCGCCTCGCCGGCAAGTAAAAAGGCGGCGTCCCACTTAAATTCCCCCGCCGCCGCCAGCCAGCCGGCCAGGTAAAAATCCACCAGCAAAAATCCAGCGAGAAAATACTGGAGGTTGCCCAGCAGCGAAAAGCCGGCCCAATAATTTCCTCCGCCGATCCAGCCCGCCAGATAGGGAAACAACGTGGCGGTTCCAGTGATCAGCGCGCGCCGCCGCCAGGCGTTCCGCACGAAGAAAGTTTTCACCAGCCACGGCGCGAGCAGATAAAACTGCACCTCCACCTCCAGCGACCATAGGACGTTGTTCGGATACGGATGCGCGCCGAAAACAAAGGCGTTCACATATGCCAGGCTCGCGCCGATGTGCGCCAACGAATAATGCAACCAGCCCGCACCGCCATACATCTGTTCGTGGTTCGGCAGCCGCCGGAACACCAGCGCGCACAGCAGAAAGGCGAAAACCAACGAGATGACATACGGCGGCTCGATCCGCGTGAGCCGGCGCCAGTAATAATCGCGCAGCGGGACGCGTTCGCCGCCGGCCAATATCTGCCGCGCGAACGGCAGCACCAAGATGAACCCGCTGACGGCGAAAAATAATTCCACACCAAAATGGCCGGCGCTGAAAACATCGTTGACCAGTCCGCCGGAAGCCGCCTCGGCGGGCGCGGCCTCGGCCAGATGAAACAGGCCGATCTGCCAGACGTGATACGCGATCACCGACAGGATGGCCACAAATCGCAGCCCGTCTATCTGGGGAATGAATTTCCGGCCGGGGGTCGTGATCCGGGAAAGATGGCTGAATAGTTTCACGCGCTTTTATTTACAACACGCCATGCGCCGCATTGTAAATGTTGCAGGATTTTATCGGAACCGGGCGCGCGAGACAAGCCGGACGAAGTTCATCCGCGCGCGTGTTTGAACACCAGCCAGCCCCAGCCGAACAGAAAACTCACGCCGCCGAAAGGTGTGATTGCACCGAGCCAATGCACATCCGTCGCTGCCAGCAGATAAAGCGAGCCGGAGAAAATGCAGATGCCGGTGAGAAAGCTCCACCACGCGACCGACGGAAACGGCTTGCGTTCCGCCAGCACGAACAGCATCACCGCGTGGATGAAATGATAAAACACAGCCGTCTCCCAGACGCCCGCCATGCCGTTTTGCGCGAGCTTTTCCTTCAGCGCGTGCGCGCCAAACGCGCCGAGCGCCACGGCAAGAAATCCCGTCGCGGCGGCGGTTCGTGTGGCGAGCGTTTGATTCATGGCACCAGTGTTGATTTGGAAAAGCCCGCGCGCAAATCTTTTTCCAAGCGGCTTGTCGCGCGCAACGCAGCGGGGTGAAATAGGCCGGAGAGTTCAATTGAATTTCCAACGCCTTTTAACTGATTCAAAAACTTTGTGTCCTGGTGTTTTGGTGGTTATTCTCTTCTGACAATTTTTATGGAACGCAAAACTTTGGACGACCGCGCGAAGATGACGGAGCTGGAGCGCATCCGCCATTCCGCCGCGCACGTCATGGCCACCGCGATTTTGCGGCTCTGGCCGGACGCGCAATTCGCCGCCGGGCCGCCGGTCGAGAATGGATTTTATTACGACGTGGAACTCGCGCATCGCATCGCGCCGGAAGATTTCGCCGCCATCGAGGCCGAGATGAAAAAAGAGATCAAGGCGAATAACACGTTTGAAAAAGTCGTCGTCACGCGCGAACAGGCGCTGCAGGACGCGCAAGGCGGAAGGCTTGCGGCTTTGGGCGCGAGGCGCGAGGCATCGAAATTCAAATTGGACATCGTCCAGAACATTCCCGAAGGCGAGCCGATTTCGTATTTCAAGAACGGCGATTTTCTCGACCTCTGCGCCGGGCCGCACGTGATGCGCACCGGCAACATCGGCGCGTTCAAGCTCACGCACGTGGCCAGCGCGTATTATAAAAATGACGAACGCAACCCGCAGCTTCAAAGAATTTACGGCACGGCGTTCAAGAACAAGACCGAGATGGACGCGCATTTCACGATGCTCGAAGAAGCGAAAAAGCGCGACCATCGCAAAATCGGCGCGGAGATGGGACTGTTCGCGATTGACACGGAATTTGTCGGGCCGGGCTTGCCGCTGTGGTTGCCGAAGGGCACGGCGATTCTGGAGGAATTGGAAAAACTGGCGAAGGAAACGGAGTTCGCCGCGGGTTATGTGCGCGTGAAAACGCCGCACATCGCGCGGGAAAAAATGTATAAAACTTCCGGGCATCTGCCGTATTACGCGGAGTCAATGTTTCCGCCGATGAAGTTGCGAGAGAATCGCGAGAACGCAAAAATGGAAGAAGACGAACAAGAGAGACGCCAGAAGATGGCGAGAGAACTTGTTAAACAGCTTAAGCCCTACATCAACGAATTGGCCAAGGAAGAGGGTTCAGATCCGTGGTCGCCGAAAACATTGCGCGAACGAGTTCCTCCACATTTGAAGCAGTCGCTGGATGACTTGGCTTATCTTCGCGTCTCGGACGACATTTTGAATGAATCATGGAACGAGGAAGAGCCAGACCGTTATTACCTCAAAGCCATGAACTGTCCGCATCATCACCGCATCTTTGCGGTGGAACCGCATAGTTACCGCGACTTGCCGTTGCGCCTCGCGGAATACGGCACCTGCTATCGCTACGAACAGTCGGGCGAATTGTTCGGTCTCATGCGCGTCCGTTCCTTGAACATGAACGATGCGCACATTTACTGCACGCCAGAACAATTCGCAGCAGAATTTAATGCGGTCAACGAAATGTATCTGAAGTATTTCAAAGTTTTCGGCATCGAAAAATATGTGATGCGTTTCAGCACGCACAGCGCGGAAGGTCTCGGCAAAAAATACGTTGATGAACCGGCGTTGTGGAAACAGACCGAAGACATGGTTCGCAAAGTTTTGATTGATTCAAAAATTCCCTACGTCGAAGTGCCGAACGAGGCGGCGTTTTACGGGCCGAAGATTGACGTGCAGGTGTGGAGCGTCATCGGCCGCGAGTTCACGCTGGCGACGAACCAGGTGGACTTCGCCGTGCCCGCGAAGTTCGGCCTGAAATATCGCGACCGCGACAATTCGGAGAAGACGCCGTTGTGCATCCATCGCGCGCCGCTCGGCACGCACGAACGCTTCATCGGCTTCCTCATCGAGCATTACGCGGGCAACTTCCCGCTTTGGCTCGCGCCCGACCAGGTGCGCGTCATCACGCTCAACGACGACGAAGCGTTGATCGCCTACGCCAAGCCCATCGTGGCTGATCTGCGCGCGAACATGGTGCGCGTAGATGCGGATTTCAGCGCGACACCGTTCAAGGCGAAGATTTCCAACGCGGAACAATTGCGCGTCCACACGATGCTGGTCATCGGCGGTCGCGACATGGAAGCCGGTGCGATGAGCGTGCGCCTCCACCACGGCGGCCCGCAAGGCGCGAAGCCGAAGGCGGAGGTCGTGGCGGATATTTTGGCGGGCATCAAAGAGCGGCGGGCTTAAATTGAACAAATCAACCGCAGTAGCCGTCAAATCAGTCTTATGCAAACCATCAAAGGATTGATCGCTTTGCTGCTCGTGGGGGCGGCGGTGTTCACTGCGGTCACAATCTACAACAGCAGGACCGAACCCAAATATGAAGCCGGAATGAAACAGGCCACATTGGCCGACACGGTCAAAACCGCAAAACAGACCATGACCGCCGCAACCAAAGCTGGAATGGTGAAAACGAATGGCGTGGCCCGGCAGAAAATCAAGAATGTGAATCTCTGAAGCCGGCACGCCTTCGGCAACTGAAGTGCCGGCTGAAGATCAAGGCAGGAAGTTGCGGTGGAGGTTCCGCGTGCAATTACAAGGCGGTTTGCATGGCTTCATTTTGCGGGGATGGGCGGGAGATTTCATAAAACAAAAGAATGAGCCTGGTTAAGCCAGCTACTATTTTTCATTCCCGGCTTGCAAATGTTCTCAAAAGGGGGTTTGATTTCACCATAACCACTTCAGAAGCCGGCACGTTTTGCGGCCCAAAAAATTATGGCTGAATTCAAATTCTCCTGCCCGCAATGCGGACAGCACATCCAGTGCGACGCCGCCTATTCCGGCGAGCAAATCAACTGTCCGTCGTGCCAGCAGGCAATCGTCGTCCCGCAAGCGACAAGCGCCGCCGCCGCACCGCCGGCAACGCCACCGTCTCTGTCAATCCCCGCGCGGCAAAACGCGCCGGTGGCGACGGCATTCCGGCGATCTGGAGCGCCCGGCGGTCAGCCGCCAGTGCAGACAAAATCTCACTTGCTGCGAAATGTTTTGATCATCACGGTGTCCATTGTCGTGCTGGGGGCGCTTGGATTTGGCGGATGGTTTGGCTACTCGAAATACAATGAACACAAGACGGCGAAGAAGGCAAATCCTGCGGCGCAAGTGGCCGCGCCCACCTCCGCTTCGACCATGCAGGCATTGGGCATTTTGAGCAAGGTGCATTCGGCTTACACCAATTTCAGCAGCGTGACAGAAGACGGCACGGTCACTTTGTTTCTTGATTTGTCGAACCTTACGATGGCCGATGTGGATCCAAATATGCCAGCCAACGCGAAAACCGCGAACCGGCGGCCGCAGGGGATGCCCCGAACAGTCACGAACACGACCGAGTATTCGGTCAAGCGCGCGCAGACAAACTGGTTTTACTTCGCCGGGGAGGCGGTGTCAAAAATTGACCGTCTGCCCCTGACCAACACCATCGCCATTTGGTCCGCCGGCAAAGGCACATTCGAGTTTATGGATTCTCATCAAAGAATGGCGCCAGCAACATATATGCAGCTTGCCGATGCCCGAGCGGTGAACAGCACGTCGCAGCAAGCGATGGAGCAAGCCAGGAAAATGCAGCAGCTATTTGGCGATCCGGCCCAACTGACAAAGATCATCAAAGATTTGGGGCAAACCGAGGATGAGCCGGCGAACGGGCATGATTGCTACACCCTCACCGCCAAAGTGCTTGGACAAAAAGTGGAAATCTGGGTGGACAAATCCACCTACCTGGTTTCGCAATCGCAAATCACGCTCGGCGGACAAATCAGCGACGCCGACGTTGACGACGCTTTCTCGCTGGTCGCCACCGGCTTCACCAACCTGCCTCCGATGCAACTGGACATGATCAAGGAGCAGGTCAAAAAATACGCGCCAGCGATGACGAAAATTCGCGGCACGATCACTTCGACCACCAAGAACATTGAATTGAATCCGACGCTTTCCGCCGATGATTTCAATTATCCCGTGCCGCCGGGCGTCAAGCTGGTTCGCGGGCCGGGCGCGGCTGGCCAGGCGGCCGCAGGCGACAACGCAGCCGTTGCAAGGGCAAATTCGCAGCGCAACGCCTGCATCAACAATCTCCGCCAGATTGACGGGGCGAAAAATGAATTCGTCCTGGAAAAAGGCAAGGCAACTGGATATGTCGTCACCGAAGCCGACATCACGCCTTATATCCGGGGCGGGGTTCTTCCCAAATGTCCGTCCGGCGGCACATACACCATCGGCAAAGTTGGCGAAAAACCGACCTGCTCCACGGCCGAACATTTTCTGCCGTAAAAAACCGCGACAGCACGCGCAGCAAATTGTTAAATGATGGCGTGAGTCATTACTGGAACACATTCGCCGAATTGATTTCCACGCCGTTCGTGCATATCACGCTCGTCTGGGGAATCGTGCCGCTCTATTTCGGGCTGCTGCTGAACGAGCTGACTTCCGACAAGGCGAACTTCCGCACCGCGCTCCAGACCGGGTTCAGCTTTCTTTGGGCGGGCGCGCAATGGCTCTGGCCGTATTTCAAAGTCCACAGGTTCGGCGAGCCGCAACTGGAACTCGGCGCGATGCTGCCGATCAACCTGCTCGTGACATTTCTGGTGATCGCGCTCGGCTTCGTCGCGCTCGCCAGCGGCGTTCGCAAAAAATTTCCGAAACACCTGCGCTTCATCGGCCACACGCGCTTCGCAAATTATTTCATGATCGCGATTTTCCCGATCCAGTCGCATTACCTCGAATGGACGTGGGAGCGGTTGATTGCGATTATTTTGTTCGCTGTTCCAATCTGGCTGCTGCTGCATTTCGGGCTGATGCCCGTTCGCAATCGTTGAAAAATTATTCTTCGCCGCCGAGCCGGGCAAAACGAGCGCGCTTGTTGTGGAATAATCTTAAGGACTTGTATCTTGGACTTGACCGGTGAGTTGGGGAGAATCCGCTTGTCGGTTTGTCCGGGAGGCTGGCCAGCCTCCCGGACAAAGTCGTCGGAGATG
>Ga0208357_1000892_pt1 | contig 22935 bp, 24 predicted proteins | sample NGESurdeep092012_6_FD_184487 | JGI IMG/M metagenome (GOLD analysis project Ga0208357, IMG submission 184487) | Arctic peat soil microbial communities from Barrow, Alaska - NGEE Surface sample F52-2 deep-092012 (SPAdes) | ecosystem: Environmental > Terrestrial > Soil > Wetlands > Peat ... | reverse complement strand
CCCGCCGGTAGACTGAACCCCCGTGGCTCTCACTATTGGAATCGTCGGCCTGCCCAATGTCGGCAAGTCAACCCTGTTCAACGCGCTGACCAAGAATCAGGTGCTCGCGGCGAATTATCCGTTCGCGACAATCGAGCCGAACATCGGCGTCGTCAACCTGCCGGACGCGCGGCTGGATAAGCTGGCCGAGATCTTCTCGAGCGAACGCATCCTGCCCGCCGCGGTGTCGTTCGTCGACATCGCAGGCATCGTGCGCGGTGCGAGTGAGGGGGAGGGGCTCGGCAACAAATTCCTCGCCACCATCCGAGAAGCGGATGCGATTGCGCAAGTCGTGCGCGGATTCTCCGACCCCGACGTCATCCACGTCGACGGCGCGATCGACCCGAAGTCGGACCTGGAGACGATCAACACCGAGCTGATCCTCGCCGACCTTGAGACGCTCGAGAAGGCGATCAAGCGCTACGACAAAGAGGTGCGCGGCAAGAAGCTCGACGCATCCGTGCTTGCCGCGGCGCAGGAGGCGCTTGAGGCGCTGCAGAAGGGCACGCCGCTGTCGGCCGCATCCATTGAACTGGAGCCGATCGCTGAACTCGGCCTGCTCACGGCGAAGCCGTTCATCTACGTCTTCAACGTCGACGAGGCTGTGCTGACGGATGCCGCGAAGAAGCAGGCGCTCGCCGATCTGGTGGCGCCGGCACAGGCCGTGTTCCTCGACGCGAAGATCGAGTCTGAGTTGATCGATCTCGACCCGGCGGATGCCGCAGAGCTGCTGGCCTCGACCGGCCAAGATGAGAGCGGACTGGATCAGCTCGCGCGCATCGGCTTCGACACGCTCGGGTTGCAGACCTACCTGACGGCGGGTCCGAAGGAGTCGCGTGCGTGGACCATTCACAAGGGTTGGAAGGCCCCGCAGGCGGCTGGCGTGATTCACACCGACTTCGAGCGCGGCTTCATCAAGGCCGAGGTCATCTCCTTCGAAGATCTCGTCGAGACCGGGTCAGTGCACGAAGCGCGGGCGAAAGGCAAGGCCCGCATGGAGGGCAAAGAGTACGTGATGAAAGACGGCGACGTGGTGGAATTCCGGTTCAACGTCTAGCTGGCCGGCTTCACCCTGAATTCCGGATCGCACTGCGGGCGCCCTGCGATCGCACTGCGAACGCCTTGCGAACGCCTTGCGAACGCCTTGCGTTCATTGTGCGCGGAATGTCGGATTGCCGAGTCATTCCGACGTTTTCCGCACTATGAGTGACGCGCGCACCCGATCTCCGCGCTGATCTCGGCCGATCTCGGCCGATTGCGGCGCTGACGGAGCGACACGCATTACGCGCAGTTGGATTCGACCAACCCTCTCGAGCCCGCGCGAGTTGCGTGCGAGGATCGAGATATGCCGGAGTCCCCCGAGGTGCAGGCGCTCGTCGAGTTCGTCGCGAGCAGAACGGTCAGTCACACGATCCGCGAGTTCGACGTCGTCGACTTTCCGTCGTACAAGTCGAGGTCGACGCAGCCCGCCGACTTGGCGGCTGCGCGCGTGCGCGCCGTACGCAGGCACGGCAAATACGTCGATATCGAGGTCGCCGTCAACGATAGGGAGCGGGTATCGCACCTGGTCGTCAGCTTCGGCCGGCATGGCTGGTTGGTCTGGTTCGAACGGATGGCGCAGGACCTCGACCCGCTCGCCGAGCCGACGCTCGCGCCCGCTGTCGGCCGCGCCAGCTTTGGCGACGAGAGTGGCTTCGATATCACCGATAGTGGTCAGTTCCGCAGCGTCGGGATGTGGATCGTCGATGATCCAGGCGATGTTCCTGCGATCGCGCGGCTCGGTCCTGATCCGATCGATCCCGGCTTCACCCGTGAGCAATTCGAGCGCCCGATTCTCGGGAGACGCAAGCAGCTCAAGGCGATACTGCAGGAGCAGGAATCGTTCGCCGGCATCGGCAACGCCTACTCAGACGAGATCCTGTTCCAGGCACGTCTCTCGCCGGTCATCCATGCCGCGGCGCTGGCGGCGGATGACCGTGACCGGCTGTATCAGGCGATGACCCGGCAACTGCGCGAAGCGGTTGACGCTCGGCGCGGCATCCCGATCGATAAGTTGAAGATGGCGAAAGTTTCGGCGATGAAGGTGCACGGGCGCGCCGGAGAAGCGTGCCCCGGATGCGCCGACACGATTCGTGACTTCACGTTCTCGGGCACGTTGGCCCAGTATTGCCCCGAGTGCCAGACCGGCGGAACCCTGCTCTGACGACCGACGTTCTCGCGCTTCCGACCGTCAGCAAGGCTGGGCGGCGCGCCGCGTCGCGGAGATTGTCGGCAGCCATGTTGTTCGCGGCGAGCCCGACGGCGGGCTTGACTTCGAGTGGACTCGAAGATGCACACTGTAGCCATGGCCTTCGCTATCGCAGAGGTCTCCCAGCAGACCGGTCTGACCGCACACACGTTGCGCTACTACGAGCGCGACGGTCTGATGCCGGAGAGGATCGCACGCGCGCACTCGGGGCATCGCCGCTATTCGGCGCGTGACCTCCGCTGGCTCTCGCTGATCACAGGGTTCCGTTCAACCGGTATGCCGATCCGCGACATCAAGCGGTACGCGGCCCTGGTCCGGGCCGGCGACGGGAACGAGCGCGAGCGTCTCAATCTGCTGCGTGCGCACCGTGCCCAGGTCGAGGCTCAGCTCGCCGAGGCCATCTCCCACCTGAAAGTGATCGACTACAAGATGGGGGTCTACGAGGGAAGGGTCAAGCGAGTGGATCGTTCGGAACGCACTCAGCGGCACTGAGAGGTGCCGCTCTGAGCGGTCGGTGTCGGTTCAGACGAAGCGTCTGACTTGCTGCACGGCAGGAGCGGACTGCAGGGTCACGAATGGGCGCATTTTGCGGTCTGAGTGCCGCTTTCTGAGTTTCTGGCGCGCAAAGTGTTGGTGACGCCGGGCGAAACGACACTTGGCGCACCACTTGCCGGTAGGTGGCGGCTTATCGCGGCCTCGACAGCCGTCGACAGGCCTCGACGGCCGTCAAAAGGCATCGACTGCCAAATTCCGTCGATCGCTGCGCATGCAGGACGGGTAGGGTCGATTCACGGGGAAATGACAAGGGCACGGACCCCCAGAAACACACACCCTCGCAGGCGCGAGCCCTTGCAGCACAGCCCCAAGCAGGTTCAGCACAGGAGGTTCACGATCATGAGCAACCACACCTATCGCGTCACCGAGATCGTCGGAACGTCACCGGACGGCGTCGACCAAGCCATCAGAAACGGACTGGCCCGAGCGTCGCAGACGTTACGCGGCATCGACTGGTTCGAAGTCGTCTCCACGCGCGGCGAAGTTGAAGACGGCACAGTCGCGCACTTTCAGGTCACCTTGAAGGTCGGCTTCAAACTCGAGGATGCCGACGGCTGACCCCGCGCTGAACGCGCCAAACCGTGGTACGCGACAACGTGCCCGCACGATACGAGGCGCGACGGCGCAGGCTGCAGCATCCGAGGACCTCGCGTTCACGTCGGAGGGCGCGACCCTTCGAGGTCGCCTGACGCTGCCCGCGGCAGGGCGTCCGGTGCCGATCGTCGTGATGGCCCACGGCTTCTCAGCGACAGCCCACGGCATGACCGCCGACCGTTACGCTGCCGCATTCGTGGACGCCGGATTCGGCGTGTTCCTGTACGACCACCGAGGATTCGGCCTGAGCGACGGCGAGCCCCGCGGTGAGGTGAACTCGTGGATCCAGGTGCGCGGATACCGCGACGCGCTCGACCGGGTCGCGGCTCTTCCCGGCGCGCGTTCGGATCGGCTGGCACTCTGGGGCGACTCGTTCAGCGGCGGTGTTGCGCTGGGCGTGGCGGCCATCGACGACCGCGTCGCCGCGCTGCTGCTGATGGCACCCGCGTGCGGGCGAGACGTGCAACCCGACGACCCGGGCGGGGCGCTCTATGAGCGCATGCGCGAGCGGATGCTCGTGGGCGACCCGCGCGCATCCGTCGCCGAATGGCGTGGACCGATGCCCGTCGTGTCGGCTGATCCCGAGACGGAGCCGGCCGCCCTGCCGGTCGCCAGCGCATTCGACTGGTTCGCCGAGTACGGCAACAGGTCGGGCACCGGCTGGCAGAATCAGGTCGTGTTGACGGCGCCTCGGCGGGACACGTGGCATCCGATGGTCTGGGCGACACACGTGCGTGCCGCGACGTGCATGATCCTCGGCGCCGGCGACGACATGCCGGGTGCGAGCGCGCTCGCGGCACGGCGAACCTTCGACCTGCTCGGCGGGCGCAAGGAACTGCACGAGGTCGGTGGCGGCCACTTCGGGATGCTGCGCTATCCGAGCGCCGTATTCGATCGGGCCGCGGCGATTCAGATCGCCTTCTTGACGGCGCTGGACAAGTAGTAGTGCGCCATTTGAATGGCAGCTTCTCAGGTCGATGCATGACTGATGCACCGCTGATGCAAGTATGATGCACGCATGCGAACCACAGTGGATCTTCCGCCGGCCGTGCGGCACAGGGCTGAGGAATTGGCTGTGTCACGCGGGCAGTCGCTGTCTGCGACGATCGCCGAGCTTGCCATTCGGGGCTTGGCACAACTCGACGAGCCGATCCGGATCGAGATTGATGAGCGATCTGGTTTTCCGGTCATGGAGTTCGGTCGGAGGATCACCTCAGAGGATGTTGCCGCGGCGTTGGATGACCAGTGACGGTGTTCTTGCTGGATGCGGATGTACTGATCGCGCTTACGGCGCGTGAGCACGTTCACCACGAGCGGGTGACGCAGTGGGCTGCGAGCGTTCAGAGCTTCGCACTGTGCCCCATCGTGGAAGGGGCGTTGGTCCGCTTCGCGGTACGAATGGGCGCGACCGTCGCCGAGGCACAACAGAGCCTTCGCATGGTGCGTGAGCGTCACGGCTATCAGTTCTGGCCGGATTCGGTGTCGTATGGCGAGGTCGGCTTGGACCATGTGCGTGGCCATCGCCAGGTGACGGACGCGTACCTTGCGGCGCTAGCCGGATCCCGGCCGGGCGCCTTGTTGGCTACCCTCGACGAAGCGTTGGCACGGTCCCTGCCGGACGCGACGCTGCTTCTACCGGACAGGTGATGATATTTGCATACTAATCCTGGCGCGGTTATCGCCCATGACGGTTGTGTGCGTCAGGTCCGTCCCGGTAGCGCTGAGCGCATCAGATGATGCCGGTCTTGATGCAGGAGGTTTGCCATGCGAACGACGGTGACACTCGATGACGATGTGGTCGCAAAGGCCCCGCCTCGACGTCGAGTGCGTGGCCGATGATTCTGGTGGATACGGCCGTCTGGATCGACCACCTGCACCACTCGGAGTCGGCGCTCGTCAAACTATTGGAGCGAAACCAGGTTCTCGGGCATCCGATGGTGATCGGCGAGCTGGCTCTCGGAAACCTGCGTGATCAAGCTGGCGTGCTCGGACTCCTCGCTCAGTTGCCATCTGTGGCCGTCACGCACGACGAATAGCGAGCAGACTTCACACTGGAGGAGCATCGTGCCGGACCCGATATTCGATAATCCGAGGATGGCGGAAATCTACGATCCTTTGGATCCGGACCGCAGCGATCTCGACGTGTACGTCGCAATGATCGAGGAGTTCGGTGCGCGCAGCGTTCTCGATATCGGATGCGGCACGGGCACGTTGGCGTGCCTGCTTGCGGGGCGCGGAATCGAGGTGATCGGCGTCGATCCCGCGGCCGCCTCGCTCGACGTCGCGCGAGCAAAACCTGGCGCAGAACGGGTGCGCTGGATCCACGGCGACGCGACCATCCTTCCAGAACTGCAGGTTGACCTCGCCGTGATGACGGCGAATGTCGCTCAGGTCTTCGTGACCGACGACAGCTGGCTGGCCACTCTGCGGGCTATCCGTGCCGCGCTACAATCGGCGGGACGACTCGTCTTCGAAACGCGTGACCGGGCGCGTCGAGCATGGCTTGACTGGACGCGCGAAAAGTCATTCGTCCGGATGGACATTCCCGGTGTCGGTGTTGTCGAGACCTGGGATCAAGTAACGAAAGTCGATGGGCCGTTGGTGACGTTCGGCGGCGAGACGACGTTCGAGTCGGATGGCGCGGTCATCGCGTCGCAATCGACGCTGCGCTTCCGGGGATCGCGACGAGATCACTCGCGGCCTGCAGGCATCCGGATTTCGTATCGACGAGGTGCGCGACGCGCCCGATCGTCCTGGTCGTGAGTTCGTGTTCGTAGCCTCGCTCGACGACTGACTGAACAGACGCTGGCCCCGGAACCGACATGCCGTCGCCCGGGGCCAGCGCTTGGCGCAGGGTCAGTTCGCGACGATTCCCTCGCCACCCGCTGCGCCCTGCATGGTGATGGTGCCGATGCGCTGGAGTGATCCGTTCGAAGCCACGCGGAACTCATCGACGTTGCCCGCTGCACCGGTCTGCACATACAGGTACTGGCCGTCCTGTGAGACCGCAGCGTCGACAGTACCGGCGTCGGTCTGGGCGGTGCCGAGCGCCGTCAGCGACCCGTTCTGACCCAGCTGATAGCCGCTGAGGGTGCCACTTGCCGCGTTGGACGCGTAGACGAACTGGCCGTCGATCACGATCCAGCAGGTCGCACTTTGACCGGTCGCCTGCTCCGCGACCTTCGTCAGCGCGCCGTTGGCCGCAACCGTGAAGGTGGCAACGGAATTCGATCCTGCCTCGCTGGCGACCAACCGGCCGGCGGCGTCGAACTGGAATCCGAACGGGACCGCGCCCGGCACGCTGGTGACGACCGGCTGCTCGGACGGTCCGAACAGGCTCAGGGTGAACACGTCGAACGAACTGCTACCGCCCTTTGTGGAGATCACGAGCTTGGTCCCATCCGGCGTGAAAGCGATCTCGGCTGGGGTGCTCGTGAACTCTGGAGTCGCGTTCGGATTGAGGCCAAGCGCACGGTGCCATGACGGAACGCCGATGAGATGACCGCCGATGTCGATGAAGCCTTGAATCGATCCTCCCGCTCGCGCGTTGAGCACGAAGACGCGGTCGCCGTGCACGGCAATGCTGACCGGTGCGTCACCGCCCGAGCCGATCACCTGACGGCGCACGAGCCCGTCGCCGAGTCGAAGGAAGGCGGTGATGGTGTTGCTTCCGCCGTTCACTGCGAACAGGGTGCCACCGTCCTCAGCCAATGAGCTCTGCGAGGCGAGATGGTCGACGACCGAGCCCCCTTGAGCGATACCGAGCCCGCCGGTCGGATAGGTTCCTGACTGCCGGAGGGTGCCGTCGGCCAGGCGGTCGTATGCGACGACCGCATTGCCGGCCACGCCATCCGTCTGAACGAACACCGACCCTGCTCCTCGAGTCTGAGGCGAGTCTGTGGCGGCATTCGCGGCGGTGGCGCCGATGCCGATCAGGCCCACGGTGGCAATGGCGGCCACGCACAAGCGTGTGGAGATCTTCATTTTCTTCCTCACTTCGTGTTGTGCCCTGCTGATCAGGGCACGAACCACGTAAGCATCCGCAGCGAGCGTGCAGGCGAAGCTTTCAGCGCCGTAATCGGATATTGCAAAGTCGTAAGGATTCACACTCCGACCGCGCCACTCACCCGTCTACGCTCGAAACATGCAGCCTGGAGCGCGGATCATGGTGGTGGAGGACGACGCCACGGTGCGCACCGTCATCGCCGATCACCTCCGCGCAGCCGGATGCGACGTGGTCCAGCACGCGGACGGCGGCAGCGCCCTGGCGGCGGTTCGTGAACGGATGCCGGACCTTCTGATCCTGGATCGCATGCTTCCGACCATCGACGGCGACGAAGTGTGCCGTCAGGTGCGGGCGGTCTCCGGCGTGCCGATCATCATGCTCACCGCGCTTGACAGTGTCGAGAGCCGCATCGAAGGACTCGAACACGGCGCGGACGACTACCTGACCAAGCCCTTCTCCCTCAGGGAGCTGCAGCTGCGGGTCAACGCTCAGTTGCGTCGCACGTCGACCGCCGCGGCTGGGCCGCCCCTCGAGTTCACCGCCGGCCGGTTTCGTATCGACCCCGCGCACAGGCGAGTGTGGGTGCAGGGGCGCGAGATCGACCTCACCACCCGCGAATACCAATTGTTCTTGTACCTGGCCCGCAATCCGGACCGTGTGATCAGCCGGGAGGAGATCCTGCGCGAGGTGTGGCAGTGGGGCTTCGGTGACGCATCGACCGTCACCGTCCACGTCCGCCGACTTCGGGAGAAGATCGAGCCGGACCCGCGGTTTCCGTGCTTTCTCAAGACCGAGTGGGGCGCTGGCTACCGGCTCATCGTCGAAGGGGGAATCCCGTGCTGAAGGCGTCCGAAGTTCTCCTCGTCGGCGCAACCACTCTTGCGGCGACCGCCCTCCTCACCGCGCTGACCCTGCTCGTGCTGTGGGTCGCTCGCCATGCCGGCATCGCCACCCGGCTGGCGATCGTCGTGGCTGGGGCCGTCCTCTCGATCGCAGCCTCGACCCTAGCCGTCGCCGCCGAGATGTATCTGTCGGCCCATGACCTGATCGTGCTCGGCTGGGTGATTGGAATCTCCGCCGCAATGAGTTTGGCCGCCGCCTGGCTGGTCGCCCGTTCCGTGGTGCGGTCCTCGGTCGCCACACTCGTGTCATCCACGCGTCGTGTCGGTCACGGCGACATCGTCGCTGCGTCGCCGACCGGTCTGCGGGAGTTCGACACTCTTTCGACCGAACTCGCCGAAACCTCGCAGCGGCTCGCTGAGGCCCGTGCCCGGGTCGCCGAACTCGACATCGCACGCAAGCAGTTCTTCGCGTGGATTTCCCACGACCTGCGCACGCCGCTTGCCGGCATGCGCGCGATGGCCGAAGCGCTCGAAGAAGGCACTGCCCCCGACCCCGAAGCCTACGTCCGGCTCATCCGCGGCAAAGTCGATACCGTCACGCAGCTGGTCGGCGACCTGTTCGAACTCTCCAAACTGCAAACGGGCACGCTTGAACTCCATCCTGAAGCGGTCGTGCTTCTCGATCTGGTCTCCGACGCCGTGTCTGACGTTCAGACGATCGCCGCAGCCCGCGGAATTCGAGTTGTGCAAGATGGGATTGGCAGCCGCATCGTCTGGGCTGACCCCCGGGAACTCACACGCGCGATCGGAAATCTCCTGACCAACGGGGTGCGACACGCCCCAGACGACAGCGTCATCCTGATCCGCGCTGACACGCTCTCGGACGACCAGCTCATTCTCAGCGTCATCGACCAGGGTCCCGGTGTCACCGCGGAGAACCTCGGGCGCATGTTCGACGTCGGCTGGCGAGCCGATAGCTCCCGCAGCACAGGCTCTCATCCCACAGACTCGCGTACGACGGACTCTGCTGCCAGCGACGCGCTCGCTGCATCCGCCGGCGCGGGCCTCGGTCTCGCGATCGTGCGCGGAATCGTCGAAGCGCACGGCGGACAAGTCCAAGCACGGCAGAGCGACGCAGGCTTCCAACTCGACCTCATCCTGCCGACGACTCCCGCCTGATCGCGTCGGCTGCTCGCGTGGCCTGCTCGCGTGGCCTGCTCGCGTGGGCTGTCGCGTGGGCTGTAGCGTGCGCTGCTCGTGTGATCGCTGCTCACCCTCGACGCAGTGACGGCCATCACTGAGCGAATAGGCTGGCACCATGAAATATCGCTACCTCGGCAATTCCGGCTTGAAGATCTCTGAAATCACGTACGGCAACTGGCTTACGCACGGTTCGCAGATCGAGAGTGACGCGGCGACCGCGTGCGTTCACGCGGCGCTCGACTCGGGGATCAGCACCTTCGACACTGCGGATGTCTACGCGAACACCGCCGCGGAGACCGTCCTTGGTGAGGCGCTGAAGGGGCAGCGCCGCCAGTCGATCGAGATCTTCACCAAGGTCTTCGGGCCGACCGGCCCGAAGGGGCACAACGACGTCGGACTGTCGCGCAAGCACATCCTGGAGTCGATCGACGGATCGCTGAGTCGACTGCAGACCGATTACGTCGACCTGTATCAAGCACATCGGTACGACGTTGAGACCCCGCTCGAAGAGACGATGCAGGCGTTCGCGGATGTCGTGCGCGCCGGCAAAGCGCTCTACATCGGCGTCAGCGAATGGACGGCCCAGCAGTTGCGCGACGGTCACGCTCTGGCGACGCAGCTCGGCGTTCAGCTCATCTCGAACCAGCCGCAGTACTCGGCGCTCTGGCGCGTCATCGAAGGGGAAGTCGTTCCAACTTCGCGTGAGCTCGGTATTTCGCAGATCGTCTGGTCGCCGATCGCGCAGGGGGTGCTCACCGGCAAGTACAAGCCCGGCGCCGCACTTCCGGAAGGCAGCCGGGCAACGGACTCCAAGGGCGGCGCGAACATGGTCAAGCGCTTCCTGCGCGACGACGTGCTGACGCGCGTACAGGCCCTTGCGCCGATCGCAGACGAGCTCGGCCTGTCACTGGCGCAGCTCGCGGTCGCGTGGGTTCTGCAAAATGACAACGTCGCATCCGCCATCATCGGTGCGTCGCGACCGGAGCAGGTGTTCGAGAACGTGAAGGCATCCGGAGTTACGATCGCAGCCGAGCAACTCGCCCGGATCGACGACGCGCTTGGTGATGTTGTGGAACGCGACCCCGCTCGCACCTTCGAGAGTTCGCCAAAGACGCGCGAGGCGTAATCGCTGGGTTTCGCAACCCGTGCGCCCCGCCGATAGGTTGGGTGCATGGACTTTCGCATCTTCACCGAGCCCCAGAACGGTGCCACCTACGAGGATCAGCTGGCGATGGCGCAGGCCGCCGAGAAGCTCGGATTCGGCGGATTCTTCCGCAGCGACCACTATCTGACCATCGTCGGACCCGGCGGAATCGGACCGACGGATGCCTGGACCACGCTGGCAGCGCTCGCGCGGGAAACCAGCAGGATCGCCCTCGGCACGATGGTGTCGTCTGTCACGTTCCGTCACCCGGGCATCCTCGCGATTCAGGTCGCTCAAGTCGATGCGATGTCCGGCGGTCGGGCGGAGTTGGGGATCGGCGCAGGCTGGTACAAACGCGAGCACGAGGCATACGGAATCCCGTTTCCCGCCAAGCGATTCGGGCTGTGGGAGGAGCAACTGCAGATCCTGACCGGCCTGTGGTCCACGCCGTCCGGGGAGACGTTCTCGTTCCAGGGCGAGCACTATTCGCTCGTCAACGCACCCGCGCTGCCCAAGCCGGCGCGGCTGCCTATTCCGCTTATCGTCGGCGGGAGCGGTCCGAAGAAGACTCCGCGACTGGCCGCTACGTACGCGACCGAATACAACGCTGGGTTCGCGACGGTGTCCGAGCTGGGGCCGAAGATCGAGCGAGTGCGTCAGGCATGCGCGGTCATCGGGCGCGACCCGGCCACGCTCGTGCTCTCGGTTGCGGCAACGACGGCGACAGGGCCGACTGAAGCGATCGCGCAGCGGAGAGCGGCTGCAAGCGGGAGCGATCTCACATCGCTGCGCCACGGCGGACTAGCCGGGAGCGCAGCAGAGGTCGTCGACAAGATCGGCGTACTGCGTGAACTCGGGTTCTCGCGGCTGTATTTTCAGCTCATGGACATGCGTGACCTCGACCAGCTTGACTTCTTGGCGCGCGAGGTCGTGCCGCAACTGGGGTAGTTTCAACGCCTGCTCGCTCCGCTCGCTCGGAGCAGAGTTTGCCGCTTAGCGCAATTCGACTACTTTTTGACGCGTTGGGCCGTGCAGTCTTTGCAAAGAGTTTCGTCAATACACGCAAGAAGCGTTGTTAATCGTGACATTTCCGGCTGAACCCTTGTGGTCCGGTGCGCTCGGGCCCTAAAGTCGGCTCATTCTCGCCGTGCTCAGGGTTCGCCGAGCTGCGAGTGCCACATCATCTCAAGTGAAATGGGTCAACGATGACACCGAAAACCAAGCCGGTCGGCTCGAGTGCCTCATCACGCAGGCCGCGCTGGGTGACACCGGCAATCGCCGTAGCGGCCGTGATCGCCGTGGCCGTCAGCATCGCTGTCGGCGGTGACGGCGCCGCGCTTGCCCGCACCGGTCTGGGCAGACCGGTAGCGGCTTCCGCACCTGCTGCGACGCGCGCTGCGCTCGACCCGTCGCTTGTCACTGGCCGCGGAGCAAACGTCGACTTCGTCGAGCAGGAGGCAGAGAAGGCGCAGACGAACGGCACGGTCATCGGCCCGGACCGCGCCGCATACACACTGGCAGCTGAGGCATCAGGGCGTTCGGCGGTGCAGCTTGCACCGGGGCAGTACGTGCAGTTCACGTTGCCGAAGGCGGCCAACGCGATCACGGTGCGCTACAGCATCCCTGACGCGCCGGCTGGCGGCGGCATCACCGCACCCCTGGATGTCACGGTCAACGGTGTCGGTCATCGGACGATGACCCTCACCTCGCAGTACTCGTGGCTATACAACCAATACCCGTTCTCCAACGATCCAAATGCAGGCCTCCTGCACCCGGACTGGTGGATCACCGAGTGCGGATGCGTACCGGCATCGACCACGCCTGCACCGGTCATCACCACCCCGTTCCGGCCGATGCACTTCTACGACGAGCAACGGCTTCTGCTCGGTCGGACCTATCAGGCGGGAGACTCTGTGCGGCTCACGGCCCCGGTCGGCACCACTGCCAGCGTGACCACGATCGATTTGCTTGATTCACAACTCGTGGCTCCGCCGCACGTCAGGATCGTCGCAGCCAACGTGCTCGCGTTCGGCGCCGATCCATTTGGCCGGCGGGATTCCGCCGATGCGTTCGACAAGGCAATCGCATTCGCCAAGAAGGCGCACCTGAAAGTGTATGTTCCACCGGGTACCTATCAGGTGAACCGCCACATCATCGTCGATGACGTGACGATTGAAGGTGCAGGCAGCTGGTACACGATCATCAGAGGGCACCAGGTCGACCTGAGCGCGCCCGCGCCTGACGGCTCGGTGCACACCGGTGTCGGATTCTATGGGAAAGATGCGTCGGTCGGCGGAAGCTCAAACGTGCACCTCTCCGGGTTCGCCATCGAGGGGGACGTTCGCGAGCGCATCGACACCGACCAGGTCAACGGCATCGGAGGCGCGATGAGCAACTCCACGATCGACGGGCTGTACATCCAGCACACGAAGGTCGGCATGTGGTTTGACGGACCGATGACCAATCTGGCGATCACGAACAATGTCATCGTCGACCAGATCGCCGACGGAATCAATTTTCACATCGGCGTGACCAACTCGGTCGTCTCGAACAACTTCATTCGCAATACCGGTGACGACGGCCTCGCGATGTGGTCCGAGAAGACGGCGGACGTCGGCAACACGTTCGATCACAACACCGTGCAGACCCCGACGCTTGCCAACGGTATTGCGATCTACGGCGGCACGGACAACACCGTCTCGAACAATCTCATTGCGGATCCGCTGCGAGAGGGCAGCGCGATCCAGGTCGGGTCGCGTTTCGGCGCAGTACCGTTCGCGGGGAAGCTTTCGATAACCAACAACACGACTGTTCGTGCCGGCACTTACGAGTTGAACTGGAACATCGGTCTCGGTGCGATCTGGTTCTATGCGCTCGAGCACAACATCGACGCGAACGTGGAGGTCGTCGGCGACAACTTCTTGGACAACACCTACAACGCGATCATGCTCGTGACCGATTTCCCGGTCAAGGACCAGTTCTCGATTACGAACGTGCACTTCTCGAACATCAGGGTCGACGGCACCGGCACCTCGGTGGTGAGCGCGCGAACGGCGGGCTCGGCAAGCTTCCAGAACGTAGTCGCGCGCAACGTCGGTGCGGTCGGCGTGAACAATTGCGGATCGTTCAACTTCACACCGAGCGGCTCCGAGTTCTCGCTGACGGATCTGGGCGCAAACACCGGCGGCGGAACGACGGGCGCCTGGCTGGCGCCGTGGGAGCTGCCGAACACCATCACCTGCGATGATCGGCCGCCCGTGGTCGCGCCACCCGCGCCATCCATCTGGTAACCGCCGAGACGACGTCAGGCGCTTCGCCGGGGACGACGTGTGGTGGCTCGAGTTGCGTTCGGCGGAAGGCGGTCGACATGCGGTGCGCAGACGTGGCGTCGGCGGCGAAACAGGGAGAGTGTGCCGCCCGCGCCGTGGAACGCCCGAACGTGCGCGCACGAATACGGCGGCGGAGCCTGGATGGTCCCGGCCGCAGGCGGCCCCGCGGGCTTGGCTACCCCGTGCCGCCCTGCTTTTGCAAGCGCATTACGCGCGCCCACCTGACGCATGAGGGGGAATCGCACGGATTCCGCCGCGTCGACACGCTCGTGCACTATCGCTTCGCGACGAAGAGCTCGCAGGTGGCGTTGTAGTACGCGGATGTCTGCCCCTGGGGTCTCATCCCGATTCGGGTGCACACCCGCTGCGAAGCCTGGTTTTCAGGCGAGGTAACGGCAACGACCTTTTCTAGGCCGCCCGCAAACGCGTGCTCGAGCACGGCGAATGCGGCTTCAGTGGCGTAGCCGTGGCCCCAGTGGTCCGGATGAAAGTGCCAGCCGATCTCGGTGTCGCCGGAGGGCCGCGGCGGAGGGGCGTCTCCCGATGCGGGGATCGACTTGAGCAAGAGGGTGCCAACAAGCTCGTGCGTCTCTGAAAGCTCAACGGCCCAGATCGCATGTACAGGGTGATCCAGGGCGCGCCAGGCGGCGATGCGTTCGAGCGCCTCCGAGCGGTTTTCCATGATGCGCGGCACGCGTCCGATAAATCGTTGGACGTCCCACCGCGAGTACATGTCGAACACGAAGTCTGCGTCGTCTTCGCGCCAGCGTCGCAGCGTCAAGCGGTCGGTGCTGAGTTCTTCCACCGGTCAATACTGGCATCCTTTGCGCGGCACTGCGGTGAAAAGAGAAACGGGCGACAGGGCCGAAGCCCTGCCACCCGTTTCGAGAAGTCTCGTTCGCCTTACAGCGGGCGGATGTTCTCTGCCTGCAGACCCTTGGGTCCACGGACGACCTCGAACTCGACCTTCTGGTTCTCTTCGAGCGAGCGGAAGCCGCTTGCTGCGATAGCCGAGAAGTGCGCGAAGACGTCGGCGCTGCCGTCGTCCGGTGCAATGAAGCCGAAGCCCTTTTCAGAGTTGAACCACTTGACGGTTCCGGTTGCCATACTTATCTCCTTGAGAGTTTGCCAGGCCCCGACTGTCGGGACCCTTGTCGCGGTGTTCTTTTCCGCCCCTCAGAGAAGCGGCTTCGGATCCGGATGGACCGTGCGCCGCTTAAAATTCCTGCGTAACACAACAACTGCCGATTAAGCGTAGCGTATGCGGTCCCAAAACGGGAGTCACAATATCAGATCGTCATTCCACGAGTTTCCGCGATCCCGATGACCTGCCCAACCGCCGTTCGGACGGCGTCTGCAACCGCCACGAGCGCGGCCCGATCGACGTCCGCGCTCCAGGAGAAGCGCACGGCGCTTTTCGCCACGTCGTCGGGGTAGCCGAGCGCGACGAGCACGTGCGATGCGTCGTCGCTTCCGGCCGCGCACGCGGAACCGCTGGAGGAGACGATGCCTCTGCGTTCCAACTCCAGCAGCACCGATTCGCCGCTCGTGCCGGGGAAAACGAAGGAAGCGCTCGCCGGCAATCGCTGGTGCGGATGCCCCGTCAGCTCGGCGCTGGGAACGCCCGTCGTGACCGCCGCGATGAACGCGTCACGTGCATCCGTCGCCTGCCCGACGTTGCGCTGTCGCTCCTGCTCGGCGAGTTGAACCGCGCGTGCTAGCGCGACCGCCCCTGCGATGTTCTCGGTGCCGGATCTCTTTCCGCGCTCCTGCCCGCCGCCATGCACCACCGGCTCGAGCGGGATGCGTCCGCGCACGAACAGAGCGCCGATGCCTTTTGGGGCGCCGAGCTTATGGCCTGCGATGCTCAGGGCATCCACGCCGAGCGCAGGCACAGAGCAGTCCAACCAGCCGGCAGACTGCACGGCATCGGTGTGGAACGGAACGCCGACGGCGTGCGCGGCGGTGGCAAGCTCGGCGATCGGCTGCACCGTACCCACCTCATTGTTCGCGTACATCACGGTGGCGAGGGTCGTATCGGGCCTCAACGCGGCGGCGAAGGACTCGAGCGAGACGACGCCCCGGCGATCGACCTCCGCGAAACTGACGTCAAACCCGTGAAAGCGGCGCAGGTAGTCGATGCTCTCCAGTACAGCCTCGTGTTCGATGCGGGTGGTGACGATGTGCCGCCCCCGCGGCGTTGCCAGGGCGATTCCCTTGACGGCAAGGTTGTCAGCCTCCGTGCCGCCGGAGGTGAAGATCACGTCGTTCGCGCGAACGCCGAGCCACGCGGCGACGGTTTTGCGGGCATCCGTCAGCGCACGAGCGGCGACCTCACCGACAGTGTGGTGACTGGATGCGTTGCCGTAGGTGCTTGTCAGATACGGCCACGCCGCCTCGAGTACTTCGCGGCGTACCGCCGTGGTTGCCGCCGCATCCAGGTAGATCATTCGCGCTCGCCGCCGGTTTCGTGTGCGCTGTCGATATCGATGTCGAGCCCCAAGTCGAGGGCTCGTACACTATGGGTCAGGGCACCGGCCGAGATCACGTCGACGCCCGTGCGGGCGATCGCGCCGACGGTTTCCAGGCTGACATTGCCGCTGGCCTCGACGATGCATCGCCCGTTGATGAGCGCAACGCCCTGCCGCAGCTGCTCGAGCGTGAAGTTGTCCAGCATGATCGTGTCGACGCCGCCGGCGAGCACCGGTTCAATCTGATCGATGCGGTCGACTTCGACCTCGAAGTGGGTCGTGTGCGACAGTCGCGACCGGGCCTGACGCAGCGCCTCCGTGAGATTCAGCCCGCCTGCGGTCAGCAGGGCGAGGTGGTTGTCCTTGGCCATCACGGCATCCGACAGCGAAAAACGATGGTTGTGCCCGCCACCACTGACGACAGCGTGCCGCTCGAACGCTCGAAGCCCCGGCGTGGTCTTGCGCGTATCCACCACGCGGGCGCGAGTGCCGGCCGTCTCGGCCACGAATGCGGCGGTCAAGGTGGCGATGCCGCTCATCCGCTGCACGAGGTTGAGCGCGACGCGCTCGGCCTGCAGTACACCGCGAGCGGGCCCGACGACGGATGCCAGCGCGTCGCCTTCCGCGAACGCGTCGCCATCCGCGATGTGCAACGTCACGACGATCGTGGGGTCGACCGCGGCCATTGTCGCGGCGAACACCGCACCGCCGCTGAACGTGCCCGGCTCGCGTGCGATCAGTTTCGCATGCGCGACGGCGGTCGCCGGGATGAGCAACTCGCTCGTGATATCGCCCCACGGCGCGTCCTCGGCGAGCGCGGCGCGCACCACTGTGTCGATGAGCTGCGGGGTCAGCATACGAGGGCTTCCTCTCGGCTCCAGGTCAGGTGGCGCTCGAACTCGGCGGATGTCCGTGGGAAGTCCGAGCGCGCGTGGGCACCGCGCGACTCGGTGCGCTCACGCGCCGCAAGCACGAGGATCCGAGCGAGCTCCAGCAGGTTGGCGTCCTCGAGTTGCCCGATCGTGGCGGATGCCTCGTCAACGCCGCGCCAACGGCTGAGCGTGTCCGTCGCGCGGTCGAGCGAATCGGCCGAACGCAGCACGCCGGCGGCATCCCACATGAGCTGTTGGACTGCGCCCCGGTCGACCACCCCGGTGGCTTCGTTTCGTGGGTCTCGATACGCCAGTTCGCTGCGCTCGCGGGCTACTCGACCACCGGACATGATGTCCTTCGCCGCACGCGCGGCGAACACAAGGCCCTCCAGTAGCGAGTTCGATGCGAGCCGGTTGGCGCCGTGCACACCGGTGCAGGCCGCCTCGCCGACGGCGTAGAGTCCCGGCAGCGAGGTGCGCCCGTTCAGATCGGTCGCGATTCCGCCCATCCAATAGTGTGCAGCAGGCGTCACCGGAACAGGCTCACGGGCCCAGTCGAACCCTGCGGCACGTGTCGCCGCATCGATCGTGGGGAACCGTTCGGCAAGGAACGATCCTCCAAGTGCTATCGCGTCAAGCCGAATCGGCACACCGCCCTGCGCTGCCATTTCTGAAGCGATCGATCGAGCGACGACGTCGCGGGGGGCAAGCTCGGCATCCGGATGAATGCCGCGCATGAAGCGGTCGCCCGCAGCATTGAGCAACACGGCACCCTCGCCGCGCACAGCCTCCGACACCAGAAAGTTGCCGGGGACAGCCAGCGCCGTGGGGTGGAACTGGTAGAACTCGACATCCGCAAGCGTGGCGCCGGCCCGCCATGCGGCCGCGATTCCGTCCCCGGTGGCGGCTTCGGGGTTGGTCGTGTGCCGGTATAACTGCCCCGCCCCGCCGGTCGCAAGGATAACCGTGTCGGCGAACACACGCTCCGTGGCGGTGCTGCGTCGCAGCCGCACACCGACGACACGGCCCGCATCGACCTCCAGGTCGGTGAGGAATGCGTTCTCGACGACTGCAACGGCGGATGCGCGCACCGCGCCGACCAGCGATTCCTCGATTGCGGCCCCTGTCGCGTCGCCTCCTGCGTGGAGCACCCGCGCATGGGTGTGGGCTGCTTCGAGTCCACGAGCCAGGTTGCCGCCGCTGCGATCAAAATCCACGCCGGAGCGGATCAGGTCGCGAATTCCGTCGGCCGCGCCGGTGCACAACGCCTCCACCGCGGCGAAGTCCGACAGGCCCGCCCCGGCGCGAAGAGTATCGAGGATATGCGCCTCGATACTGTCCGTCCCACCCATGCTGTCCGCGCCGCCGCCGGGGGTGCCCGAACCGGTCGCCAGTACGGCGGCAATGCCACCCTGCGCGAAGCGCGTGTTGCTGTCGCAGAGCGTGCCCTTGGTGATGAGGGTCACACTATGGGTGCTGCTCAGCCTCAAAGCAGCTCTCAGCCCGGCAATTCCGCTGCCGACGACGATGACAGACGGCATCTCAGGCAGCCGAGACGGTGCCGGGTCGAGCCGCAAGCATCCGCTCGAGAGCGACCCTGGCAGGCACGGCGACGTCGTCGGGCACCGCAATCTGGTTCAGCACCTCGCCGCGCACTAGGCCCTCGAGCACCCAAGCCAGGTAGCCCGGGTGGATGCGGTACATGGTCGAGCACGGGCAGACGACCGAATCCAGGCAGAAGATGGTGTGCTCGGGGTGCTGCGCGGCTAAGCGCTGAACCAGGTTGATCTCGGTGCCGATTGCGAAGACCGAGCCGGCTGGGGCGGCCTCGATTGCTGTGCGGATGTAGTCGGTCGAGCCGTACTCGTCGGCCGCGTCCACGACGGGAGCGGGGCACTCGGGGTGCACAATGACGCGCACGTCAGGGTATTCAGCGCGAGCATTCTCGATTTGCTGCACGGTGAAGCGCTTGTGCACCGAGCAGAATCCGTGCCACAGTATGACGCGAGCATCGGCCAGCGCTGCTTCATCGTTGCCGCCGAGGCTTTGGCGCGGGTTCCACAACGGCATCTGCTCTGCACTGATGCCCATGGCGTTCGCGGTGTTGCGGCCGAGATGCTGGTCGGGGAAGAACAGCACGCGCTGCCCGCGCTCGAACGCCCAGGCGAGCACGGCCGCCGCGTTCGACGACGTGCAGACGATGCCGCCGTTCCTGCCGCAGAACGCCTTGAGCTCGGCGGAGGAGTTCATGTAGGTGACGGGGATGACGGGAACGCGGCCCGCGGCATCCGGTTCGGTGCCGTACAGTTCCTCGAGCTGCTCCCAGCACTCCTCGACAGAGTCGAGGTCGGCCATGTCGGCCATCGAACAGCCTGCGGCGAGATTCGGCAGGATCACCTTCTGATGCGCACCGGTGAGGATGTCGGCGGTCTCGGCCATGAAGTGCACGCCGCAGAAGACGATCGCGTCGACCTCGGGCTTGGCTTTGGCCGCGTTGGCGAGCTGGAACGAGTCGCCGACGAAATCGGCGTACTGCACAACCTCGTCGCGCTGGTAGAAGTGTCCGAGCACGACGACCCGGTCACCGAGCGTCTCTTTGGCTGCGTTGATGCGGTCACTCAGCTCTTCCGCGCTGGCCGTCTTGTACTCGTCGGGGAGCTCGCCCTGCACGGGCGCGTCGGCCGGCAGCGGGTCGGCGTTCGACGCGCCAGGGCCGTACCCGACCTCCTTCGGGTCATACTCCCACGGCGCCTCGACGAGGTGAGGGTCGCAGATCGCCCCGTCCTGCTCGCCGCTGTTGATCAGTTGGATGTTCAGATCGACGGATGCCGTGATGGTCATGTCGAACGCTCCTTACTCGGGGATTCTCTGTTCTCAGAATTTCTGGGAGGCGTGGGATGCGTGGGAGGCCTGCGAGGTCTGGGATACCGGGGACGTCGGGGGTGCAGGGGATTGCGGGTCCGCTGCGGTGTTGTAGCGATAGAGGCGCGGCGGGCGATGCCGCGTGCCGGTCACTCGCTCGCCGGTGTCGACGATGGCAGCGGATGCCTCCATTGCGCGGCGGAAATTGGCCGGATCCAACCGGCGGCCGAGCACCGCTTCGTGCACTTCGCGCAGCTGCGCGAGCGTGAAGGTGTCACCGAGCAGCGCGTGGGCGATGCGGCTGTACTCCATCTTGTTGCGCAGTCGCCACAAGGCATAGTCGACGATGGCGTTGTGATCGAAGGCCAGCGCGGGCAACTCGTCGGCGGGAAACCAGCGCACGTTCTGACCCACGAGCGCGCGGCGGGCCTCGTGCGAGTCGACGAGCGCCCAGTAGACGATCGAGACGACGCGATCGTCGGGGGAGCGGTCGACATCCCCGAACGCATAGAGCTGTTCGAGGTAGGTCGGGGCGAGGGCGGTGGTCTCCTGCAGGGACCGGCGCGCGGCATCCGCGAGACCCTCTGCCCCTCCGAGCGGACCACCGGGCAGCGCCCACTGGCCGTCGTACGGCTGACGGATGCGGCGCACGAGCGGAAGCCACAACGTCGGCTCATGCCCCGCCGCGCCGAATCGATCGTCTGTGCGCAGGGCGAAGATGACCGTGGATACGGCCAGCGTCACGTGCGCTGTGCGTTCCTCGTCGGTCATCGTCGTTCGTCTCATCTATTCAGGTAAAATCGACTGTAACTAAGGGTACATCTTAAAGTCAGTCTGACCTGAACAACGATATCAATCCATTGCGGGGGGCACCTCACTCCCGGCGTGACACCGGATGCGCTGGTCGCCTGTTGCGTTTGAGGTACCTGAGTGAGAATTCTTTGCGGGCGGGCTATGCGGGCAGGTCACACCCAAATGTGTTCCGGAGCCCTGTAACGGTGCGCGAGTGTCTGTTCAGCGTCCCCTTACGACACCGTGTTGAGCCTCCGGCGCGGCCGAATCGGGGTGACTCTCGCAGTCATGCGGCGAGGGTGCTCCTCCGAGGGGTGTGGCCGACGTAGCAGACCACAGTTAGGTCGCGTTGACGCCGCAATTATGAAAGAATCTGCGCATGGATGCAGATATGAAAATGTGTGGCCTCGACCCGGAGAGCTCCTTTGTTGAGCTGGCCGTCGAGGTCTTCGCGATGCTCGCTGACGCGACACGAGTGCGAATCATCCTTGCGCTTCGGGACGACGAGTTGTCGGTGAATCACCTGGCGGACATCGTTGATAAGTCTCCAGCGGCGGTGTCACAGCACTTGGCGAAGCTCCGCCTCGCACGCATTGTTGCAGCCCGTCAGGAAGGAACGCGCGTGTTCTACCGGTTGGCGAACGAGCATGCGCAGCAATTGGTGACTGACGCGATCTTCCAGGTTGAGCACGCCCTGGGTGGCGTCCCCGCTCACCACGCCCGCACGGGCGATCCCGTGAGCGTCTGATGCTTGCTGCACTGCGTAACCGTGGTGTCCAGGCGGCGCTGGTCTCTGCTCTGCTTTTCGGCGCCGGCACCCCCCTCGCGAAGCTGTTGTTGGGCAGCACCAGCCCCTGGCTTCTGGCCGGCCTGCTCTATGTCGGCTCCGGTGTCGGCCTGGGCCTGATCCGTGTGATCCGCCGCTCACCACGCGTCCGGCTCCCGCGCAACGAGATCCTGCCCCTGGCGGGGGCGATTCTCCTCGGCGGCATTCTCGGCCCGGTATTGCTGATGTTGGGCCTGTCTAACATGCCGGCATCCGGCGCATCCTTGCTCCTGAACGCCGAGGGCGTGTTCACCGCACTCTTAGCCTGGTTCGTGTTCAAGGAGAACTTCGATCGACGCATCGCGTTGGGCATGCTCGCAATTGTCGCGGGCGCCGCCGTGCTCAGCATTCCCACCGGCGCGAACTTCGGCAACCCGCTCCCGGCGCTGGCGATCGTCGCCGCCTGCGTCTGCTGGGGGCTGGACAACAACCTGACGCGCAAGGTGGCCCTCAACGACGCGACCTGGCTCGCCGCAGTCAAGGGCCTGGTCGCTGGCCCGGTGAATCTGATCCTCGCATTCGCTCTCGGGGCCACCCTGCCGTCGGTGTTGAATATCGGGGCGGCCCTGGTCGTCGGGTTCTTCGCCTACGGCGTCAGTCTCGTACTGTTCATCGTCGGGATGCGACATGTCGGCACAGCCCGGGCCGGAGCGTACTACTCGATCGCCCCGTTCTTCGGCGCGCTCCTGGCCATCGTGCTCGGCGATCGGCTCACCTGGCCGCTGATCGTCGCCGCAGTGCTGATGGCAATCGGTGTCTGGTTGCACCTCACCGAGCGACACGAGCACGAACACACCCACGAACCGATCATCCACACGCACTGGCACACCCATGACGAACACCACCAACACGAGCACGCCAGCGGCGAGATCATCGTACCGGGTGTGCGTCACAAGCACGAACACACCCACGAACCGATCATCCACACCCACCCGCACTACCCCGACAGCCACCACCGCCACACACACGGCACGCACGGCGACAGCTAAGCTCACTCGTCGACGCCATTGCCAGCCGGCCCTCCCGGGATCCGGGACTGTACGTTGAACGGTGGGGTCTGTGCATTAAACGGTGTTTCCGGCCTGACGCGCTGAACGCAGTTTCAGCGGGGAAGGTGCCGTGATGACAACGACACTTGATGATGTGAAATCG
>Ga0208357_1000891_pt1 | contig 22946 bp, 23 predicted proteins | sample NGESurdeep092012_6_FD_184487 | JGI IMG/M metagenome (GOLD analysis project Ga0208357, IMG submission 184487) | Arctic peat soil microbial communities from Barrow, Alaska - NGEE Surface sample F52-2 deep-092012 (SPAdes) | ecosystem: Environmental > Terrestrial > Soil > Wetlands > Peat ... | reverse complement strand
CTGGCTGCTGTTCATCGGCTTCCAGACCACGTTCCTGGTGCAGCACTGGCTCGGCGTGATGGGGATGCCGCGCCGCTACTACACGTATTTACCGACCGATGGGTTCACCTGGCTGAACCAGGTCTCCACTATCGGCGCCGCGACCCTCGCCGTATCCATGATCCCGTTCTTCCTGAACGTGTACATTACGGCGAGATATGCGCCGAAGGTAACGGTGAACGACCCGTGGGGCTATGGCCGTTCGTTGGAGTGGGCGACCAGTTGCCCGCCGCCTCGGCACAACTTCACGTCGATTCCGCGCATTCGTAGCGAGTCGCCCGCGTTCGACCTCAACCATCCCGAAGCCGGTCTGCCACTGCTCGTCGGAGTCGGAGCCGGAAATCACGATGACTTCGAGTCTGAGAAGGTGAAGTAGATGAGAGCCAGTTCGGGCATCTTCTGGATCATCGCCGCGTTCTTCTGGGCCGTCGCGGCCCTGTACACCGTGTGGGGATTGATCTACTACCACGGCAGGGTCGAGTGGGTTGGAACGGTCGCGCTCGGTCTCACTGGGATTCTCGGCGCGTTCATCGGCTTCTATCTCGGTCGTTCGCACGCTTCGCAGGGCGGAGAATTGCCGGAGGACCGGCTTGACGGCAACATCGACGACGGGGACCCGGAGCTCGGGCACTTCAGCCCGTGGAGTTGGTGGCCCATGCTGCTCGCCGGCTCGATCGGCCTGATGGCGCTTGGCCTCGCGGTCGGGTTCTGGATGTGCTTCATCGCCGTTCCGCTCGCCCTCATTTGTCTTGTGGGTTGGGTATTCGAGTATTACCGCGGGTACTTCGCCCGCTGATTCAGCGCTGGCCGGTTCAGTGCTGGCCGGATCAGTGCTGGCCGGATCAGTGCTGGCCGGTTCAGCACCAGGTTAGAGCCGAGCGAAACGCAAGACGTCGACGGACACTGTCGCACTCTGAGGCGTCATCCGTGCGAATGCCGCCTCAGACTCGCTGGCGAACGGATGGTGCGCCGACGGGCCCATTTCGCGGAGAAGCTCAGCCTGGCCGGCTGCCAGCGAGAGCGGATACACCACGGAGCTGTGGCCTTCCAGCCTGAATCGGTCGGCCAGCTGTTGCTCGAGGTGTTCGGCCTTGTTGGCCGGCACAGAGAGCATCGGCACAGCCTCACGCAGCTCCTCAAGATGATTCGCGCGCGGTACGACTACGATCACGACACCGCCAGGGCGCAGGATCCTCTGGAATTCGGCGGGATTGCGGGGGGCGAAGATGTTGAAGATCACGTCCGCGGTTGCGTCTCGAATGGGGAGGGGCGCCCAGGTGTCGGCGACGAGTCCGCTGATACGTTCGCTTGACCGGGTCGCCAGTCGTACGGCTGCCGTGGATCGGTCCAGTGCGAGCCCGCTCGCCGCCGTTCGCGCCTGGAGGGCCTGCATCAGGTAGTAGCCGGTGCCGCAGCCCGCGTCGACGACGCGCTCGGCGTCGCGGGGGAGAAGGCCGAGGAGCGCGTCGACGACGGGAGCGTACGCACCGCTGCCGAGCAGTGCCGCGCGGTCATCGAGCATCTGGGCCGTGTCTCCCGACGTGATGCTGCGGGCGTTCACAAGCGTGACGTAGCCGCGTTTGTTGACGTCGAAGCGGTGCCCGAGTGCGCATCCGATTGTCAGTTCGCCGGTGGGTTCCAGCGGCGCAAAACAGTTCGGGCACCGGAGCCACTCTGCGAGCCGCGTCAGTTGTGCGAGACGCGTCAGTGACATCGATGCCCGAACGGAACCATCACAGTTGACGGTGTTAGTGGTGACCGTGGCCACCTTCGATTTCACCGCGAGTGGGCGGTTCCATCCGATCTTCGAAGAACCACCGGGAGAGTCCGGCACGCATGCGTTGCCCTGTGGTGATCTTGCCGCGGCTGTTGGGCCGGATCATCAGTGGGTGATATGACTCGTAGCTGACCAGGCGCCAACGCTCATAGTCGCTGAGTTGCTCGTGGACTTCGATGTATTCTCCGCCGGGCAGTTTCACGATGCGCCCGGACTCAAAGCCGTGCAGGGCGATCGAGCGATCCTTCTTCTGGAGCGCGATACAGATGCGTTTGGCGATGAAGAAGGCGACGAACGGCCCGAGCACTGCAATGGCCTGAAGACTGTGGATCACACCTTCCATTGTGAGCTTGAAGTGCACGGCGATGATGTCGGACCCGGCAGCGGCCCACAGCGCGGCGTAGAACGTCACCCCTGCTGCGCCGATCCCGGTGCGAGTCGCATTGTTGCGCGGGCGGTCCGTGATGTGGTGCTCACGCTTGTCGCCGGTGACCCAGCCTTCGATGAACGGGTAGAACATGACGGCGACGATGAATCCGCCGAGTACGACGAGGGGAACGATGATGTTGAACGACCAGGTGCGGTCGAGCCACACGAACTCCCAGCCCGGTGGGATCAGACGCAGCGCACCGTCTGCGAATCCGATGTACCAGTCGGGTTGTGTTCCGGCGGAGATCGGCGATGGATCGTAGGGACCGTACATCCAGATCGGGTTGATGGTGAACAATGAGGCCATCAGTGCGATGACACCGAACACGATGAAGAAGAATCCGCCGGCCTTTGCGGCGTACACCGGAAGGATCGGGTAGCCTACGACGTTCCCCGCAGTACGGCCCGGGCCCGCGTACTGCGTGTGTTTATGCACGAAGACATAGAGCAGGTGTATTCCGAGGACGGCAAGGAGGATCGCCGGCAGCAGCAGGATGTGCAGCGTGTAGAGCCGTCCGACGATGGCAGTGCCCGGGAACTCACCGCCGAAGACAAGGAACGAGATCCAGGTCCCGACGAGCGGAATGCCCTTGACCATGCCGTCGATGATCCGCAGGCCGTTTCCGGAGAGTAGGTCGTCGGGGAGGGAGTAACCGGTGAAGCCTTCTGCCATTGCCAGAATGAAGAGCACGAATCCGAAAACCCAGTTGATCTCGCGTGGTTTGCGGAAGGCGCCGGTGAAGAAGATCCTGAGCATGTGCAGGCCGATGGATGCGACGAACAGAAGTGCAGCCCAGTGATGGATCTGGCGCATCAGGAGTCCGCCGCGCACGTCGAACGAGATGTTGAGAGTCGAGTTCAACGCAGAGGACATCTCAACGCCCTTGAGAGGCACCCAGGCGCCGTTGTAGACGGTCTCGGCCATAGATGCCTGAAAGAAGAACGTAAGGAACGTTCCGGAGAGCAGGATCACGACGAAGCTGTAGAGCGCCACCTCGCCGAGCAGGAACGACCAGTGGTCTGGGAAGATCTTGCGGCCGAGTCCCTTGACGGCGACGGAGATGCTCGTTCGCTCGTCCAGATAGCTGGCCGCTGCTGCGGTGAAGCTGCTTTTCTTGGCCGCGGCTGGCGCGGAGGTTGCGGTGCTCAATTGCGCTCCCAGAAGCTCGGGCCGACAGGTTCATGGAAGTCGCTGCGCGCAACGAGGTAACCCTCTGCGTCGACCGTGATCGGCAGCTGCGGCAAGGGTCGCTTTGCAGGACCGAAAATGACCTTGGCCTCGTGTGTGATGTCGAACTGTGACTGGTGGCACGGGCACAGCAGGTGGTGTGTTTGCTGCTCGTACAGAGCGACCGGACATCCGACGTGCGTGCAGATCTTCGAGTATGCGACGATGCCGTTGTAGTTCCAGGTCTTGCGGTCGACCGAGACGTGGAGATCTTTCGGTTCGAGTCGCATGAGGATGACGGCGGCCTTCGCCTTCTCCTCGAGCATGTCGTCCTTCTCGAGCAGACCTTCAGGAATGACGTGGAAGACGGACCCGAGCGTCACATCCTCGGCCTTGATCGGCGTGCCAGAAGGATCGCGTGTCAACCGCATGCCCTTCTTCCACATGGTGTGTTCCAACAGCGCGGCGGGGTCGGTGACCTGCGGCCCCAGCCCGCGGAAGAGCACGACGGCCGGCAGTGGGAACGCGATCAGCGCACCGATCAGCGTGTTGCGGATCATGGTGCGGCGCCCGAAACCAGACTCCTCATTCGCTTCGGCGAAGATCTCGACGGCGCGTGCTTGCGTTTCGACACTGCCTCCCTGCGCATGGCGCAGGTCGATTCCTTCTTTGTTCGACATGAGGGCCTTGGACCAGTGAATGGCGCCCAAGCCGATGCCGAGAAGTGCCAGGGACATACCGAGCCCGATGAAGAGAGTGCTCAACCGGATATCTGCGATGTTTCCGGATTCGATCGGGAACAGCATGTAGGCAGCAACAGCCCAGATGCTTCCGGCGATCGATAGGTAGAACAATGTGTACACGGTGCGTGCTGCGCGCCGCTCTTTGAGCGGATCCTTGTCCGTGACGCGCACATGGTGCGCAGGAAAGCCCGGGTTCTGCGGCGGATCCTGAACGATCACCGCCGTACCCGGATCGCCGGCCCACTGTTGCACGGCCGACGAGTCGGCAGCGGCGAGTTCCGTGCCGCTGTTATCGTCCTGTGCCATTGCTCTCCTTCTGACGCTGTGTCATGACCTGTGACTCGCTCAATTCGACTTCGCCGTGATCCACACGGTCAGCGCGACGATCGCGCCGAGGCCGAAGATCCACAGGAACAGTCCCTCCGACACAGGGCCGATGGCACCGAGGTCGTTTCCGCCCGGCGAAGGATTCTTCTGGATGTACTCGAGATAGGTGATGATGTCCCGCTTGTTGTTCGGCGAGATGTTGAGATCGTTGAAGACCGGCATGTTCTGCGGCCCGGTGACCATCGCCTCGTAGATGTGCGCGGGAGTGACGCCCGAGAGCGGGGGAGCGAACTTGCCCTCCGTGAGCGCACCCCCGGCGCCGGCGACGTTGTGGCACATCGCGCAGTTGATACGGAACAGTTCACCGCCGTTTGCGGCGTTGCCCTTGCTGGTGTCCAGGTACTTCGAGTCAGGGATCGCAGGGCCGGGAGCCAGCGATGCGACGTACGCCGCGAGACTGTCGATGTCAGACTGCTTGAACTGCGGCGGCTTCTGCTCCGCCTGCGGGCCCTGCATGGCCATCGGCATGCGACCGGTTCCGACCTGGAAGTCGACGGCCGCTGCGCCGACGCCGATCAGGCTGGGGCCGTTCTCCGTGCCGACGGCGTTCATTCCGTGACAGGTTGCACAGTTGGCCATGAACAGCTTGCTGCCCTGTGAAACGGATGCTGATGCACTTGTCGACGTTTCGGCTGTCGCCGTCGATGTGTTGATGGCAGCGTATGCGCCACCCGTGAGGCCAAGGCCGATTGCGATCAGGGCGACGGTGGCCAGAGGATGGCGCCGTCCGGGCCGACGGGCTGTGCGGGCCTTGCGGCCACCTGTGTGCGTGTTCTCGCGCATATGAATCTTGTCTCTGCTCCTGATTCTTATTTAAGAATGTAGATGACCAGGAAGAGCCCGATCCACACGACGTCGACGAAGTGCCAGTAATAGGAGACGACGATCGCGGTCGTTGCCTCTTTATGCCCGAATTTTCGCACCGCGAACGCGCGCCCCATCACGAAGATCATGGCGATCAGGCCGCCCGTGACGTGCAGGGCGTGGAAGCCGGTTGTGATGTAGAACGCCGAGCCGTAAGCGTTCGAGTCCAGAGAGATTCCCTCGCCAACCATGGTCGCGTACTCCGTTACCTGGCCGGCGACGAAGATCGCTCCGAGTGCGTAGCTGATGAAGAACCACTCGACCATGCCCCACTGCGTGATCTTCCAGCCGGTGGCGCGCGGCTGCAGCCTTTCTGCGGCGAAAACGCCCGCCTGGCATGTGAATGAACTGGCAACCAGGATCAGCGTGTTGATCAACGCGTATGGCACGTTCAGTTTCGCGGTCTCCGCTGCCCACAAGCCCGGTGACGTCGATCGCAGCGTGAAGTAGATGGCGAACAGGCCGGCGAAGAACATCACTTCGCTGCCTAGCCACACGATTGTGCCCACAGCCACGACATTGGGCCGGTTAAGTGCAGGCACGTTGGCCGATGAAGGTATTGAGGTGCTGGTCACGGTTCCCATTATGGCCGAAAACGGGCGGCAGTTTTCCAATTCGGCGGCCAGTCCTAGCCGATTGACCTGACATCCGCCTCGGAATCCAGCGATTTGAGGGGAGTCGTGCCGGTCGCTTGCGGCTGGATAGGATCAATTCATGGTGGAAGAGCAGAATTGGCCCACGATCCTCAGTTCCCTCTTGGGCGGAGAGGACCTCAGTGTGGCCGATGCTGCCTGGTCGATGGAACAGATCATGGCGGGTCACGCCACCCCGTCGCAGCTCTCCGGATTCCTGGTCGCCTTGCGTGCAAAAGGCGAGACTGTCGATGAAATTGTGGGCTTCAGGGATGCAATCCTGGATCACGCTTTGCCGTTGCCGATCGACCCGATGGCGTTGGACATCGTCGGCACAGGGGGCGATCGATTCGGCACTGTGAACGTGTCGACAACCGCGGCGATCGTGGCCGCGGCCGCCGGTGTCCCCGTTGTGAAGCACGGCAACAAGGCTGCAAGTTCTGCGTCCGGGTCCTCTGACGTACTCGCAGCCCTTGGCCTCGACCTGACACTCACCCCTGAGCGGGTCGTCGAAGTTTTCAACAAGGTCGGTATCACGTTCGCCTTCGCGTCGGCATTCCACCCGGGATTCCGGCACGCAGGACCGAGCAGGGCTGAGCTCGGCATCCCGACGGTGTTCAATTACCTGGGGCCGCTGGTCAACCCGGCGCGCCCAGAGGCATCCGCGGTCGGCGTCGCGCAGCTGGACCGGGTGCCCCTGATCGTTGGGGTGTTCCAGACGCGTGGCGCGACCGCTCTGGTATTCCGGGGCGACGACGGGTTGGACGAACTGTCTACGACGGGGCACAGCCACGTCTGGGAAGTGTCGAGAGGGCTCGTCACGGAGCATGACATCGACCCGCGCGACCTCGGCTTGAAGCGCGCACAGATCGCAGACCTGCTGGGCCGCGATGCTGGGTACAACGCGTCGGTCGTGCGCGCAGTGTTGGCCGGCGACGAGGGCCCTGTGCGCGACATCGTGCTCCTCAACGCCGCAGCCGGCCTGGTCTCCTTCCAACTTGCGGGGGACCCGACCGCGACACAGACGAACATCCTCGATCGGTTCCGCGTCGGGATGGATCGGGCGGCCGCGGCGATCGACTCAGGCGCCGCCACCGCGAAGCTCGACGCGTGGATTGCCGCAGCACGCTGACAAGGAGACTCGCATGGCACTCGGAAGCGAATGGGTTCTGGCGTGGGCGCGAGAATCGGCCAGATCTGTCGATGAGCAGCGCACCCAGCTCGGCGAGCTCGACCGGGCGATCGGCGACGGTGACCACGGCGAGAATATGGGCAGGGGGTTCAGCGCGGTTGTGGCTGCCCTCGACTCGCTTGAAGCGGATGCGACGCCCCGCGAAATCCTGCGCGTAATCGCGACGACGTTGATCTCCAGCGTCGGCGGCGCTGCGGGGCCGCTGTACGGAACGGCATTCCTGCGGGCGGCCGACGCCGTCGGCGACCGCACAGAGCTGGATGCCACGGCAATCGCGGAACTCATCGCCGCCGCACGAGACGGAATCGTCGACAGAGGGCGGGCCGGCGTCGGGGACAAGACGATGGTCGATGCGTGGGCACCTGCTGCGGATGCCGCGGCTGCGGCCGCGCAGGCCGGCGACAGTGAAGCGACGGTGTTGGCCGTCGCTGCTGCCGCTGCAGAGGCCGGTGCCGCGGCGACCGAGCCGTTGGTTGCGCGAAAAGGGCGGGCGAGCTACCTGGGCGATCGGGCGATCGGACATCGCGATCCGGGTGCACAATCCAGCGCATTGATCCTTGGCACGGCCGCGGCTGCCGCAGTCGATCCTGCCGACGAGTCTGCGGAGAACCACTGAGATGGCTGGCGCCGGCAGCACGCCACGAGTTGGGATCGTCATTGTCTCGCACAGCGCGCTGATCGCTGCGGGCGTGGTCGAACTGGCTCGGCAGATGGCCCCGAACACACCTCTCGCGGCGGCCGGTGGCACAGATGACGGGAGTCTGGGAACGAGCTTCAACCGGGTGAATGCTGCGCTTGCCTCCGTGTTTGCTGCGGTGGACGCGGGCGGTGCTACTGATGCAGACTCCGGCGTCGTCGTCCTGTGCGACTTGGGTTCGGCCGTTTTGATCGCGCAGACGGCGCTGGAACTTCTGGATGCCGACCGGCGTGCACGCGTCGTCATCGCGGACGCCCCCGTGGTGGAGGGCGCCGTGGCTGCTGCAGTGGCCGCAGAGATCGGCGGTGACGTGAACGCCGTACGCACGGCGGCGGAGTTCTCGCGCGGGAACGCGCCGACTGCGGAGGCGGGAGCCGCGGCATCCGTGCAGCCGTCAGTGGCCGCCAAAGTGACCGGCGCGGCCGAGCCTCCCGCCTACGTGCGCACCGTGACCCTGATCAACCGCGACGGCCTGCACGCGCGACCGGCTGCGGATTTCGTCAGGCTCGCTGCAACGTTTCCAGCGCGCGTCATGGTCAACGGCAAGGATGCGAAGAGCCTGCTTGGCATCATGTCGCTGGGTCTGCTGCGCGGCGCGCGCGTTGAACTCTCGGCGCAATCAGACGGTGCGGAAGCCGTTGACGCGCTTGCCCGGCTGATCGAATCAGGGTTCGGCGAGGAATCGGCACTGTAAGACGCTGCTGCGGCAGCGTAGCCTGTGCACAACAATTGACTGCAGGCACGATCGGAGTGATCACATGTTTGATTCATCACGCGCGTTCAGTGGGTTTTCGGTCGGTGACATCGCCGAGGCCAAACGCTTCTACGGCGAGGTTCTCGGATTGGAGACGGGCGAATCCAACGGCATGCTCCAGTTGAAGCTCGGTTCAGGGGCCGTGGTGTTGGCGTATCCGAAACCGAACCATGAGCCGGCGAGCTACACGATGATGAACTTCTCGGTCGACGACATCGAGTCCGCTGTCGACGACCTGGCCGGGCGGGGCGTGCAGTTCGAGCGCTACCCGCAGCTGGCGGCCGATACGGATGAGCGCGGGATCTTCCGCGGTGGTGGCCCGCTCATCGCCTGGTTCACGGATCCGGCAGGGAACATCCTCTCGGTGCTGGAGGATCCGGTCGCCGGCGGCGACCCGCAGTGACCGCTGCCGCGCGGGTACTCAGCTGCCGACGATCACGCCGCGGGTGGCGAAGAACGGCATCGGATCGATTTGCTGCCCATTGACCCGCACCTCGAGGTGCAGGTGGCAGCCGGTCGACAAACCCGTGCTGCCGACACGGGCGATCGGCTGACCGGCGAGGACGTGCTGACCGATCGTCACTGCCGTGCCACCGTCGACGATGTGACCGTACACCGTTTGCACGCCGGAACCATGGTCGATGACAACCCAGTTGCCATAGCCGCTGAACGGTCCGGTCGCGACGACCGTTCCGGCCGATGCGGCCACGATCCAGGTCAGGCATGCCGCACCGATGTCGTCACCGGGGTGGAACAGCGCCGTGCCGAGCGGTTGTGACGGCCGAGGACCGAAGCCATCGGTAATGGGGCCTCGCACCGGGTCGACCCAGGTCGCCCCACTCAGCAGGCCGCTGCTATCGAAGGTTGGCAGGTTGAGGATCGACGCGGTGGCAGCGAGTTGTGCCTGCGCGGTGCCCAACGCGGCCGTCGCCGCACTGACGTCGGCCTGAGCGGCATCCATGGTCGAGCGGGCGTCCGCGAGTGGGATGGCGTCAAGGGTCGCCTGTGCCTTCAACGCCGCAGAGCGTGCCGTCTTGGCGGCGGAGGCATCATGTCTAGCCTGCTCGGACAATTGGGCCGCACTCGTATTGCTGTGCCCGAGCTGATCCATGGCGCTCAGCTTCTGCAGGAGATTGCCGCCCGTCGCGTCGAACAGGATGCCGCCGGCAACCCCGCCGGGGTTCTGACCACTGGGCCCCCGTACAGCCAAGATGAGTTCGCCGACGGATGCTGCGGCCTTGCTTTTCGCGCTCTTCGCGTGCTGTTCTGCTGCACGGGCGATGACGTTGGCCTGGTCATAGCGGGACTGCGTCTCGGTGTACACGCGGGTGGCGGCATCCAGGCGGGATTGTGCAGCCGTGAGGGTGCTCGTGGCCGATGCGACGGCAGCATACAACTGCGCGCTTGCAGCGGCTGTCTGTTGCGTCGCGACAGAGGAGATCGAGTCGGTGGCCTGCGACACTGCGAGGGATTGAGTGGTGCTCGGCCCGGTCGAACCGGGGGTCGTCTTCGTGGTCGGCGTCGGAGTGCCGGCCGGCCGGCGGCTCGGGGTCGGCGTCGGCGTGGTTGTCGGGGTGTCGGTGGGTGTCGCGGTCGGCGTCGGGGTTGCCGTCGGCGTCGGGGTGTCCGTCGGCGTGGGGGTTGCCGTCGGCGTCGGCGTAGCGGTCGCGGTGGTTGTCGGGGTGTCGGTCGGTGTCGCGGTCGGCGTCGGGGTGTCCGTCGGATCACTGGAAGTCGTCGCCGCGGCCGCCGCGGTTGTTGGGCTGTCGGCCGCCGTCATCATCAGCGTTGCCGCCGTCGGTGTCGCGGTCGGCGTCGCCGTCGGGGTTGCGGCGGCGGCAGAGGCGGGCAGCGGCGCGGCCGCGATGCCCATGATGCCGAGAGCGATCGCGAGTGCAAGCACGCCGGCAGCGCGGGGATACGACCGGCGCCGCTTCGGGGCGCTGTTCTGTCTTGCACTGTTCGAGTCTGCGCTGTTCGAGTCTGCGTTGATGTGCATCATCGCCGGGCCAGGGTTCTCTTCGACGGACGGTCGACCGGTACGGAGTCGACCTAGTTCGAGTGTGACATCGGCTTTGGGGTGGCACAAGGTTCCTACCCAGTACTGGGGGCAAAATCTGAGGAAAAATCACCTATTTGCTCGAATGAGCGGGCGGATGGGGAGTGTCGAGGCGACTGCACGCGGGATCGTGCGGGCGTGCAGGCCGTTTCCCGGATTGCCCTAGGGTTTTAGTATGTCCAAGGTTCTGAGCAGACTTCCGATCGGCGAGCGCGTCGGTATTGCATTCTCCGGGGGACTAGACACCTCGTGTGCGGTCGCGTGGATGCGGGAGAAAGGCGCGATTCCGTGCACCTACACGGCGGACATCGGGCAGTACGACGAGCCGGACATCGGCGCGGTGCCCGGCCGGGCATCCGAATACGGTGCGGAGCTCGCGCGACTCGTCGACGCGAAGAGCGCGCTTGTGGAGGAGGGCATCGTCGCCTTGCAGTGCGGGGCCTTCCACATTCGCTCAGGCGGCAAGACGTACTTCAATACGACACCGCTCGGACGCGCGGTCACGGGCACCCTGCTCGTGCGCGCCATGAAGGAGGATGGGGTCGACATCTGGGGTGATGGTTCCACCTACAAGGGCAATGACATCGAGCGGTTCTATCGTTACGGTCTCATGGCCAACCCACGCCTGCGCATCTACAAGCCGTGGCTTGACGCCGAATTCGTCGGAGAGCTCGGCGGGCGCACCGAGATGAGCGAATGGCTCGTCGCCCGAGGCTTCCCCTACCGCGACGCCACGGAGAAGGCTTACAGCACCGACGCGAACATCTGGGGCGCGACACATGAGGCCAAGCGCCTCGAGGAGCTCAGCTCGGGCATTGAGATCGTCGAACCGATCATGGGCGTCGCAGCATGGCGCGATGACGTCGACGTCGCGACTGAAGTGGTCTCTGTGCGCTACGACACCGGTCGTCCCGTGGCCATCAACGGCATCGAATACGATGATCCGATCGCCCTCGTGCTCGAGGCGAATGCGATCGGCGGCCGGCACGGGCTCGGCATGTCAGACCAGATCGAGAACCGCATCATCGAAGCGAAGAGCCGGGGCATCTACGAGGCGCCGGGCATGGCGCTGCTGCACATCGCCTACGAACGCTTGCTCAACGCGATCCACAATGAAGACACCATCGCGAACTATCACACCGAGGGCCGGCGACTCGGACGCCTGATGTACGAAGGACGCTGGTTCGATCCGCAGTCGCTGATGTTGCGCGAATCCATTCAGCGCTGGGTCGGTTCAGCGGTCACCGGTGAGGTGACGCTGCGCCTGCGTCGAGGTGACGACTACACGATTCTGAACACGACGGGACCGGCGCTCAGCTATCACCCCGGCAAACTGTCGATGGAGCGTGTCGGCGACGCAGCATTCGGCCCGGACGACCGGATCGGGCAGCTCACGATGCGCAACCTTGACATCGCCGACTCGCGGGCGCGGCTAGAGCAGTACGCGGCAGCCGGGCTGATCGGCGGTGCCACAGCAGAACTCGTCGGGCGCGTCGAGCAGGGCGCAGCCGGCGAAATCATGGAACGCAATGGCGGCGACGCCGCGGCTGAGGCGCTCGAACTTGCGACAGACATCGCGTCGGAAGGTGCCGCGTTCGATTCCGGCACAGACTAACGCGTGCGCCTCGCGCTATCGTCGGGCGGCGCGGGGCGAATAAGCTGGGCGAATGACCGAGTCCGTCGTTGCTGCGCGACCGCTGTACTTCGACTGCGACACGGGCATCGACGACGCACTTGCGCTGGCGTATCTGTTGGCGTCGCCTGAGGTCGATGTCGTTGGCATCGGATCGGTCAGTGGAAACGTGAGTGCGGCAGCGGCCGCACGCAACACGCTGGATCTGCTTGCACTGGCGGGCCGCTCTGACGCTCCCGTGGCCGTCGGCGCCCACGATCCGGTGGGTGGACTGTTCGACGGCGGCTCGCCGCAGGTGCACGGAGCAAACGGTCTTGGCGGGGTGCGTTTGCCGCGGTCCCCTCAGGAGCCGATCGCTCACGATGCCGCCCAGCTGCTGATCGACCTCTCGAAAGCGCACTCCGGTCAGTTGGATGTGCTGGCCGTCGGACCCCTCACCAATCTTGCGATCGCCCTCAAGCGCGATGTGGCGCTTGCCGGCCGCGTTCGCACCGTCGTCGTGATGGGCGGTGCGGCACTTGTTGCGGGCAATGCCACGGCGGTCGCCGAGGCCAATATTTGGCACGATCCGGAGGCGGCCCACTTGGTGTTCGAAGCCGATTGGGACATCGTACTGGTCCCGCTCGACGCGACAATGGGTCACGTGCTCCGTGAAGAGCACAGGGCAGTGCTTGCCGCTTCAGCCGCGCCGTTCCTGCAGTCTGTCGCGGCGAGTCTTGACGCCTATTTCGATTACTACGTTTCGGTGTTCGGGGAGCGTTGTGCGGCCATGCATGATCCGCTCGCCGCCGCGATTGCCGTCGGGGCGGTGACACCGGTGCGTGCTCCGGCCATCCGCGTGGTGGTCGACGACTCGGCCGGGCCGGGCCGTGGCCAGACGATCTGCGATCTGCGGATGCTGCGGATCAGTCCCCGAGGCGTGCCCGGCGTGCGTACCCGCGTCGTTCTCGCTGCAGAGCCCGATCTGGCACCGGAACTCATGGAGCGGTTGACCGGCCACGTCTGGCCCGGGGCAGGAGAACGCACCGAGTGACGAGGTGGCGATGAGTGACGAGACCGAACAGACGGTCGCAAGCATCCTGAATGTTGACGACCTGCAGGTCGCCTACGGCCCGCGAACGGTGGTGCACGGCGTCAGCTTCGACATTATGGAGGGCGAAATCTTCGGCCTGCTTGGCCCGAACGGAGCGGGCAAGACCAGCACGCTCAGCGCCATCGAGGGTCTGGTGGCCGCGAAATCCGGTCGAGTGACTCTGGGCGGGATCGACACGTTGCGGCATCCGCTGGAAGCGAAGGCTCGGTTGGGAGTGCAGCTTCAGTCATCGAGTTTCCAAGCCGAGTTGACGATCGCGCAGATCGCCCGGCTGTATGGAGGGCTGTACGGAGTGCGCCTTTCACGGGAGGAGATTGCAGACGGAATGCGCAACATCGGACTCGACGAGGAAATGGGCAAACGTTTCAAGCAACTCTCCGGCGGACAGCAGCAGCGCCTCGCTCTGTACATCGCGGTCGTCCACGACCCGCTGCTGCTGATGCTCGATGAACCGACGGCCGGGCTGGATCCGCAGTCGCGACGCCAGTTGTGGACCCGGATGGAGCAGCTGCGAGACTCCGGCAGCAGCATCCTGCTCACGACCCACTCGATGGAGGAGGCACAGGCGGTGTGTGACCGAGTTGCGATCATTGACCGAGGCCGGTTGCTGACTCTCGGTACGCCTGCAGAGTTGATTGAGAAACACAAGCATGATCCGCAGGTGGTGAAGGTCGCGCACGGCGCCGTCACACTGGAGGACGTGTTCATCGGATTGACGGGAAGTGAGATCCGTGACTGACACGCAGAGAACGTATCGGCGCCCGCCATTCGGGCTAGCGATGGGTTCGCTGTTGCGCGCCGACTGGATTGTCATCCTGCGCAGCGGGGTCTCGACGGTCGTGAGTCTGCTCTTGCCGGTCGTGCTCGTCGTCGCCACCAGCTTCAACACCAAGGCGCAAAGCCGCCTCGGCGGGGCCGATGAGTTGATCGGCGTGGCATTGACCATCGGACTGTTGGTTTCCAGCCTGCTCGGCTACAGCCTGGCCGTCGCTCACGACCGCGAATCCGGCGTCTTGCAGCGATTGCGGGTCACACCGGTTGCGACCTGGATGATCATGACCAGCCGACTCTGCGTTCAGGAGCTGCTCAATCTGGTCATCGCCGTCATCGTTATCGTCGCCGCGGTGATTGCGTACGGGCTGAACCTGAACGTCGCCCAGATTGTGCTCGTGCTGCTGGTTGCACTTCTTGGTGGCGGCGTGTTCCTGAGCATCGCCCAGGCCTTGGTGGCGGTCGTGAAAACGGTGAGCGCCGTCAATGCGCTCAACCGGATCGTCCTGATCGTGCTGGTGCTGCTCGGCCTGCTCGGCAGTAGCGGCATCTTGGGAGACACGATCCAGGTGATCGCACAGTGGTCGCCCGTCGGCGTCGTGATCACACTGTTCTCGGACGCCCTTGCGCAGAACGGATGGGCATCACAGGACACGTATTCGCTGCCGATGGCGTTCGCATACGTCGTCGTGTTCACGTTCATCGGCATCCGCTGGTTCCGCTGGGAATCGCACTGATGCGCTTTGCGCGCGGAACGGGATGATGCCTGCACTTCCTCCTGCATTTCCAGTTTATCGCTAGCAGGGGGGCTTGCGGCAAGGGCCGGGTCGTGCTGCACAATAGTCGGTCGTGCCCCAAATTATTCATGCGTTCGCTCTGCCTGGCCGTCTCGCCGCCAAGCAAGACCCCCTGTTGATTGCCGTCGATGAGGCGCATTTCGCGACCATCGCTGAGAGCCTCGAACAGTCGATCGCTGACCTGTCCGACCGCCTCCAGGCCGAACTCCGAGTGTCAGGGGGAGTGGGGCAAGAGGCAATGGACCGTGACTTGGAGATCCACCGGCTCGGCGCTCGGCTGCGCACCCTGCGTCGCTACGGTTTGGATCTGTGCCTCGGACGCATCGTCGCAGCAGACGACCCGGAACCCGTGTACATCGGGCGCCTCGGGCTGACAGACAACGCGGGTCATCGGCTGCTGCTCGACTGGCGTTCGCCCGCTGCAGAACCGTTCTTCGGCGCGACCCACGCCAACCCGATGGGCCTTGCAAGCCGCCGCAGATATCGGTGGACCACCGGCCGGATCAGTGACTATTGGGATGAGGCGTTCACCGCGGAAGGACTGGAGCGTCATGCAGCGCTCGACGACCAATCCGCGTTCATCGCCAGCCTCGGCAGCAGCCGGTCACCGCGGATGAGAGACGTGCTCAGCACCATCCAGGCGGACCAGGATGCGCTCATCCGCGCAGGATCCCGCGGAACCCTCGTAGTCGACGGCGGACCCGGCACGGGCAAGACCGTCGTCGCTCTGCATCGTGCCGCTTACCTCTTGTACTCCGATCCGCGGCTTTCGCACCGCCGGGGAGGCATGCTGTTCGTTGGCCCGCACGAGGCCTATCTGGCCTACGTGGCCGACGTTCTGCCGAGCCTGGGGGAGGAGGGGGTGCAGATCTGCACTCTGCGAGACCTCGTCGTGGAAGGGGCTGCCGCAGCGGTCGAGCGAGATCCGGGCGTGGCGCGCCTGAAATCATCGGACCAGCTCGTGAAGGTGGTCGAGGCGGCCGTCGCGTACTACGAGAAGCCTCCATCCGCCGGATTGCTGGTCGAAACTGAATGGGCCGACAGCTGGCTGAGCCCGGCCGATTGGGCAGAGGCGTTCGACGCTGCGGATGCGTCGGCGACGCACAATGAGGCCCGCGAACAGGTCTGGGAGGCGCTCCTCGACATCCTGATCGACCAGTTCGACGCCGAGCACGTGCCGCCTCAGCTGGTGCGCCGGTCGCTGCAGCAGAACGAAGAGTTGACGAGCGCATTCGCCAAGGCGTGGCCGCTCCTTGACCCCGCCGGCGTTGTCTCGGACCTGTGGTCGGTGCCCGCGTACCTGCGCTCGTGCGCTCCGTGGCTGACAGCGGATGAGGTTCAGATGCTGCAAAGGGCGCACGCCGCCCGCTGGAGCGCATCCGACCTGCCGTTTCTGGATGCCGCGCGCCTTCGGATCGGCGACCCCAACGCGGCGAGGCGCAAGCGTCAACGGGATGCGATGATCGCCGCCGACCAGGAACAGCTCGCCGGCGTCGTGGATGAGCTGATCGCCGCGGATGACTCGGAGCTGCTCGTGATGTCGATGCTGCGCGGGCAGGACTTCAAGAACACCCTGGTCGACGAGTCCGCACTGCCGGGCGCTGACCCCGACCTGCTTGCGGGCCCGTTCGTTCACATCATCGTCGACGAGGCGCAGGAACTCACGGACGCGGAGTGGCAGATGCTGTTGCGCCGCTGCCCGTCGCGGAGCTTCACGATCGTCGGCGATCGCGCGCAGGCCAGGCACGGGTTCACGGAGTCGTGGCAGGAGCGCCTCGAGCGCGTCGGCCTCCCGGGCGCCAGCATCGCCTCCCTGAGCGTCAACTACCGCACACCTGAGGAGGTCATGGTCGAAGCCGAGCCGGTGATCCGGGCCGTGCTGCCTGACGCGAACGTGCCGACCTCGATTCGCAGCAGTGGACTCCCTGTGGTCCATGGGTTGACTTCGGTGCTGTGCTCCATTCTCGATGACTGGCTCGCCACGCACGACGAGGGGATCGCCTGCGTGATCAGCGGCGGTGGCCTCGGAGCGGATGCGTACCGGCCGGATTCCCGCATCCGCTCGTTGACCCCGGAATCGTGCAAGGGGCTCGAGTTCGACCTGGTCGTGCTCATCGATCCGGATTCATTCGGCGCAGCGATCGTTGGAACAGGTATTGAGGGAGCGGTCGATCGGTACGTCGCGATGACCCGCGCGACCCAACAGCTCGTGATCCTCACGACACCCGTCGATATCTTCGAACACCGTGGCGGTGTTCGAAATGATCGTTGCGGCCGATCATGGTCCGAACCTGAGACCACTTGTTAGCGTCGTGATCGCGTACCCGTTCTTCCGCTTCGGCCCGGCCGGATTGCCCGCTTTCGTGACCAAGCGGAGACGCGCACATGACGCAGGCTCGCCACTGGTATGAGGGCGCTTGATCGGTCGATGGAATGAGTTACCTTCGGCGCAAGCAGCAATAGAGTGATCTCGTCAATGCTGGGCTCACCGACGAATCGAAAGCTGCCACGTCAGATATGACTGATTACCCGCCACCGGTACCGCCAAACGACGATTCTCCCTTTTCAGCGGTCGAGGGGTCATCCCCGGCCGGTGAACGAGGATATATATCGGGCTCGCTTCCCCCATACCCAGGGCCGTCGGCTCGGCCGCAGCAGCTGCCGTTCAGCAAGACGGCAATCTGGGGCTTCATCGTTTCGTGCGTAAGCGTGATCGTCTTCGGATTCCTCGGGGTCATCGGCGCGATGCTGTCTGCGAACGGATTTCGAGCCGCACGACGCGGGACCGCGCGAGGTCGAGGCCTCGCGATCGCCGGGATGATTATTGGGACCGTCGGGTTCCTCTACTACGCGATCACCGTCATCGTACGCATAACTGCGTAACCGCGATCGAGCATCCCTAAAAACCATGGTTTCGCTCCGAAGGCGACACTTCGGGTGGTCTCTATCGGGAATTGACTGCGGGGGCGAAGAGGCCTTCGATCGGCTTGTCGAAGAGACGAGAGATGCGAAACGCCAGCGGGAGCGATGGGTCGTACTTGCCAGTCTCGAGCGCAACGATGGTCTGGCGTGACACTTCTAGATGCACGGCGAGCGTCGCCTGCGTCCATCCGCGCTGTTCGCGTTCCGAACGGATCAGGTTCTCCATCAGGCTTTGGGGGCGCCGGTCACGAGGCTGGTGAACCCCCACGCGACCATCCCGATGATGGCCACGGGCCATCCGCCATTGGGCACGGTGAACCCGGCAGCGCTGAGAGTGCCCAGAGTGACGGCGGCGAACATCGCCACGGTGAATCCGACCGCCAGTGGAGGGAAGAGCAGCTTGATCTGGTACTCGTCGAGCTGGCGCATGCGCAGCACGATGACGATCACGTTCCACGCGAAGAAAAGCAGCGGCAGCACCGCCCAGATGACACGCCAGGGGCTGGCGCCATGACCCCACTGGTAGAGTGCGAAACTCGCAAGCAAGTAGCAGCCGGTTCCGACCCAGATCCGCACGCGGAAGATGCGTCGGCGTCGCAGTTCAATCGGCGATTCTCCGCCGGAGTCAAGGTCGCTTGTCATTCTTTGATCGTAAGCGGAGCGGAGAGTCAAGTCAAGGAGACTTGACATCTTCGGATAGGCTCCTCGGTCGCGGTTGGCACGCCGCGCCCAAACCGGTAGAGTTCTCGTCGAACGTGACACGATTCGAGGAGGTGAGCCCGATGCACACACTGTCCACTCTGGGCGCTCCTTTCGAGTTCACGATCGCGCGACTGACGTAGCTGTCGCGGGGGAGCGCTTGCCACGCACTCTCAGAAAGCTACGACCATGAATCATTCACTTCAGCACAACTCGGAGACGACCTCTCACGACGTCTCGGAACACCACTCTCGCACGGCGCTGGTCCTCGGTGGTGGCGGATCGACCGGCAATGCCTGGCTGATCGGCGTCATCGCCGGCCTGTTCGACGCGGGGTTGGATGTGACCACAGCCGACCTGACCATCGGCACGTCGGCCGGCTCGACGGCCGCAGCCCAGTTAGCTGGCGCGGCCCCGGCCGAGCTGCTTGCCGCCATCCTTGCCGCTGCACCCCAGAAACGCACCGGTCCGGTCGGATCCGACCAGAGAGCCAACCCTGGCCGGCCGGTGACGGACCAAATGGAGCGGCTGAGCAAAATCATCACCTCCTCGCAGGATGCGGCCGATATGCGTCGCAGACTGGGTGCGGCGGCGCTCGAGCTGGATGCGGCGTCGGACGGTTCCTGGCAAACGCGGTGGCGCGCAACTGTCGCCTCCCGGCTGCCCAGTCAGAACTGGCCGCGACGAAAGGTGATCATCACCGCGGTTGATGCCCAGACCGGTGAACCGGTCGTGTTCGACCGCCGCAGTGGCGTCGACCTGGCGGACGCCGTGGCCGCCAGCTGTGCCAGTGGCCTTCCCTACAGGATCGGTGACAACCGATACATCGACGGCGGCTACCGTCGATCCAGCGAAAATGCCGATCTGGCAGCCGGATACGAGCGGGTGCTGGTGCTGTCACCGTTCGGCGGCAGATCACTGCATCCGGCGCACTGGGGCACGCATCTCGCAACACAGGTCGACGAGCTGCGCGCAGGCGGCAGCAGGGTCGAGACGATCTTCCCCGACAGCACCTCCGAGCACATGTTCGGCGCCAACGCGATGGATCTGTCGCTACGTCCACCCGCCGCTCGAGCCGGTTACGACCAAGGCAGAGCACTCGCCGAGCGGCTCCCCAAATTCTGGCTTTGATGCCTGCGAAACCAGTCGACCCTGTGGAGGCTCAAACGATTTCGATCGCGGTTGCGCCGACCAGCGCGATATGCAGGTCGGTCACGGCGATGTCGAGTCGGATGCCGCCGCGTAGGCGGCGTCGATCGGGCATCCGGACCGTGGTTCCACGATTCCTGCCAGACAGGCGTTTCGTTCTCACGGTAGTAGTTGCATAATGCAATCACTATTCGTAGGAGGAGAAGATGGGCCACTTCTTATATTGGATGAACGTGTCACTCGACCTGCGGATCGAGCAGCTTCCTGGGGACAACGGCGCCGGTGAATGGCTGCGGATCGACGAGGAACTGCACCGCGAGTTCAATGCCCGGGCACAGGCGCTCGCGCTCATGGTCCAGGGCCGGGTCGTCTACGAGGTCATGGAGGAGTACTGGCCGCGGTCGCGCGAGGACGCGTCGCTGCCCGATTACATGCGTGAGTATGGCGAGATCTGGACCGCCAAGCCCAAGGTGCTGGTCTCCGGCACCCGCAGCAGCGCCGATTACAACACCCGGATCTTCGGCGGAGACGACGCGATCGAGCACCTCGCCGCCCTGCGCGCCGGCACCCACGGCAGCATCGGTGTGGGCGGCGCGGCGCTCGCCACACAGCTGCTCCGGGCAGGGCTTCTTGACGAGTTGCTGCTGTTCACCCATCCCTCGATCCTCGGCTTCGGTAGACCGCTGTTCGACGACTACGAGGTGCCGATCGAACTGGATCTACGTGAGCAGCGATCGTTCGGATCAGGCGTCTCGATGCACCGCTACGCCATCCGCGATGTTATCGAGGCACGCTGATGCTGAGGCAGGTTGCAGAGGGTGTGCGAGCGGTACTGCCTCGTCGCTCATTGTGTCCATGAGCTCGACGAGCTGGCGTTCTTCGAATCCGAAGTCGGAGGTCATGATCGCCTCCATCCTCCGCGGTGTGGTGCGTGGTCAATGCGCCGCAAAATCCGACGCAGAAAAGCCGGAGATCTTCGGTCAGCGTCGGCGGGGGAGCGCCGCGCTTGATCGCCAGCCGAAGTTCGACAACTTGGCGGCGAAGAGCGTCATGCACGATCCGAAGTTCCTGACCCCATGCATTGAGTCGATCGTCGCGGCGCGGCGCTGACGCGCTCAGATCACTGTGGTGCCGCCATCGACGAATAGCTCCATGCCGTTGATGTTGCTTGAGTCGTTTGAGGCGAGGAACAACGTGGCCGTCGCGATCTCTTCGGGGCGGCCCATCTTTTGACCCGGTCATCACGATCGAGCCTCCATGTTGAACAGCGGTAGCGCCTTCTGGACCGTGAACAGTGTGCCGCGCGCGTTCAGCGAGAAGGCGGCATCGAAGTGCTCCTCGGTGATCTCGCCGAGCCTGCCCTGCTCGCCCGTCCCGGCACTTGCCCACAACACGTCGATCGCGCCCCGCCGATCGTATATACACCTGATTGTGTGCTTAACGTATCGGACGGGTGCAGGGAGTGTCAAGCTATGCACACCGAGCAGTACCGATTGGGGTACACTGGTCGTGTGACGGAGCTGGAGAAGGGGCCGCGAGGACTGCGCCGCGGTAGGGGCGCACGCGAACGCATCCTCGGCGCGTCGCAGCAGCTGTTCCGCGATCAGGGCATCAACTGCACCGGCATGGACCAGCTCTGCGCGGTGGCTGGAGTGTCCAAGCGCACGCTCTACCAGCACTTCGCCGGCAAGGACGAGCTGATCGCCGAGCACCTGCGCCGATTCGATCCCGACATCCTGCCCGAGGTCTTCGACCGTACCGACCTCACACCCCGCCAGCGGCTCCTGGCCGTCTTCGACATCCACGCGCCCCTGTGCCCATTCATCGCGGCGGCGGTGGAGATCGCCGACCCGAGCCATCCGGCACGCGTACTCGCCCGCGACTACAAGACGGCCTTCGCGGCGCGGCTGACCGAGACCGCCCGCGAGGCCGGCGCCGCCAACCCCGAACAGCTCGGCGAGCAACTGGCACTGCTCCTGGATGGCGCCTCGGCCCGAAGCCGCGTCCTCAACACCGACACCACCGCCACCGCCATCGCAGCCGTCCTTATCGATACCGCCATCCCCACGCCGGCGGTACCGCCCGGCGCAGGCGTGAACCTGTCAACCGGGACGGGGCCGCGCGCGAGGTCCGGCGGCGAACTCAGCCGAGCTTGACGCCCAGGGAGAAGTTGAACCCCACGCCATTACGGGCCAGGCCCATCTCCAGCAGGCCCGCTCCCTCCAGCCAGTGCGCCATGCTCAGGTCGCCGGCATCCATCGGGCGAAGGCCGAGACTTTCGATGAACGCTGACAGGCTCGCCTTGGCCTGCGCGTCATCGCCGGCCACGAACACGTCCACCCCGCCCGCGGCCAGGACGTCGCGGAAGAGGGTGTTGAACGCCTTCACGACATGGGTACTTGCAGGGGCGGCATCGGCGACCATCTGCGCGACGGAGGTGTCGTGGGGGATGGCCAGCCCGGTGGCACTGGCGTTGAAGGGGTTGGTGATGTCGACGACGATCTTGCCGGCCAGTGCGTCCCCGTACTCGCTGACGATCGGTACGGCACTGTCGAACAGCACGGCGAGGATGACGATGTCACCGGTCGGGGCGGCGCCCCACGTTCCGGCCGTGGCGCCGTTGCCGAGCGCGCTGGCCAGGGCCGCGGCCTTGGCCGCATCCCGACCTACGATCTCGACGGTGTTGCCGCCCTTGAGGGCCAGGGCACCGATGGCGCTGGCCATGTTCCCCGCGCCGATGATGCTGATGCTGCTCATGATGTGCTCTCTTCCGTGTTCTTGATCGTTCGCTGTGTCTCGTTCGTCCGGGTCAGGTCCAGCGCGTCGGCTCCGACAGGCTCGGGCAGTGCCGCCTGTCCGCCGCCGCCGCATGCTGCTCATCTCCTCTGACCCGCTGCTTCAGGTTGCGTCAACGCAGCCGCCCGATTAGGTACACCGACGTGGGCACTTAACGTACCAGGCGTTCCGGCCGGGCACAAGCTATGCACACCAATCGGTACCAAACTGGTTCTACATCTGCCTTCCGGTTCGGCGGCGTTCGGCTGGCGAGTAGCCTTAGTAGGTACCTCTAGTCCACCGAGGTGGTACTCCTTTTCTGGGTAGGTGGTACTGGCGGCGAGTTGTGGCCAGCCGCCAGCACGA
>Ga0208357_1000890_pt1 | contig 22954 bp, 27 predicted proteins | sample NGESurdeep092012_6_FD_184487 | JGI IMG/M metagenome (GOLD analysis project Ga0208357, IMG submission 184487) | Arctic peat soil microbial communities from Barrow, Alaska - NGEE Surface sample F52-2 deep-092012 (SPAdes) | ecosystem: Environmental > Terrestrial > Soil > Wetlands > Peat ... | reverse complement strand
ATACCCCTCGGCGCGAAGCACCTGACACGCCTGGGTGCCGGAGTAGTCGAACTCACAGGCTTGGCCAATCACGATAGGCCCTGAGCCAATGACCATGATCGTGACGAGATCGTTACGACGCGGCATTAGTGAACTCCAAGGGTATTAGTGCGCAACAGAGAATCGAATCGGTCGAAAAGGTAGCGCGCGTCGTGTGGTCCCGGACCCGCTTCGGGGTGGTACTGAACGGAGAAGCAGCGCTCGTCTGGAGCGTGGATACCCTCGATGACGCCGTCGTTCAAGTTCACGTGGCTCACTACCGCGCGCGTGAGCGACTCCGGTACAACGGCGTAGTTGTGATTCTGGGCAGTGATCTCGATTTTGCCCGAGGAAAGATCCTTCACCGGGTGGTTACTGCCATGATGACCAAAGGGCAGTTTGAACGTGGAGCCGCCGAGGGCGTCGGCGAGGAGTTGATGACCAAGACAGATTCCAAAGAGTGGCACGGTCCCGAGCAACTCTTCAATGACGCCGACCTGCGCCCCGAGCGCCGCGGGGTCGCCGGGACCGTTCGAAAGAAAAACACCGTCTGGGTGATAGTCGCGAATCTGCGCGGCCGACGTGTTCGCGGGCACGACGGTGAGGCGAAAACGTCGTGAAAGTTCGTTCACCATGGTGGCTTTTATGCCGTAGTCGAATGCCACGACGTGCATCTCGCCCTCGCCCCGGGCGTACGGCTCTGACGTCGAGACCCTCGAGACGAAATCGGTATCGTCGGTGGTTTTGGCCACCGCGGCGGCGCGCGTCACGGCATCGAGCCCACCGTGACCAAACGCCCCGGCCAACGCCCCAGCCGATCGCAGGTGGCGCGTGAGTCGTCGGGTGTCGACACCTACGAGCGCCGCGACGCGGTGCTGAATCAAGAAGTCCTCAAGCGAACCAACGGAGCGCCAGCTCGAGGGAACGTCGCTGAGATCGCGCATGACAATGCCTTCGCACCAAGGCCGTGACGACTCGTCGTCGAGTGGTGTGACGCCGTAGTTGCCAATGTGTGGATACGTGAAAGAAATGATCTGTCCGGCGTAACTCGGATCAGTGATGACTTCTTGATAGCCGCTCAGGGCGGTGTTAAAGACGAACTCACCCGAGGTGAAGCCTTCGTCCGGTAAGTAACCCGCGGCGTAGCCTTCAAAGGTCGTACCGTCACTTAAAACCAAGTGTGCTGATTGACGATTCACGCCAGCACCCCATCGTGAACAACGAGTTCACCCTTCGCGATGAGCGTGCGAACACGTCCGAGAAGTTGTCGTCCGTCGTAGGGCGTGTTCATCGCTCGGCTCTGAAGTTCGTCGCGTCGCACGTTCCAACGTTCTCTGGGATCAAAGAGCACGACGTTCGCGTCGTCGCCCTCGCCCATCGCTCCCCCGTGGGCCGAATGACGAGGTCGTGGATCGGATGCGCGCAGTTGCGCGATACGGGCCGGTCCGCGACTGAGCACCGAGAAGAACGTCGCCGGGCTGGCCGCGTCGGCGCCCAGTGCTTCGTAGGTGAGAGCCGCGGCGTGCTCGAGGCCCAACATTCCCGCAGGCGCCTCGTCAAACGGCAGATCTTTGAGCTCGGGCGCATGCGGCGCGTGATCGGTCGCCACCGCGTCGATCAAACCTTCAACGAGAGCAGAGCGAATTGCCTGCACGTCACCGGCGGGGCGAAGCGGAGGGTGGACTTTAAAGTGAGGGTCGAAGGTCTCGAGCGAACTCTCATCCAACGTGAAATGGTGTGGCGCCACTTCACAGGTCACCGGTAAACCTTCAAGTCGCGCCGCCACCACCATCGCCACCGATCGGGCGGTCGAGAGGTGCAAGAAGTGCAAAGGGCATCCCGTCAGTCGCACGAGTTCGATGTCGCGCATCACCATCAGCTCTTCGGAAAGTGCTGGACGTCCGACAAGTCCAAGACGGCTGCTGACGACCCCTTCGTTCATCGATCCGCCCGCGGCGAGCAGTTCATCCTCGCAGTGCTGGGCGAGACGCACGCCAAGTGGCTTGGCGTAGTCGAGCGCACGGCGCATGAGTGAAGGATCTTGCACGCCCATGCCGTCGTCGGTGAAAAGGCGTACGCCGAGTGCGGCCATCTCGGCCATGGGTGCCAGCAACTCACCGCGACGGCCCTGGGTAATGGCTCCAGCAACCGCGATATCGATCGGCGTTCTCTCACCGCGGTCTAAGACGTACGACACGAGAGCCGCGTTGTCGAGTGCGGGTTCGGTGTTGGGCATGGCGACAAGGGCACTAAAGCCCCCGATCGCGCCCGCTCGGGCCCCTGATTCGATCGTCTCGGCCTCTTCACGACCAGGCTCGCGAAGGTGCGTGTGCAGATCAACAAAGCCGGGTCCGACCCAACAGCCTTCTGCGTCAATCTCGGTAGCGCCACGTGGAGCGTTCACCGAGTCAGCGACCTCTTGGATACGACCGTTTTCAATCACGAGGTCCTGGACCTGACTTGAGTGCTCGCCCACCACGAGGCCTTGGCGCAACACGATGACGCTCACTGTTCTTCTCCCTTAGTTCCCGTAATACTCAGATAGAGCACGGCCATGCGCACAGGCACGCCGTTCGTGACCTGACGGTCGATGACCGCTGCTGGTAGATCGGCGACACGCGAGTCGATCTCGACGCCACGATTAATCGGTCCGGGGTGCATAATGATCGTTTCAGGACGGAGCGTCTTCGCCCGCTCCACAGTAAGCCCGTACGTCGCGGTGAATTCACGTAGCGTGGGCACGAACGAGCCCGATCCACGTTCTTTCTGCAGTCGCAACAGTCCCACCACGTCAGCCCACGCGAGAGCGTCTTCAAAGTCCGTTGCCACCGTGACTGGCCAGCTGGCGAGGTCATCGGGCAACAGCGTTCCAGGAGCCGCGACGCGCACGTCGGCGCCGAGCGTGACGTACGCCGCGACGTCGCTCCGCGCCACACGGCTGTGACGAAGATCACCCACCATCAAGACTTTGAGACCTTTGAACAGTGCCGACCCTGATTCGAGCCCCGTCGTTCCCGATCGCTCCGCCAGAATCTGGCGAATCGTGAAAGCGTCGAGGAGACCCTGCGTAGGGTGCTGGTGCTGTCCATCACCACCGTTGATCACGCGCACGTGGGGCACGTAGCGACTCACCTGAAGAGCGGCCCCACTCGATTGATGACGCATCACGACCGCGTCAATGCCGAGTGCGTCGATCGTCGATATGGTGTCGCGCAGCGACTCGCCTTTTTTGACACTGCTCGACGCAATAGCGAGTGACAGAACGTCCGCACTGAGTCGCTTGGCGGCTGTTTCGAAACTCAGTCGAGTGCGCGTGGATTCCTCGAAGAACAAAGAGGCCACCACGCGACCCTTAAGGGCGGGCACCTTTTTAATGGTTCGTTGATTGACCTCGACGAAGGACTCTGCCGTATCGAGAATCTCGACGATGGCTCCTTCGCTGAGGTCATGGAGCGACAAGAGGTTCTCGCCGCGAAGAGAGTTCATCATTTCTCGACCTTGGTGCCGATCCACACGCCCTCGAGCGTGGCCACGATCGCCTCATCCATAGAGGTAGGCAGATTTTTACCAATGAAGTCGGGTCGAATGGGTAACTCTCGATGACCCCGGTCAACCAAGACCGCCAGTTGAACTGCCCGAGGGCGCCCCCACTCCGAAAGCGCGTTGAGTGCGGCTCTAATGGTGCGTCCGGTGAAGAGTACGTCGTCAACTAACAGAACGGTGCGGTCGGTCACGTCGACCGGGATGGACGTCACCGACGCGTCGAGAGTGGGATGGCGATCGAGATCGTCGCGGTAGTACGAAACGTCGATGTAGCCAAGTGCCACACGAGAGTCCAGAATTTCTTCGAGCAACAACGCAAGGTGCTTGGCAATCGCCACGCCACCCGTCTGGAGTCCCAGAAGCAGCAGCGCGTCGCTGTCACGATTTCTCTCCACGATCTCGTGTGCCATACGTCGCAGGGCGCGGGCAACGTCGTCACTGGAGAGTAACTGGGAATGGGAACTGAACTCGCCGGGCGTCAGCGCATTACTTCCTAGATGGTCAGACACTTTTCCTCCCGCCGTACGAACCTCACAGGATCCGCTTCACGACGAACTAGCTCTAACAATACCAACTTTTGCCATCACGTCAGACCTCAAGAGTCCGAGGGGACGTCCTTTGAGGTCTCAGCCAACTGAGATGCTCGCGAAGCCAGAAACACCGCGACAACCTCAGCGTCGTACGCCTTGCCAAATCGCTCAAAAACCTTCGCGTCCGGTCCGTCTTTGTGGAACGCTCGGCGAAAGACGAAGATGAACGCCGGTAACGCCCAGATGTCACCGCACACCCAGAGAATGGCCGCGCCGATCTGTTGATCGACAAAAGGAGAAAGCGTGACGCCCGGCACGTGGGCGTACGCCGAATACCAACTCACGGTCGTCATCATGCTCATCGAAATCGCCAGGAAGGTCATCACGACGTTCGTTCCAATAATCGCGCCCAGTTGCCAAAATGCGGTCCGGGTCGGTTTCATCGGATACGACTCAATAAATTGAAGCCAGAAGAGAATCCCGGTCACGAAGAAGCTTCCGTGCATGAGATAGATATGAACTGCTTGATTTCTCTCCGCTAAATCAAAGAGAGCGGGAACATGCCACAGCAACATTGTCGCGTTAAAAGAGATGATCGCCACCCACGGCAGTCGTACGAAGCGACCCAGGGCTCGAAGGGGTCGCGCCACGTCGCTCAGATAAAGAAAACGTCCTACCTTGCGGCGCGCGCCGACGGGAAGAGCAAAGAGCAATGGAATCCACGGTGCGCCAATAACGATGAGTGCGGGTGCGATGAACATGATCAGTACGTGTTCGATCATGTGTACGAAAAAGTAGTCCGACGCCCAGTAGTCAATGGGTGAATCGATAGCGATTAGTAACACAAGAAATCCGGCGTAAAAGCAGAGCGAGTTCTTACGTCGACGCCGCGTTCGCTTCGCGATCGAGTGCTGGCGCAATCGGTAAAGTCCAATTTCGTTGGCGATAATGGTAATGACGACGATGATCACGAAAGGATCAAAGGTCCAATGTTGAGTCAAGTAGGCCATTTCACCTCGGCGCCAGCGTCATGCGACGACCTAACGAAATCACTTCGGCCGCTATATCTCGCCGAATGTTTTTCCGAGCGAACGTGCTCATTGGTCAGTTAGTCGTTCTGGGTCACTAGCAGTGCCCGAAGCCGCAGCGTCCGCCTCGGCTCGAGCGACCTCTTCCAACTTTCTCTTTTCTTCCTCCCACGCCAAGAGCATTCCCGCGTACTCGGGAGCCACCTTCGCAGTTTTTTGAGGTCTCGGATGCGCCTCTGTCTCGGGGTGCATGAACTTCCACCACATATAGATTCCAAACCCTGCAAGAAGTGGCCATTCAAAGACGTAGGCCCAACTCAAGTGGTTGCCTCTTTCGGCACGACCTAACTCGAACCAAAACGCCAAGGCGCACAGTGCCAAGGTCACCACGAGCATAAGGTGCGTTTTGAACGCCTCTCGACCCTTCAAAGCGGGCGGGCGAACTACTTTTGGCTGATCGTCTACAGATTGCTCGTCCGGGCTCACGAGGTCACTTTACTGTGCAGCGTTGTCCTTATCCGAAGGAGTTACACGAATCACCCCCACATCGCAGCGACGTAGGGGTGACGATAATTTTGACGAGCGCAACGTAAAATCGAAAGAAAGTTTCCAGAGAAACATCGTTAGTAGAGTTGGGTGACGGAAAGTTGAATGGCTGCTAAATGACCGGTATTAACACGGACTCAAATTCGGCCGAACCGTCCGATGAACTCAGCGCTGACGAGCGAGCAGCAATATTCGCAGCCGCAAATGCTCCAGTTGATCGAATTGCGGCCTTTCGAGCCGGACGGGTACCAATTCCGCCAAAAGCTCTTGCCTGGACCGTGGCAGCCATCCTTTTCCTCGGAGTGGGCGGCATCGTGACCGATCACTACTTCCCGAATTTTTCCAACGCCACCACCCCCACGTCGATTGTTAAGTCATCCTTCACCACCACGACGACAACGAACCCCGCCTCAGCAAACACCATCAATTCACTTCAGGCGTTCATGGGTCTCAAATTCATCAATACCGCGAACGCAACGGACATTGCGCTGACAACGCAGTCGGGCAACGCCTGGGACCTCGCCTCACAGAAGGGCAAAGTGGTTGTCTTGACGTTTTATGACTCAACTTGTGACGACATCTGTCCAGTCGTTGGAGCAGAAATCAAACAGGCGTCTCAGCAGCTCGGGCAATATTCATCGCGAGTTGAGTTCGTTGTCGTTAATACCGACCCACGACAGACGAGTGTGTCAAACAACAGCGCGGCCCTTCAAATACCGGGTCTCGCCAACTCAAAGTCGGTGACGCTACTTAGCGGTACCGTCAATCAGTTGAACAAGGTGTGGACTTCGTACGGAATTCTGATCAAAATTGGTACCCAGGCGAACCAGATCTCGCATAACAATGCTCTCTACTTCATTGGGCCTCAAGGGAAACTTGCGGCTTTTAGCAAACCCTTCGCCCAGGAAGACTCTTCTGGAAAATACTCTCTCGACGCGGCGACTATCCATCGCTATGGCGAAGGCATTGCAGTCACGGCAGATAGTCTTTTCCAGTGACAAACGACGAATTCAATTTTGAAGAGACCCCTTTTGACCCCGCATCAATGGCGACGTCGTCGCTGGGCATCGCCAAAGCCGTCTGGTACAAGCGACCTTGGATTCTCATTGTCATCGCAGTAGTGGTCGTCGTCGCGATTTCGATCATTACCGACCTGCCTCGACCAATCACCAAAGCCCAAGACGCCGCGACCCAAAATGGCACCATTAAGCAGATCAACGTCGATACCAAAGCCTGCTCGTTCGCCGTGAATGAGTCGTTTCAGTTTTACAATAAGTTCGCCCAAGGGAAACTAACGCCCTCGGAACTCACGCAGACTTCTGGACTGCTCGTCGGCGATCAGACAGCGTGCTCGTTCGCCAGTGAACCGGTCTATGACCTCACGAACAACATTCAACCCCTTCGCACCTCCGCGGGCAAGCACATCGACGAATATCTGAGCGTGGCGAGTAAATGGATGACGGACTACGCGCTCGCTTCAATTGAGGACATTCAGTACTTGTTCAGCAAGCCTGGCACGTCGTCAAAAATACAGGGCCTCACTTCACTCGAAACCCATCTCAGTGCTGAACGAGCTTTGGCCTTCAAGGACGTCAACGAAGCCCAACAGATTTTGGGGATTCCGTTGAAGTCGCCAATACTGCCCGTACTCCCCCATTTGACCGGCACATGACTTTCCTGACCACGTAGGGAATTTCCGCGATCGTCCGCATCGCCCTGCGTTCACCCACATGATTTCTTCGCACTTTCTCCGTCGTGCAGTTTCCTGGAAAGCGCCTAGGACTTGGGGCCAAAGAATCCCCTGGCCTGTTCCTTTCGCACCAATTGATACAACTCGTCACTCGGGTCTTCCTCGGAGCGGAGCCAACGGAAGAGATTTAGAAAGACCAGCGGCACAAAGGCCACGGCGGACAGAAACCACATGAGAGCAGCCGCTAGCTGCTGGTCGGCAGACCTTGAAAGAACCAGCGAAGCATGGGGCGCAAGCACTGGATTCCAAGAGTTGTGCGACATAGCCATCACATAGGCAACGACCCACACGGTCCACGTCGCCACGAGCGACACACCAATTCGATAGGGCCTCGTCGCCGAAGGACTCAAGGGCATTGACTCGATCAACTCAATCCAAAGAAGCACGCCCGCCACGATCAACGACAAAGACTCGACAATCGCCAGCCACTTGTGGTGCCCAAGAGCGTTCACCACTGGCGACAATCGCCAGACAATGGCCTGCACCATGAAGACAATCAGAAGAACGATCACCTTTTGGTGGCTCTGATGCTTCGTGCGACGAAGTGCCGCGCGGTCTAAGAGACGCGGACTGGCCATAGCAATCAACTCGCCATCACTGCCGATCTGTAAAGGCTCGCCTGAGGCGAGCCCTAACCACCGCCAGGGACGGCCAATCACCAAGAGTGCCGGTACGACAATGGCGAAACTGCTGAACTGGATGGCTTGAACAAACTCGTACTGCGAACTCCACGTCGAGAGTGGCGGAATGATAAAGAGAAGCCACAGCAACAACCCCGCGACCGCGGCGCTCCTAGGGGCAATCTCGCGACGCGCAAAAAAACCCTGTACTGCCACCTCGCTCATTCAGAAGGTTGACGCTGAAAGAATCCCCATAGAACGACACCGAACAGCACGCCCAGCGGCACGACCAACGTCTGGATCTGCGGGCCGATATAGATATCCAATGAATGCATTCTTACCTCCCAACCTTTACCGATTGAACTCGACAATTAGCAACCACTACACGACTCTCCATAGTATTTCGCACTCTAGAGCAGATAGAACATTGCGAACAGCAACGTACTGGCCAACGCAAGAAAACCCCAGAAATACGTCATGCTCGAAACATTCGCTCGAAACGACTGCGCCGAAGGGTCTCGCGAAACCACGATGTTGCCTTCACCGAGCTCTTTATCGAGTCGCATTCCGCGCGCCAAGGTCGTCTCAAGCCAGTACAGACCAATGACAATTGTCATGATGTTCATCACGCTGTAACCAATAAACGTCGACGCGTAGCCACTCGATCCCGGATAAAAAGGCACTGCCGTGAACTCCCAAATCTGGAGCAAGAGGGCCACGAGCATCGCCGCTACCCCAGTCCATCCGGCGACTTGCCACTCGATGACACCACCGCTCTTCAACCGTGATCGTCCGTAAATAACGAGCAAGGCCGTCATCAACGTCAAGGTGTAGATTGCCCATCCGAAACTCGTCGGCGCCGTTACGTGATTTGGCCGCCATAACAGTCCGTTGTTACTCGAGCGCAGGTAGAAGTAACTGAAGACGAGTGACGTTATTAGGAATGTGTAGATACCTATGAAAAGGCGCCCGCCGCTCCAGATCGCTCCAATGTGAGCCCGTAACTCGAACTCAAGCTCTTCAGGGGTATTACTCATTCCTTTATTGAGGTCTATTTCGGTCATAGTGTCTGGCACCACTCTCTAATTCGCCGGGCTAGTGCCGGAAGTTGATGAACTTGCCGAATGAACCATGCCGCCATCACCTAAGTCGGCGAGTGCTTGGGCGCCGGGCTCGCTGTAGTGATACGGATCGTTCATAATCACAGGAATGCGTTCAAAGTTGTAGTGGGGTATTGGACTAGCCGTCTGCCACTCGAGTCCCAAAGAGTCCCACGGGTTTGCCGGCGCCTTCTCTGGGCTGATGAACATTGACCACATCAGGTTCGCGAAGAAAAGCAGAAAGGACAGTCCAAGAAGAAACGCACTCACTGAGGAGAAGTCGTTGAGGAACTGCAGATTCTTCGCGTACGTAAAGACACGACGGGGCTGTCCGAGCAAACCGATGATGAACATTGGGAAGAAGGTCAGGTTAAAGAACACGAACATGGTCCAGAAATGCCACAGACCTAACTTTTTGTTCATCATCTTTCCCGTCATCTTTGGCAGCCAGAAATAGAGGGCCGCCATGAAGGCGAAGACGATGCCACCCATGATCGTGTAATGGAAGTGCGACAGCACGAAGAACCCACCGTGAACGGTCACGTTGACGGGCACGTCCGAAAGGAAGACGCCAGTCACCCCACCAATTAGGAAGTTGAAATACACCGCCAAACAAAACAGCATGGGTACTTCTAATCTAATTTTCGCTTTATAGAGCGTCCCCATCCCCACCAAGAAGATGAAGCCGGTCGGGATCGAAATGAGCTCCGTTGTCAACATAAACAGCGGACGCATGTCGGGGTTGATGCCACTCTGGAAGAGGTGATGCTGCCACACGAAGAAGGACAACAACGCCACGCCAATCATTCCAGCAGACGCTATTCGATACGCGAAAAGCGGCTTTCGACAGAAGACGGGAATAATCTCACCGATAATTCCAAATCCTGGCAACGCCATGATGTAGACCTCGGGGTGACCAAAGAACCAGAAGAGGTTCTCCCAAAGGTACGAACTGCCACCGTGTTCATTCACGTAAAACGCAGTCTGCACCGTCTTGTCCAATATTCCGAACAATCCAGCGCCAAATAGCACCGGCGTAGCAAGCGTGAGCAGTGCTGTGGTGGAGAGAATTCCCCAGACGAAGACGGGCAGTCGACCCCACGTCATGCCGGGGGCGCGGTAATTGATAATGGTGACCGCAAGGTTGAAACCAGCGGCAATCATGCCTAGCGCAATAACGGCGAATCCAAAGAGGTACGAAATCATTCCCGGGCCCGCTTGCGTCTGAAGTGGTGCGTAACCCGTCCATCCAGTCGGAAAACCACCAAACGGAAGAGCCGAGAATATGACCAAGTAGCCCGCGGTGAAGATCCAGAAACTAAACGCTTCAATTCGAGGAAAGGCCATCCGGCGAGCCCCGATCATGAGCGGGACGAAATAGTTACCAATCGGTCCAATGATGATGGACGTGGCCATCATCATCATGATGGTTCCGTGTTCACTGACAATCTTGATGTAGGTGTCCGCGCTGAAGATGTGGGTCGTTGGGTTCAGCAGTTCGGTACGAATCGCCATCGCCAGAAGTCCGCCGGTGAACAAAAAGAGCAGGACCCCAACCACGTACTGCAGGCCGACCACTTTGTGATCAAGGGTGTAGCGGAAGTACTTACTTGCGCCTTCGTACTCAACCTCACCCTTCGGCTGCCGGCCAAGGATCTTCGCGAAGGGATAGTTCAGCGCGCCGATACCGGCCAACCAACCAATCACCATGCCAACGAGGGCCAAGAGGTCCGCGATCGAGTTCTGGCCAGTGTCCACGGCAACCGTGTATCCACTGGAGATGTAGTTGCCGAACCAGTGTCCCAAGATGTAGCCAAGGAAACCAAAGAGGATCGCCGTACCTAGGTGCTGGCTTAGCCAGCCGGGACGTTTCGTCTCGGGTCGCAGCGACAGCACTGGCGGCACGACATTGCCCGCGACCACTTCCGTCGGTTGTTCTGCGCTAATTGTCATCGCGCAATCTCCGTTTCTATCTCCATAGTCGCTGATTCAATTTCAAAGGTGTAGGTCATCACGAAGCCGGCTGCTTAGATCCGTACGTCTCGACGGAACTGTACGGCGTCAGATTGCCGTCTGGGTAGTAGCCACCCGCCGCGCCATTCGCGTCTGGCACGTACGTCCAGGCAAACGCGGGAAGGTTTGCAGTGTTGGTTGCATTCTTCGCCTCGGTGGCGGTAGCCCAATTCAGAAAGGCCGTCGGCGACACAACCTTGCCGTAGTTGTACATACTGCCGTGCCAGATGCCGCACAACTCGCTGCAACGAACAGTGAACTTGCCTAGTTGCAGGGTCTTCGTAAAGGCCACGTCATTGACCTGAGGGTTCGCGTCGGCCTTAACTTCAAGCTGGTAGGCCCAGAAACTGTGAATTACGTCGAGTGACGTGACGTTGAACTCGATGTTGGTGTTGTCGGGAAGAATGAGCTTCTGTGACTCGAATCCACCAAACGTGGGATAGCGGTACGTCCACTTCCACTGTTGACCGATAACCTGCACGACCAAGACGTCGTTGCTGTTAGGCGCCCACGTGCCCGATCCCGCGAGCGCGGCGGTGTCGGCTTTCGTTGCGCCAGCGGGCTGCCAAATTGGATTCGGACCTTCGCCGCCGCCAGAGCCTTGTCCAATGACGAGTTCAACAATGCCAAAGACCGCCAGCAGAACAACCACGACCGACGTAATGACAACCCACGACATCTCGGTCTTCTTGTTCCCGGCTGCCGCCGGTCCGCCAATCGGTTCAGCTACTCCTGCACGCTTCGCACGCCACGTAATCAAGGAGTACAACATGAACTCCCAGACGCCGATAAGTACTGGAAGCGCGACGACCATCAGGACGTTGAAGTCTGTCTGGTTGTCTCCGGCCGTTGACGTCATTCTTCCAGGCGGCACGTGAGGACCCACAAGGAACCAGAACAGTAGATCGAGCACTACGGAGAGGACAATCCAAATCAGCGTCAGACGACGCAAGTGACGCGGCTCCGCTTTGGTTACGTTCTCAGAAGTCATTAGGCGTTCACCACTTCCAGCTCGCCACCCATGTAGTTCTGTGTTGACATTGGCCCTCCGTTGCCGTACAGGTAACCCAATCCACACGGCACAATGCACTGCCAGTTATAACTGCCGGGTCCGGGTGTCTTGAAACTAAATTTGATGATGTTGCGCGCGTACTTTGACGTGCACGGAGCAGCTCCACACACGCTGGCGTTAGCACTCACGCCCACGAGTGGAACGCTGAGGCTCAAAGAGGGAACCGTAAACGTGTGGCCCACGCCGTTACCGGTGTATGAGTCGTACTGACTGTAGGGAGTGCCGTTGAGAGTGGCCGTGCCGCCAATGACGCCCTGCACTTGCCCGAACTCTTGATTACGCAGGGGACTTCCGGAGTCGTACTGATAGACCGTCATGTCGATCACCGTGTTCGCGGGCAGTTGCCACGACGTGTCGTGCACCCACTTGCCCGTCTTTGGATCTTTCACAAGGTAGGACACCCACGTAGGGTGCGCACCGAAACCGATTGAGCCAACGGTTTGTACGGTCAAATGCACCGGTTGTCCTTTGGCCTGCGTGTTAGTGAAATTCATCACTCCGCCGGGCACGCCTGGAGTGATGAACGCAGAGACCGCCCACACCACAAGACCTGCCGCAACCAAGAAGAGCCCAAGGACCGTCGCCAGCCTGCCTCCCTTTGTCATACTCCACCCCTTGCGATGTCGTCACTACAGAAAATCGAAATTTATATTACCTGATTCAAAGACGAAATTTATATTAACCACTCTCGTCACTAAAGTGAGGAATTGTGGCTTCAAAGCACTTAAAAAATTTCAGGATCCACCTCGGTCTTGTTCTAGCAGAGATTATCTGCGTGTCGGCGTTCGTTATCGAAATTGGTCGAGCCTTGTCCGGCAATGAACTGTCGTGGGCCTACGTCTTTGAGTGGCCAATGTTCGCGGGCTACGCCGTGTACATGTGGCATAAGTTAATTCACGACGACGGTGGTGCCTCCCCCGGCCGTGAGATACCCCAAGAGCCGAGAAGCGACGAGGCACTCACAACCTACAACGACTACCTTCGCAGCGTTCACGCTAAATCGTCGGAGAAGCCCAAAGAGTACTAGTGAATGCCCTCTGACGCGAGGAGGCTCTTTAGCTCGGTCTCCGCTGAGGCTTGGCCGGCTTTGCTGGCCAGCGGGTCATCAGGGATGATCCAACGGAGCGTACCTTGTGGCGAGACAATGAACATGTAGTCAGAGTGGATACTCATCTTGTCCGTTGGCTTCATTGTCACACCAACGCCGTAGTGGCTCCATACTTTCTTCACGGTGGAGAGCTTGCCGGTAACGAAATAAAAGTTCTTTACGTTGGTCAGTCCCCGTTTGGCGATGAAATGGCGAAGGTCTGAGATCTTCTCGTGGTAGGGATCAGCGGCCACCGCGACGATGTCGAGCTTGGCGTTCGCGGACAACTCAGCACGAACTTGCTCGAGTTGCTGTGCCAATAGTGGACAGTCCGTCCAACAGTGCGGGTCAAGGAATGTCACAAGGGTGACGCGACCAGAATGCTCACCTAAGGAGTAGGTTTTGTTGAATTGGTCGGTCAACGTGAAGTTGTACGCCTTCGTGGACACTTGGGACGCAGTGCCGTTTCGAGCGACGTACAACGTGTTCTCCGCACTAGCGAACGTGGCGCCGGTCATCAATACCGATGAAAAGAGAACCATTCCCGAGGCGAACACCGCGACGACCGCGCCCGCGCTGTTCGTCCATTCAACGGACAGTCTCCGAGTCCGAGCACCAAGGGCCCTAAATTTCGGCGACGCACAGGTCGCCAAGAGCGCGAGGGGAAGAAGCGAATTCACGTCCGTTGAGATCCCACCAAAGAGCGAGGTGTCCTCGGCGATAACCCAAAAGAACACGCAACCCACCACCAGTGTCCATATCGGCCAATTCCAGTGTCGTGTGACGGAGAGCCAGAGACCAACCGCGCAGACGAGGAGCCACAGGACCACGATGACGTTAAATCCACCTCCCATAACGCCAGCCAGCGTTCCCACGTGACGTACAATCTGTGCCAGCCATCCCGGTTGAGCAATCTTGGTCATGAACCTCGTCATGGACGTCAACGCGTTGGTGTTCCCACCGTGCCAAAACTCCGCGGACGGGAGGCATTGAAAAACCGCCGCACCTAGGAGTAACACACTTAGTAGACGGCGCGTAACGACTGAGAACAGGCGCTGAAACGTCTCGAAGCGCAGCGCGAGCCACACGCCCGCGACGACATAGAAAAACGTTGCACCAGGCCAGCCAAAGAGCACCGACGCGCCCGACACAAAGATGCCACCAGCGCCGTTGCCGATGAGCCAAATGAGCGCTGCCCACAGCGCCGATGCCCCCGCGACGAATCGACCAAAGGGACCTTTCGACACGATGAGCGCGAGGCCCAGACCAACTTGCAGCCACGCCACGCCCACGGCTAAGTCAATTGGGTGGCTATTCCACAGGGTGATGCCGTGCAGCATGAGGTCGTGGAGCCACGACGGCGTGCCGATGGTCGCCGGCGCGACCACGTTGTTCGCGAGGCCGAGCGGCATTGAGGCTTGAAACTGCAAGAACCCGTCAATGAGCCACAGCGCTCCAAAGGCCCAGCGAAGGTACGTGCGCGCAGTTGGTTCATCCACGCCGCTCGTCGAGACGTTGAAGTTCAAGATGTGTCGCGTCAGCACCACGACGACCAACACGGTCATCGACACAAGTGTGATCCACAAGAGGGCAGTGAAAAAGAGAGAGTGTCGAAAAAGCGTTACGACAAGTTCATTCGTTAAGTCAATTGACTGTTGATTCATGCCCGGCACGAAGCAACTCCTTTATAGTTGGTCGTGTTTTACTTTAGGTCCTGCACACACGCACTCAAGACGCCGTTCACGAACGAAGCTGAACCTTCTGTAGAGTAAATTTTTGCCAGTTCCACCGCTTCGTCGAGCACAACTGGAGTGGGTGGAGGATCATCGAGCAGTAGTTCACCGAGCGCGAGCGTCATCACTAATCGGTCGATGATTGCGAGTCGGTCCAACGGCCAGTCGAGGGAGTTGCGCTCAATGATTGATTCGATGTTCTCGCGATGTAGCTCAACGGATTTCAAAATAGTGACGACGTAAGCGTCGGGCGCGACTGCTTGTTCGACAAGGATTTCACTGAGAGTTCGATCTTTTGCAGTTGCTTCGTACGCAAGTTCTAATGCTCGTTCGCGTGCGTGGCGACGATGTTGACCTAGTTCGCTCACCCTACGCTCGGGTCATGTACTCGCCGGTGCGCGTGTCAACTTTTATGACTTCGCCCGGACCGACAAATAACGGCACTTGAACCACGTAGCCCGTTTCGAGCGTGGCGGACTTGCGTGCGCCTGATACTCGGTCACCCTGGAGGCCGGGCTCGGTCTCAGAAATCGTAAGCTCTACCGAAGCGGGTAACTCGACGCCAATGATCTCATCGTTGTACGAGATGAGCATGGCCTTTCCAGTCTCTTTCAAGAAGTTCGTTGTTTCGCCCAGACTTTTTGAGGAAACCGGGACCTGGTCGAAGTTCGACTGGTCCATGAAGATGTAGTCGTCGCCGTCGCGGTAGAGATACTGCGTGTCGCGCTTGTCGATGATGGCCTGCTCGAGGCGCTCGTCGGACCGGTAGGTGCGCTCAATGACCGCTCCGGAGCGCGCGTTGCGCAGTTTGGTGCGCACGAAAGCGCCACCCTTTCCAGGCTTAACGTGCTGGAACTCCAATACGGTAAAGAGTCCCTCGTCAATCTTGAGGGTTATGCCATTTTTAATGTCAGAAGTAGAGATTGCGGCCATGGGCCTTGGTGCCTTTCGCGATTCGTGCGCAGCCCAGTCTAGGCATCGGCTACCAACAGACGATCTAAGACGTTTCGAGTGATCGACGCACGGCTTCAAAGGCGAGGTCGTAACTGAGCGCACCAAAGCCCGCGATTGAGCCACTAACGGCGCTCGCGAGCGTACTGACGTGACGGAAAGGTTCTCGAGCCGCTGGGTTAGAGAGATGGACCTCCACCTTGGGTCCCTCGAACGTCGCCAACGCGTCCGCGAGCACCCACGAGGAGTGCGTCAGCGCTCCGGCGTTCAGGACAATCGCTACGCACGATCCGCGCGCCTCTCGAATCGCTTCAATGAGGTCACCTTCGAAGTTCGACTGGAGGTGTCGCACGTCGAAACCAGCAGCGCGAGCAAGTTCGCTAAAGCGCGTCACGTGCTGATCCAACGTGATCGTGCCGTAGATCTCGGGACTTCGAGTACCTAATTGATCGAGATTTGGGCCCGACAACAGCAGTATTTCGCCACTCATAGTTCTCCTCGGAATCGGTTCAGTACGTCGCGAACAGTTGATGGATCGATAGCGCTAACCAACGTAAATCCTTCGGGTCCCGGCAGTACGAAACTCAAGTCGTGACGGGCTTTTTTATCGTGGCTCATGGCTTCGAGCAACTCCTCGGTGTCGGCGCCCTCAGGTAGGCGCCGAACGAGTTCTAGTTCACGCAGTACTGCGTCGTGATTTGCAATGTGCCCCACGTCAACACGTCCGAGTTCGTGGGCAAGGCGTACCGCAAACGCCAGACCGATGGCCACGGCCTCGCCGTGACGCAATGAATCAGGGTCGTCACGAAGCGCGAGCTTTTCCAAGGCGTGCGCGAGCGTGTGGCCATAGTTAAGGAGGACTCGTCGGTCACCTTCGCGCTCGTCACCTGAGACCACTGACGCTTTCAAGCGAATGGCGAACTCTACTAGCTCCGACATTGAGGTTGATGAGAGCTCATGCGCCTCGCGACCTTCTAAGAGCCAACACTTGGCGATCTCGCCGAGCCCACTTCGACGTTCGCGGTCGGGCAACGTCGTGAGCACGCTCGTGTCACAAAGAACCCCGAGCGGTTGGTAAAAGGCGCCGACCAAATTCTTGCCCGCGGCGAGATTGACTCCGGTCTTTCCCCCAATGGCCGCGTCAACTTGGCCGACGAGTGAGGTGGGAATTTGCACCAACGCAATACCGCGAAGGTAGACCGCGGCCGCAAATCCCGCGAGGTCGGTGACGGCTCCCCCGCCCACACCTACGACCACGTCGTCACGCGAAAGCTGCAGGTCCGCGAACAACTCGAGCAACTCCTCAGCGGCCGACAACGATTTTGCGCTTTCACCTTCTGGCACGAGAAGAACTCTCTGTTCACGCCCACTCTCGACGTCGAACCACGGCTGGGTCGCGAGCGACGCCGAGGTCACGATGACCACGCTCTTGGCGAGCGGTGCGCGCAGGTCGAGGAGCGCGGGCAACTCACTACGGGCACCATCGTCGACGACGACCTCGTAGCTGCGCTCGCCCAGTTCGACGCCAACTCTCACGGTGCCACCTTTTCAATCTGGGTAAACACTCGTTGCATGACCTCGTCAATTGATCCCGACGCGTCAACACGAACGCGCGCCACGCTCTTGTACCAGGCCTCTCGTTCGACCCGAAGTTTCGCCAGTCCCAGACGGTGATCGTCGCCGAGCAGTGGCCGCTCACCGTCGCTCACGCGTGTCAACAACGTCTCGTCATCGCAGTCAAGCCACACCGCAAAGGACTTCTCCAGAAGGTCGCGTGCGTCAGACGTCGTCACGACTCCGGCCCCCGTCGCGACGACGCCGTCACTCTCGAGTGCTTCTCGTAGTGCGTCAAACTCGCGTTGGCGAAAGATCTTTTCGCCTTGCTCGCGTAGCAAATGCGCGGGCGACATTCCCGCGTTCTGCGCGATGAGATCGTCGGTGTCGAGCGAGCCACATCGCCAATGATTAGCGAGTGCAGCGGCCAGCGTGGACTTACCAACGCCCGGCAGTCCCACCAAAACGAGACGGGCCACAATTAGTCGGCGCGCGCGGCCGACGCCGTTGAACCAAGGTTGGCAATATAGCCAGCGTGGTTGCGCGTGAACTCTTCGACTGAGTCACCGCCAAACTTTCTCAGCGCTTCGTTGGCAAGTACGAGCGCCATCATGGCCTCACTCACCACGCCCAACGCCGGTACGGCCGTGACGTCGGTGCGCTCTTTAAAGGACACTGTGGACTCACCCGTCGTCACGTCGACGGTCTCGAGCACCGGACGGTTCAAAGTCGCCAGGGGCTTCATCGCGACCTTGGCAATAATTGGCGCGCCCGACGATATGCCGCCTTCAAGGCCGCCCGCGTGATCGCTGCGACGAATGAACCCGCCGCCGCGCACAAATCCCTGGTCGATCGCGATGGCGTCGTGCGAGACGCTGCCGCGCTGACCTGCCTGGGTCATGCCATCACCGATTTCCACGGCCTTGACCGCCTGAATACTCATCAACGCTCCCGCCAAGAGTCCGTCGAGCTTTCGGTCCCAATGGACGTGACTGCCAAGTCCAACCGGTACGCCGTAGGCAATAACCTCGACAATGCCGCCCAGGGAGTCCCCCTCTTTGGCGGCGGCCTTAATCTCCGCGATCATTGCGGCTTCACTCGCGGCGTCAAAACAACGCACTTCGCTCTCGTCGATGGCGCTGAGATCACTCGCCAAAGGTCGCAGTCCAAAGGGTGTAGTTGCGGCGCCGATGCGAATCACGTGACTGAGCACATCAATATCGAGCGTCGCGAGCAACAGCTTGGCCAAGTGGCCCGCGACCACGCGCGCCGCGGTCTCCCTGGCGCTGGCTCGTTCGAGGACGTCACGCGCGTCATCAAAGGAATATTTCTGCATGCCCGCTAGATCAGCGTGCCCCGGTCGAGGCGTTGTCAGCTTCTTGCTCGGCGTGCCCGGCGAGGCCGACATCTCTTCTTCCCACTTGGGCCACTCAGAGTTCAAGATCTCCACCGACACGGGAGAACCGAGCGTACGGCCGTGGCGTACCCCACCGATGAGACGCAGTTCGTCGCGCTCAAATCGCATTCGTGGACCGCGACCATAACCCAGTCGACGGCGAGCGAGTTCACTGGACATCTCATCTTCGCGCACGTCGAGCCCGGCCGGAAGGCCTTCAACGATGACACTCAGTGACGGGCCGTGACTTTCACCGGCAGTTAGGAAGCGCAACATTGTTCAATTCTAGGGTGAACAGTTCCCGGAACCCTTACTCGGGTGTGTAGAAGGGGTTGACACCCGAGGCGTGGTCGGTAACGTCGAGCACGCTCACGAGCTCGGGAATCGCTTCGCGCAACATGGTCTCGATGCCTTGGGTCAACGTCATGCGACTCATTGCGCAACCTTGGCAACCCCCCGAAAGCTTTACGTAGGCGGTCTTCTTCTCTTCGTCGAGCGCTACGAGATCGGCACGTCCGCCGTGCGAGGCAATGGAGGGATTGACCTGCTCTTCGAGCACGGTCGCGGCGAGAACGGCCAAGGGCCCGTCGATGCCCAGTGCCAAGATGTCTGCCGGCACGCCAGGGTTGCTCTCTTCGGGCGAGGGGCTGTTGGGGTTTACAAGGACTAAGCCACCACCCCCTTCGCTCGCGAACTCAAGTCGGCTACCTCGAAGGCGGTCCACGCTCGAGGCGGGAATAACAATGGTGACTTCGCCGTCGCGGCCAATAGCCGCGTCCTCGGGCGCGAGATTCAACTCTGAGAAGTACAGGTCGTAGGCGTATCCCGCGCCACGTGTCCCGGTCACTTCGACCCACAGCGCCAGTGACTCACTTGGCGTCTCGTTGTTCAACGCGTCGATGACGACGTTGCGAGCCTCGTCAGTGAGCGTGAGAACGTCAAACGTGTCAATCGAAGTCATGAGCAAAGTCTAGAGGTGACCTCACGGTGGCGTCACGCCAACTAAGTTTTCCTTGTGACCGCTATCCCCAGTGACGCCCACGAGTGGGTGAGTTTTGAAGACACCAAACGCGAAAGGACGTGGATGTTTGACGTCACGTTCCTTGAGAGCAATTGGACGTGCATCTTTGGCAATGGTTGCCAGGGTGTTTTGACCGGACCTACGCCCGAACTCGTCCAGGGGTGCTGTAGCTACGGCGCTCACTTTGTCGACGAGAAAGACCAACGTCGCGTCGAAAAGGCCGCCAAGCGCCTCACTAGCGACCAGTGGCAGTTCAAATCCAAGGGCAAAGCCGGTACCACCCGGGTGAAAAAGAGTGGCGAAATCGTCACTCGGCTCGTCCAGGACGCGTGCATCTTTCTGAACCGACCAGATTTTCCCCGGGGCGCTGGCTGTGCGCTGCACGTCATGGCGATGGACAACAACGAGAGCTACATACCGCTGAAACCCGAAGTCTGCTGGCAACTCCCCCTACGTCGCGACGACGAAGTTGAAGACGACGGACACGTCATTACTCGCATCGGACAGTGGAATCGGCGCGACTGGGGTGCAGGTGGCGCAGAGTTTCACTGGTGGTGCACCGAGTCGGCGTCAGCCTTTGTGGGTAAGACGCGCGTCGTCGATTCAATGCAAGAAGAACTTACGGCAATGGTGAGCAAAACGGTCTACGACCGACTTCGGGCCTACCTTGACAATCGAGCCACGCAGCCAAAGGGCACGCGCCTCGCTCACCCGGTACTGCGCAAAAAGACTTAGCCCTCAGCGGCGAGGGGGTCCTCTTCGGTGAAGACCGTACGAGGAAGTGAGCCAAGAATCTCGTCGAAGCGATCCTCTTCAGCCATACACCACTGCGCGTGAATGTCTTCGGGCGCAGCTCCGCACTCGACGCAGGTGGTAGCACGAGGACCAGTAGAACGCTTCAGTTCACGCGCTTCTACAAAACGACGATGGCGACCCTTTTTCACGGCAACTCCTCACTGGCCGCAGGCCAATACCTGGCGGCGACCACAACTCAACAACACTGAGTTGAGTATCCATACTACCAACTCAACCTTGCTGGGAAACCCCTAGCATTTGCCTGTGAGCCCAGCCTTTGACCCCAATGAGATGATTCATCGATTTCAAGAACGCGCCGACGCCGTCAAACGCCGTAGCGTCCCTCCGGTCGAAGGACCCGAACGTTTGCTCTTTATTGAAGCCGCAAATTTGGATTTTCAAGACTTCGCAATGCTCGGTGACGCCACCGCCACCCTCGAAGACGGCATCTTGCGTTTAGAGATCGATCTGCGTCCAGCCGGGAGCTAGGGCGTCGAGGCGCTCGCGATTCTCGCGGATGCTTCAGAGAGATAACTCACGCCGGTCGCCAGTGACTTAATTGCTGTGGCGCGCGCAGTGACGCTGGATGAAGCGTTGTAACACTCGTTCGCGCCCGCGCCAAGGTTTGTGTAGGCATCGGAGAGCAGTTTCGTGGCTCGATTGTCGGGCGTGGGAAGGGACGCGTTTGCCATCTCGGTGTCGACGAGCAGAACGCCGCAGACAGTGTGCAGACCGGCGTCTGACGTCGACGATTTTTCCAGCGCGTTCGCCGAGTGTCGAGCGTCCGAGAGGACGATCTTTGCGCTGGAGAGATAGCCACTCTGTGAAACCCACCCCGCCATTGCTTTGGAGCCGCTGATGGAACCACAGGCACTGAGCAGTAAGCCGGCCACCAGTACGGCGCCCAACGTTCGAATCACGCGGCAACCACGAGGTGGAGCTGGCGCTTACCTCGACGCACGACCAAGTACTTCCCGTGCAGTGCGTTGTTGAGATCTACGCGTGAGGTAATCTCGAGTCGAACGTTGTTTACCGATACGCCGCCCTGTTCTACGAAGCGGCGAGCTTCGCCATTGGACTTAGCCAAATCACAGCGCACAAGAAGCTCAATAGGATCAACGCCCGCCAAGAGCTCCTCGCGCGACCATGATGACGACGGCGCGTCAGCAACGACCTCAAGCAGCGTCGCTTCATCGAGTTCCGCGATCGCCTCAGAGAACAGTGCCTCACCAGCGCGCTCGGCCTTAGCGGCGGCCTCGGCCCCATGCGCCATGGTCACGACTTCATTGGCGAGAGCGTGTTGCGCCCGTCGCTCCTGGGGCGCCGTCTTCGTTGCCTCATCGAGAGCGAGAATCGTCTCGTGATCGAGAAACGTGAAGAAACGCAGCAGCGACGGCATCGCCTCGTCGTCACTATTGAGCAAGAACTGGTGAAGCGCAAAAGGTGACGTGCGTTCGGCGTCTAACCACACATTCTCGTTGCCGCCTTCGGACTTGCCAAACTTCGTTCCGTCCGCGCGAAGTAACAACGGTGTCGTAAGTCCCGCCGCAGGGTTGCCAGAGACTTTGCGTATCAACTCGGTGCCCATGGTGATGTTGCCCCACTGGTCCGATCCGCCCAGTTGCAACGTGCAACCGTGGTCGAGATTGAGGCGCAAGAAGTCGTAGGCCTGGAGCAGCATGTACGAGAATTCGGTAAAGGAAAGGCCCACGTCATCGCGGTCCAAGCGGCTCTTGACTGACTCTTTGGCAATCATCTGATTTACCGTGAAGTGCTTGCCCACGTCGCGCAAAAAATCTGTGAGCGTCACGGTGGTCAACCAATCGGCGTTATTCAACAACTTCGCTTGCGCCCTGCCGGCGCTAGGTGAGAAGTCCAGGAATCGCTCCATTTGACCACGGATGCCCGCCACGTTGGCCTCGAGCATTTCGCGAGACAGCAACGGCCGCTCAACGTCTTTAAAACTTGGATCGCCAATAAGTCCTGTCCCTCCGCCAGCGAGGGCAATGGGGCAGTTTCCGACAAGTTGAAGCCGACGCAGATGGCACAGTTGGAGGAGATTTCCGAGGTGCAACGACGGGGCCGTGGGGTCGAATCCAATATAGGCCGTGACGGTGCCCGCGTTGAGACGATCGAAGATTCCCTCGTCAGTCGTCTGGTGGATTAGCCCGCGAAAGCGCCAGTCGTCGTGAAGATT
>Ga0208357_1000889_pt1 | contig 22957 bp, 20 predicted proteins | sample NGESurdeep092012_6_FD_184487 | JGI IMG/M metagenome (GOLD analysis project Ga0208357, IMG submission 184487) | Arctic peat soil microbial communities from Barrow, Alaska - NGEE Surface sample F52-2 deep-092012 (SPAdes) | ecosystem: Environmental > Terrestrial > Soil > Wetlands > Peat ... | reverse complement strand
GGAGACGGCGACGCTCAAGTTCGGCGAGGTCGTGACGAAGCTCTCCGCTCCGTTCTGGCCGCTCGTCGCCAGCTGGTCGGAAAAGCCGGCCGAGTCCGTCGTCGAGACGCTGCCGGTGGTTGGAGTGTCCTGTCCAATCGCGACGGCATCGATCTTGAGTGTGTAGCTCCACGTGCCGCTGTCGCCGTACGCGTCGCTGTCAGTGCCCGACACGGTGAAGGTACCCGCCGCCAAAGTGCCGGTGGTCGTGACCTCACCCGAAGAGGAAACACTCATATCGGAGTTTGGCATCGTGGTGACGAAGCTCACCGCTCCGTTCTGGCCGCTCGTCGCCAGCTGGTCGGTGAAGCTCGCCGATTTGGTGGTCGAGACCCTCCCCGTGTCCGGTGAACCCTGGCCGATCGCGCCGGCAGCCACGGCGAGGGTGTAGCTCCACGTGCCGCTATCACCATCGGCGTCGCTGTCGGTGCCCGAGACCGCGTAGCTCCCTGCCGCCAAGGTGCCCGAGGTCGTGATCACACCCGAGGAGGAGATAGTTAGATGGCCGTTTGCCGAGGTGGTGACGAAGCTGACCGTCCCGTTCTGGCCGCTCGTCGCCAGCTGGTCGGTGAAGCTCGCCGACTTGGTCGTCGAGACGCTGCCGGTGGTCGGTGAACCCTGGTCGATGGCGACAGCAGTGACCGTGAGGGCGTAGCTCCACGTGCCTGTCGCGCCCGACGCGTTGCTGTCGGTTCCCGACACCGCGTAGCTCCCTGCCGCCAAGGTGCCAGAGGTCGTGACGACGCCTGAGGAGGAGACACTCATATGGGCGTCTGCCGACGTGGTGACGACGTGCACCGCTCCGTTCTGGCCGCTCGTCGCCAGCTGGTCGGTGAAGCTCGCCGACTTGGTCGTCGAGACGCTGCCGGTGGTCGGCGCGCTCTGAGTGATCACCTCGATATCGACTGTCGCATCGGCGTTGCTGCTTGAGCCGGAGTGATAGTTGCCGTCGCCGCCGTAGGTGGCTACCGCGGAGTAAGTCCCCGCGCCAACGTCATCTATCGAACAGGTATAGGTAGCCGTCGACCCGTCACCCCCGACTGCGACGGAGGAACACGTCGAAGCGGCGCCATCCGGGGACCGCACTTGCCATGTGACGGACCCGGTTGGTCTCGGTGCCGCAGTCGGACCCGAGACCGACGCGGTGAAGACGAGGGTCCCTCCGGCAACCACGGCGTTGCTGACGACGTCGACTGTTGGGTCGCCAGCGCGAACGATCACAGTCTGCTCAGACTGAGGTGCGGTTTCGTAGAGGGTGTTCCCGGACTGGTTCGCGTCGATGATGCAAGTGCCTGAGCTGAGGAAGGACACAGCCGAACCCGAGATCGAACACGTCGAAGCAGTCCGAGCCGGAATGCTGAAGACGACCGCGTTTCCCGAAGCTCCGCCAGTGGCTCTCGGGAGGTAGGTCTCCCCGACATCAGAACCCGAGCTGGTCGACGTGAACGTGATGTTCTGTGAACCCTTTGCCACCGCCAGATGTGCGACTCGGGAAAGAGCGGGCACCTGAGCGGCGGAAACCGAGTTTGTCGTCGCCTCGCTGGCCGGTAGCGCGTTCGCCGCGAGGGCGCTCGCACCAATAGCTGTTGCCATTAGAGCCGTCCGTGAGCCGACCGAAGCGGCCTGCCCGAGATGCTCGAGCTGACTGACCACCGGGGCGTCAACGAGCCAAGAGATCGGACCGATCGCGCGTCGAAGGCGACCGATGGAGATGTTGAGGAACGCCCTCACGATCACGGGATCGAATTGCGTGCCCGCGCAGCGAGTGAGTTCTTGTCGCGCCCAAGACGGACTTGCCGGCCGCTTGTACGCGCGCGCCGCGGTCATCACCTCGAAGGAGTCGGCCACGGCGACGATGCGTGCGCCGAGCGAGATCTCCTCGCCAGCCAGACCGTAGGGATATCCCGTTCCATCATGCTTCTCATGGTGTTGGGCAACCGTGAGGCTCCACTCGCCGAGCCACGAACTGAGTGGGGCGATCAGCCGTGCACCTTCTAGCGGGTGACTCTTCAGCTCCTCCCAGTCGGCAGCTGACAGCTTCTCGGTCTTGTTCAAGACCTCTGCGTGAACCGTGAGCTTGCCAATGTCGTGCAACAAAGCGGACCATCGCAGTCGATCCCTGTCGGCCGATGAAAGCTCGAGCTCCTCAGCGATCATGTCCGTGATCGCCCGCACGCGCTCGGAGTGGCCGCGGGTCTGCCGGTCGTGGGCGCTAAGTGCGCCGGCCAAGGCAAGGATCTCTGCGGCTGCCTCCGTCGGCTCCTCGGCGGCAAGCTGCCCGACGTCGAGACGACGTTCGAGGTCCTTCGTCGTTCCGGAACGAAGGGCCACCCCCAGTCGAGACGGAGCCTTATCGGGAAAGAGCATCGTCATCTTCAAGAGCGCTGCAAGGGGGAGAAATCTCCGTGCCGCTCGCTCGGTTCCATAAAGTGCGAGTGTCGAGGCGCCAAGCACGGCGGCCCACCAGAAGATCGTGCGGGTCACACCGACCGGATGTGGAAGCGACGTCGCGACGATTGACGCGACGCCTACCGACACGGCGATCGGGGCCAGGAAGATCACCGTCGAGAGCACTCGGGCAAGGACGGGTCGCCCTCGCCACCGTGCTCCTTCCGCGGCTGTACTCTCAGCGGCCGTGTTCTGAGCGCGCCGGGGCCACTTCATCCCAATAGCATTACGACCGGAATCGACCTGAGTTGAGCAAACCGGCGCGAGTCAAGCGCCGCGAATCGGCTGCTCAAGGCTCTAGTTCAGCTGCTGGATCTGCGATGCGAAGGCCCAGCCGGCCCGGGTCGATCCGCGAGTGAACTCAACGTTCGGTCGAGCGGAACCAATCGGTGGCGTTCGACCTTTAAAGACAGCAGTACGGCTTCCGACGTAGGGTCACGCAATCTGGCACGCGAAGTTCGCTCTCGAATCAGAGATCGGAGCGACGTGCGCGGCAACTAGGCCGGAGCAGTCAGCTCCTGGGCGACGCTGTACCCCCCGTCGCGCGGGTGCGCGATCGCCACTCTTCGGCGTCACTCATCGTCGCAAACGGGCCGACGATGGACTGCGGCGCCACGTTGGCGGGACCTTGGAGCACGACGACGGACATGTGACGTAGCGCACGACGGCTCCATCAGGAAACGGCTCCCAGTCGATCCGGCACCACCGCCGAGGTCTCGGCGGAACAAGCCCCGTCCACCGCCAACAGAACGACCGCGCGAGCTGCACCTGGCTCGCCGCCGTGGAAGTTCCGCTCAGGACGGGCGAAAGCCAAATCCCGGAGTGGACCAGATCGGCGGTGGCCGCGTGGGCGCGGTACGACGATCTCGTCGATCACTCCATTTCGAAAGGCAACCTCTGCAGAGAACGCGCGGCCTCGCTCGAATCCGACGACAGCCAAGCTGCTGAAGTAGCGCCCAGAGCACCGAATCGGCGAGCGTGAAGCAAGCGGGCCGTACCGCTGAGACGGACCTCGACGTCGCCCGATCACCTTGGGTTCGGTAACTAGGTTACTAGTATGCTAAAACTTCTTGGAGTGCCCGGCGAGCTGAAGCAGTTCAACGTATATCTACCGGTCGACCTCATCCGGGACCTGAAGCATCACGCCATAGACACAGAGAAATCGCTGTCGGCCCTCGTCGCCGAAGCGGTGCGCGCCTACCTCGAGCATTCCCGACCGAAACCATCGAGTCGAAAGGAGACCTGAAATGACAACCCAAGGCATCGACGCCGTGTTCCTGGAGAGCCACAACTGCGGCAAATCGGCGAAGTTCTTCCAGGCGCTCGGATTCGAACTGGAGTTCGAGACCGGCCACGCCTCAGGGTCAACTTCAAACGGCGATGGGCCCTACGTCTTCATCGCCGAGGTTCCAGAAGACCAGGCGCCCCAAATGCAGCTCGTGTTGAAACTGGCGGATGCGGACTCCTTCTAGCCCGACCCCTGCATCGAGGTTGTCTCATCTTTCAAAGAGAGTCACTACGGATCCCAGGAGATGACCGTCCGGGATCCCGACGGTCGAATCTGGAACCTCCAGGCCCCGAGCCAAGCCTGAGCCCGAGCACGACATCAAGAGAGGATGCAAGTGACCGAAGCGCAACCTCCCACGCCGGACAGCACCGCGGTACGCGTCGCGTTGTGGCGCGCGCTCCACATCGAGCTCGATCCGTTGCCACACGTGCTCGAAGACGAGATCGGCCTCCGGCTCGCCGCGCCTGCGGAAGGCTGGCGAGAGCGAGGTGACATGGACCCTGCCGTCACGAGCGGATTCCGAGCATCCATCGTCGTCCGAGCTCGATTCGTAGAGGATCTCGTGGCCGACCAAGCGAGCCGCGGCGTCAGGCAATACGTCATCTTGGGAGCCGGTCTCGACACCTTCGCCGAGCGCAAACCTGAGCTCACCTCGTCACTGCACGTCTTCGAGGTCGACCCACCAGGCCCACAGGCGTGGAAGCGCCAACGTCTCATTGAGCTCGGCTTCGGCGTGCCCGAGTGGCTGCACCTCGTGCCCGTCGACTTCGAGTCGAGCGACGGCTGGGAGCAACTCACAGCTGCCGGCTTCGACGCGAACCAGCCTGCCGTCGTGGCCTCCACAGGAGTCACCATGTACGTAACCAAGGAAGCCACGGCGGCGACGCTCCGTCGAGTCGCAGCACTCGCGCCAGGATCCACGCTCGCGATGACGTTCCTGATTCCGCCACAGCTGCTCGAGGCTCCCGATCGGTCCGTAATTCAGACGACTGAGAAAAATGCGCGAGCGTCCGGCACGCCGTTCATCAGCTTCTTTAGCCCAGAGGAGATTCTCGCTCTCGCTCACGAAGCCGGATTTCGTGAGGTGCGGGCGCTTGCGACCACCGAGGTCGCCGAGCGGTATCTCGCGAAACAGCCAGACGCCCCCCGACCGCCTGGAGGCGAATCGCTTCTGATCGCAACGACGTAGGCCCGAAGCTCGACGGCATTAGGCGACACCGACGCGCGCCCGGGCGATCCCTCGTCGTGCAAACATTGCCCAGTGACTCATCGTCCGGCGATCGTGGCGCATCGCGGCGCCTCCGCTGTCCGACCTGAGAACACGATGGCGGCGTTCGAGCACGCAATCGCCCTCGGCACCGACGCGATCGAATTCGACGTACACGCCACCGCAGACGGCGCCCTGATAGTTGTCCACGACGACATGCTCGACCGCACGACAACCGGCACCGGCCCGCCGTTCGCGCGCGACCTCGCCTACGTCAGGTCGCTCGACGCGGGATCGTGGTTCGACGATCGCTACGCCTCCGAGCTGGTCCCAACCCTCGACGAGGTTCTGAGCCTGGCTGACGTCGAGTTCGAATTGGAGCTGAAGGCATCCGGCTTGCAGTACCTCTCCGACGTCCTCCAGACGGTGCGTGCCCACGGGGCGCTCGAACGCACCGAGTTCACCTCGTGGAACCTCCCGATGCTCCTCGCGCTAAAGAACACCTCGCCAGCGGCACGCGTTGGCCTGTTCTCACAACGCCGAGGAGGGTGGATGACTGATGCGGTCTATGAACGCTCGGTGACGGCTCCGCTCCCGTTCGGGCGATTCGATGTGGTCCACGCATTCGCCGGGACCATCACCGAGTCCTTGGTCGATCGCGTCCATGCCCTCGGCCTTGTCGCGACCGCTAACGACGCCGCGGACGCCGCGGAGATCAGCGGCGCGTTGCGATCTGGCACCGACCGGATCTCCTCGAGTGACATCGAGCTCATCCGATCACTCGTCGATCGTGCGGTCTGATCAGCGGATCGTCCCCGGAGGTTGCCCGCGCCAACCAATCGCCGTCGAAACGAACTTTGAGACTTGAACGGCGGAGCAAAGGAGCGACGCGACAGCGCCGTCGCACGAGATGCGGAGCATCGTTATCTCATGTGTCGGAGTACGGTCGAGTGGTCGACTACACAAAGACCCGAGGAGACACCACGTGGACCTGCCACAAGAGTTGATCGCACTCCTTCGCGAACCAAGCCTCTGCTTTGTCGCGACCACGATGCATGACGGCTCACCCCAGCTCACCGAGACATGGGTCGACACCGATGGTGAATGCGTCATCATCAACACTGTTCAGGGAAACCAGAAGATGAAAAACATCGAGCGAGATCCGCGTGTCGCTGTGAACATCTGCGACCCTGCCAATCCATCTCGGTACTTCGAAGTCCGCGGGCTTGTCGTGAGCGCTACGACCGAGGGCGGGGAAGAACACATCGAGGAGCTGGCCCAGAAGTACCTCGGCCCCTACCCCTGGTACGGAGGTCGTGACCAGGTGCGGCTGATCGTGAGAATCAGCGCGGAGAAGGTTCACTCGATGGGCTGACGCGCTCTCAAGCGAGAGCTCGGGAGAAGATCGCGTCGACGAATTCGCCGGGCTCGAACACCACCAGGTCGGCGACGCCCTCACCAAGGCCGACGAGCTTGATCGGCAACCCGAGCTCGGCACGGATCGCCAATACGATGCCACCCTTGGCGCTGCCATCGAGCTTGGTGAGCACCACGCCGGTGACACCTACCGCGTCTTTGAACTCTCGCGCCTGTGTCAGCCCGTTCTGGCCGGTCGTCGCGTCGATCACGAGCAGCACCTCGCTCACGTGACCTGGAGGTCGGTCAGCAACGCGACGAACCTTTCGAAGCTCCTCCATCAGGTTCGTCTTCGTGTGCAGTCGACCAGCGGTGTCGGCCAGCACGAGATCGGCGCCGACGGCGTTTGCGTGGGCGATGCCGTCGAAGATGACCGACGATGGATCCGCGCCGTCCGCTCCCTGGACGATCTCCGTATTCGTTCGCTTGGCCCACACGTCGAGCTGTTCACCAGCCGCTGCCCGGAACGTGTCGCCCGCGGCGAGAACCACCGTCCGACCTGCCGTCGTCTCGCGATAGGCGAGCTTGCCGATAGTCGTCGTCTTGCCGACGCCGTTTACGCCGACGAACAGCCACACCGAGAGCTCCGGACCGATCGCGAGCGCGGCGTCGTCGCCGTCGAATAGCTCGAGGATCGAAGCTTTGAGTGACGAGAGGACGGCGTCTGGATCACCTGAGGAGCCACGAAATGTCGCCCGGAGCGGATCAAGGAGCGAGTTCGTCGTCGCGAGACCGACATCGGCGAGGATGAGCGCCTCCTCGAGCTCATCGAAAAGCTCTGCATCGACGCGGCCACGACCTCGTACCGCGGCGAAGCTTGCGGCAAGTGCTTGACGCGCGCGACCGAGCCGATCGCCAAGGCGTGGCGGAGCCGCGACCACGAACTCGGCGGGCACTTCGTCACTGCTCGGAGAAGGTGGTGGTGATTCAATCGCGACGGAGCTTTCAGGCGCTACCGCGACGGTCGGGGAGGCAGGGGGACTCTCGGGAGCTATCTCAGTTGCGCCGTCGGTCTCGACGCTTCGCCGCGACCGGCGCAACGTCGATGTGCGAACCACGAGCATCGTCCCCGCGGCGATCACGACGAGGGCGATCAGCACGATGGCGAGAATCACGTAGGCACTCCTGGTCGGGTGTCCGGCCCGACGCGATCGCCATCGGCGGGCATAGACCCGAATGAAGCGTCGACGTGGGCGAGTACCCCGGAGGCACGGCTGCTCGTCGCACGAAGTCGCTCCGAGACGACCTTCGACGCTCCGCCTGGCTGCATGGAGATCCCGTACAGGGCGTCGGCGACCTCCATCGTGCGCTTCTGGTGGCTCACGATGATCAGCTGTGCTTCGTCCCTGAAATCATCGACGAGCGCCAAGAATCGCTGCAGGTTGGCGTCGTCGAGCGCCGCCTCGACCTCGTCCATCAAGTAGAAGGGCGACGGGCGACTGCGGAAGACCGCAAACAAAAACGCCATCGCCACAAGGCTTCGCTCACCGCCAGAAAGCAACGAGAGGCGGCGGACGTTTCGACCGGCGGGGCGCGCTTCGATCTCGACCCCGGTCTCGAGGAGATCGTCGGCATTCGTGAGCGTTAGCCCTCCTGAACCTCCTGGGAACAGCGTCTCGATCAGGCGCTCGAAGTTCAACGCGACATCCGCGAAGGCAGCCGTGAAGACCGACACGATCTCTTGGTCGACGGCGCGGATCACCTGGTTCAACTCGCGACGAGACGACCGGATGTCCTCAAGCTGACTTTCTAGAAACGTGTTCCGCTCGGTCAGCACCTCGAGCTCTTCTTGCGCGAGGAGGTTCACGGGACCGAGCTCGCGGAGCTCCCGCTCTACCTGGCGTCGCCTCGCGGCGGCGTCCATGCCGAATGGCAGCTCCGGCTCCGGGGCCGCCAGGAGTTCTTCTGGCGTGAGGTCGAGCTCGTGGCGAAGCGCCTCGACAGCAGCCTCACTTCGTACCCGGGCCTCGGTCTGGTCTATTTCGAGTCGCTGGCGTCGCTCGGCCAGCAGCGCGTGCTCACGCTCGACACGATCCTTCTCGGCGCGAAGCTCGGTCAAAGCAGCGACATTGGCGTTTAGTCGCTGCTGACGACGAAGCTGCTCGCCTGAGAGCTCGCTCCGCTCGGCGACGAGGCGTTCTGCGATATTGGCGAGCATCCCTTGAAGCCGCTCCAGCACGGCTATCTCCTCGGCGAACGCAGTTCCGCGCGACGTCGCTTCAGCAAATGCCGCTTCGCGCGACGCGAGTTCGCTACGGAGCTCAATTTCTCGGGCGACAAGTAGCGTCCTGCGCTCGGCGAGCGTCGCGGCCGCGACATCAACATCTCGGCGTCGCTCGTGGAGTTCCCGGGCGCGCTCGTCGAACTCGCGCCGAAGCTGTTCGCTGCGTTCGCTTCGAGAGAGCTCGGCGAGCTCCTCCTCGGCGACTTCAACGAGTGCGATTTCGGCAGCCGCGAGCTCACGGGCGATCAGCTCCACCTCGGCGGTTGCGGCTCGAGCCTCGCCGCGGGCGATCGCGAGCTCGTTTCCGATCACGCGAAGCGCCGCTGCGAGCTCGGTGAGACGCTGCTCGGACGTGGCAAGGCGCGCAGGGATCGGACGGAGGACGTCCTCTTTCCCGACTCGCTCGGCAGAGAAGCCGCGTTCGACCGAGGTGGCCTCGACGAGACGGGCCTCGGCTGCGTCTTGTCGTTCGATCGCCGAGGCGAGCTGAGCCCGCGCCGCGTCCAAGGCTGCGGTGGTCGCGCCACTACGAGCCGCACCGATCCGCCATCCACCAGGCCCGAGACGGTCGCCGTCAAGCGTGACGACGGTGACGTCGGATGACTGCTCTATTACCGACAAGGCCTGGTCCAGACCGCCTCGAACGAGCACCACTCCATCAAGGAGCTGGTCGAGAAGCCGGTCGACGTCGGCACCCGTGCCTCGAACCGCATTACGGAGAAGCTCGCCTCCCTGAACCGCTCGACGCGTCGGCGAACTCGAACGCGGTGCAACAAGCAGCGAGGCCGAGCGCCCGATCGCCCGAAGGTGGGCGATGGCAGCACGTGCGTCAGAGATGCCCGCGACCACGACGGCTGAGAGGGCGTGCTCGGCGGCTGCCTCGAATGCGAGTGCGATCTCCTCGTCCACCTCGACGAGCTCGAGCAGCGTTCCAAGGACGCCCTGCATGCCGAAGAGCTGCTCGACGCCGGCCTCGGCGCGGATGCCTGCCAGCGCATCGAGGAAGGCGTCGACTCGCGACGAAAGGCCATGGCGTACTTCGGAGGCGGCAGCAACCGCCCGCTCGGCCGCCATTCGGGCAGCCGCGGCCTCGGACTCGCTTGCAGCCGCAACTGCGACTGCCGCGTCGGCGGCGTCGCGGCTCGCTCGCAGCTCGGCCACCTCGACTTCAGTGCTGGCGAGTTGAGTCGAGAGATCCTCGACACGCTGCTCGAGCAGCGCGACGCGCCCGGCAACCTGCGCGAGATGACCTCGACGACTCTCTACGAGCACGCGCTTTTGCTCAACCAGGCCTCGGGCGTCGGCGGCTCGACGTGTCACGTCACTTGGCTCACCAAGCTCGGAGGCATCGACATCGTCTCCTCGCGAAGCGACGAGCTCGCTCTCGGCACTCGCGAGATCGCGTCGCGCCGCCTCTCCGTCGGCCTCTTCACTAGATAGGTGTTCGATGTCGGCGATCGTGCGCGAGAGCGAACCCCGAAGTCCGGCGAGGCCCGTCGCGTCGTCGAGTGCAGCGAGCAGTGCCGACCTCGAATGCGACCGCTCCTCAGCGAGCGCGCTCAGCCCCTTCGCCCGTTCGAGTAGCTGTGAGAGCCGCGACAACGGATTTGCAAGCTCTGCTGGAGGATCGATGGCGACTTGAGTCTCCGCAGCGGCGATGCGGCCCTCGGCGAGGTCAAGCGCCTCTGTCGTCGCGGTCGTGGCCTCGATGAGGCGGAGCGCCTGATCTTGGAGCGACGCCTGAGTCGCCCGCAGGTTGCGAAGCTCCCTCGCGGCGATAAACCGGCGGAGTCGGTCGAGCTCCGAAGTCAGCTCTGCGTGCCGGTTCGAGGAGGCAGCTTGGCGCTCGAGAGGACGGAGCTGGCGACGGACCTCGCGCAACATGTCCTGGACTCGGACGAGACCCTGTTCCGTCGCATCGAGGCGCCGGACAGCACGCTCGCGTCGCCGTCGGAACTTCAAAACCCCGGCTGCCTCTTCGATAACCGCCCGACGCTCCTCGGGACTCGCCGACAAGATCGTGTCGAGTTGACCCTGGGAGATAATCACGTGCTGGGTCCGACCGACGCCGGAGTCAGACAGCAACTCTTGGATATCGAGCAATCGACATGCGACGCCGTTCAGCTCGTACTCACTGTCGCCCGAGCGAAAAAGCGTGCGGCGGATCATCACCTCGGAGAACTCGATCGGCAGCCGGCGATCGGAGTTGTCGATCGTGAGCGTCACCTCGGCACGTCCTAGCGCGGCGCGTTTTTGCGTGCCGACGAAGATGACGTCGTCCATCTTGGCCGATCGCACGACTCGCGGTCCTTGTGCACCGAGCACCCACGCAACCGCATCGACGACGTTCGATTTGCCGGAGCCGTTCGGGCCGACGACAACGGTGACACCAGGCTCGAGCTCGATAGTGGTCGGATCGGCGAAGGACTTGAAGCCCTTCATCGTCAGCGAGCGCAGATGCATCAAGTCGACGTTATACGGAGTGCGCCGACCTCACGGGGATTGAGCCCACACCTGGGATTGTGCTGCGTCTGACCCGCCGTGAGGTGGGTAACCACTCCAGCACCGACGGCTTCGAACGTCGCCGAGACGTGCTCAACTTCGCCAGTGGCATCGGCGACTGCCCGCTAGCGCTGGCAGCGAGGACAGAAGTAGGTGGAGCGGCCGACGACCTTCGAACGCACGATCAGGCGGCCACAGATCGGACACGGCAGCCCCGCTCGATCGTAGGTGGCATGACTCTCCTGATAGTTGCCGAGACCCCCCATCAGGTCGCGGTAGCGAGCGTCTTTCAGCGAAGATCCATTCGCCGCGATCGCGGCGCGAAGAACCGTCCCGACTGCTCCCGCGAGCCGGACCACGTCGGCGTTCTTCAAGGTCTCGGTGCGCCGAAGCGGCGAGAGCTTTGCGGCGAAGCAGATCTCATCGGCATAGATGTTGCCGATGCCGCACACCTGGTGTTGATCGAGCAGGAACGCCTTCAGCGCGACCTTTCGACCGTGCAGGAGGCCACGAAGCTCGGCTGGCTCAAAGCCATCGACTATGGGATCGGCGCCGAGAGCGGCCAGTACCTTCGGCACGCGGCGCTCGTCGAGGTCATCGGTGACGAAGAGCTCTCCGAAAGTTCGCGGGTCAACAAATCGAAGCTCGCGGCCATTCGAGAGGCCGAGGCGCACGTGGGTGTGGGCGACGGTCGCTTCGTCGGCTTCGACGACAAGGAGCTGGCCTGACATCCGTAGGTGGATCACGAGCACAGCGCCGTCGTCGAGATCGACGAGTAGGTACTTGCCTCGTCGGCGAGCGGTGTAAAGCGTGCGTCCGGTCAGGTCGGCTACAAACTCTGCGATCGGCTGACGACGGATCGTCCTTCGCCCGGTGACTTCGACACGATCCACCCGCTGGCCGATTGCGACGCTCTCGAGCCCCGCTCGAACCGTCTCGACCTCAGGGAGCTCAGGCACCGTCTCGGGCTCGGCCCGCGTCATCGAGCGACCGATATGACGCGAGCGCCGCGATCGCGGCGTGGCGCTCCGCCTCTTTCTTCGAGCGGCCTTCGCCCTCACCGCGCACAGCTCCGAGCTCAACAAGGGCGCAGAAGACCTTCGCGTGCTCTGGTCCGTGGTCGCTTAGTCGGTACGCGGGTGCCTCCAGGCCAAGTTGGGACGCAAGCTCTTGGAGGACGTTCTTCGGATCACCGAGCACCGAGCGCGTCGCCTCCTCCTCGATGGACTCGCCAAGGTGCTCGAGCACGAAGCTCTCAGCGGCGCGTAGACCACCGGAGAGAAAGACTGCCCCGATGACCGCCTCGAGGCAGTCGGCGAGTAGCGAGGGCTTCTCACGTCCGCCGGAGTTCTCCTCGCCCCTACCAAGCAGCAGCGCCGCACCGAGCCCGAGCTCGCGTGCGACGACCGCGAGCGTCGCGCTCGAGACAACCGTGGCCTTGATACGAGCGAGGTCACCCTCTCGAAGATCGGGGAACATGCCGAAGAGATGCGCGGTTACGACGAGGCCGAGGACGGCGTCGCCCAGAAACTCCAGCCGCTCGTTCGGCTCCTCACCTGAGGACTCGGCGCAGTACGAGCGGTGGACGAGCGCAAGTCGTATGAGGCCGGGGGCGACCCCTATGCCAAGCCGCTCGGCAAGGGCGTCCGGCGAGACCGAGGGACCGCTCGAAATCAAGCTTGTTAGATCTTCGCGGTGACGTAGTCGACCGCGTCCCTGACGGTGCGCAGATCCTCGAGGTCGTCGTCGTCGATACGAAAGCCGGCGACCTGGTCTCGAAGTGACTCCTCGAGTGCTTCGACGAGCTCGATCAGCGCGAGCGAGTCGGCGTTCAAGTCGTCGGCGAACGAGGCGGACTCAGCGATCTCGCCCGGCTCGATCTCGAGGATCTCCGCGAGCTGGTTCCGCACGAGCTCGAGCACGTCACCTCTGGTGTTGATCGATCCACTACCCGGCTCTGCAGCCACCTGTTCCTCCACGTTTTTGCCGGACACCACCGCAACGACACCTCTGAGAGCCCGCATGGTCGCGAACTCATCGAGCAAGCCGCGGGGGTGCTCGAACTAGCTGGTGAGAAGCCTATCGGCTGATGGCGGTTCGGATGTGGCCCACGAGATCGCCCTCGGCCATGTCGTGTGCGACCTGGACTGCATTCGTGATCGCACGAGCCGATGAGCTGCCGTGACTGATGATGCAGACGCCGTCGACGCCGAGCAGCATCGCGCCGCCGGTTGCCTCCGGGTCGACGTTCGCGGCGTAGGGCAAGAGCGCCGGGATCAAGACGTCGCCAGCGCTCTTGGTCTCTGGCGTGGAGCTGATTGCCGACATCAAAATGCCCATGAAGGCGCTGAGCGCACCCTCGAGTGCCTTTAGCGCCACGTTGCCGGTAAAGCCATCCGTCACAATGATGTCGGCTTGACCAGTGAGAAGGTCGCGACCTTCGACGTTACCGATGAATCGCACGCCGATCCCTTGAGCGAATATCGCGTGCGTCTCTTTGATGAGCGGGTTGCCCTTCGAGGACTCTTCGCCGATCGACAGCAGTGCGACCGAAGGATCTGGATTCCCGTAGCGCTGGCGCATGTAGACAGCAGCCATCTGCGCGAACTGAACGAGCCACTCCGGCTGACACTCCGCGTTCGCTCCAGCGTCGATCAGTACGGTCGGCGTCCCGCCGGGTACTGGAAGCGGGGTCGCGATCGCCGGGCGCGCCACGCCAGTAATGCGACCCATCCGAAGAAGCGCCGAGGCCATCGTCGCGCCGGTATTGCCTGCAGAGACCATCGCCGAGGCACGACCGTCTCGCACCGCCTCAGCTGCGCGCACGAGCGTCGAATCCTTCTTCGAACGCACCGAGCGGGCGGCGTCCTCGTCCATCCCGATGACCTCGTTTGCCTCGATGATCTCGAGATCTCCGGTGTCGCCGAGTGAGCCGTCGGTCGGACCCACGAGCACCACAGGCACGCCTGCAGCGCGCGCCGCGAGCGCTCCGAGCACGATCTCGCCGGGGGCCTTGTCGCCCCCGAGTGCGTCAACTGCGACCGGAAGTGTCAGTTGATCTCAATCGCCTGGCGACCCTTGTACCAGCCGCAGTTCGGACAGACGATGTGGGGGAGCTTGGCGTGCTGACACTGCGGGCAAGTAGAAAGGCCTGGAGCCTTGAGGACCCATGCCGACGCTCGACGGCTCCTACTCTTTGCCTTCGAGGTCTTCTTCTTTGGGACTGCCATCGGATTTCCTACTCGCTCTGGTTAAAGCCCGTCTCCGAGCTGCCTTCTGCCTCATTTGACAACGCCCGGAGTGCATCCCACCGCGGATCGGTCGGCGCATCACACGAGCACTGCTCGAGGTTTCGATTCACACCGCACTCAGGACAGAGTCCGGCGCAGTCAGCACGACACAACGGTGCCAACGGCAGGTCGAGAATACACGCGTCGCGCACCACCGGCGCGAGGTCGAGCAGATCGCCGTGCAGCGGGTAGGTCGTTTCGATGTCTCCGTCCTCGCAGCAGAGCTCACAGACCTCGTCCTCGACGACGCCTACCGCCGGCTCGAGGCAGCGTCGGCACGTCCCCTCCCACGGCGTGAAGACATTCCCGGAGACGAGAATTCCTGGATAAACCGCCTCGAGCATGCCGTCGAAGATCACGCTCGCACCGTCTGGCACCCGCGACGTGCTCACCTCGAGGTCGGGGAGCTGACCCTCGATTCGAATGGCTCGATGCGATCCGGGCTGACGCAGCAGCGCTGCAACCTCAACGACGAAGGCCCGTTCGGATCCTCTTGGAAGTCGGTTCACTGATCCTGGTCAAAGGGGGAGAATTCGCCCGCCGCGGTCGCCTCCGCTTCAGTTGGCTCCGCGCTCGGAACGGCCGGCGCGCCGGTAAGACGCTCTCTCCCCGCCTGGACGGTCCGGATCGTGCGATCCAGCACGATCTCGAACGAGGCGAGCTTGCGGTCGACGTAGTCCTCAGCTTCGTGACGGATCCGACGAGCTTCGGCCTCCGCGTCAAGGATCATGCGTTCGGCCTCGCTCTTAGCCTGGCGCGCGACCTCGGTTCGACTAACGAGGTGCGCGGCTTGTGCCTTCGCCGCTTCGAGCAGCTGGGAAGCTTCATAGTCGGCCCTGCTCTTTAGCTCATCGAAGTCCTGCAGCATCCGACGCGACCGCGCGAGCTCGCCTGGCAGCGCGGAACGGGCAGCGTCGATCAACACGATCAGTTCGTCGCGCGGCACGATCGCAGAGGAGCTGAGCGGCATCGACTTCGCGCTCTCGACCATCACGATCAACTCATTCAGCACCAGCTCGATGTCGATCTCACCGGTGGCCGGATCGCGCCACGGCACCGATACTTCGTCGTGCGCCTCTGCGTCACTCACGGAATCGCTCCTTGATCGCGCTCGCCACGACGTGCGGCACGAAGTGGCTGACATCACCGCCATAAGTAGCTACTTCTCGGACGAGCCGGCTCGACACAAAGGAGTAGGTCGCACTTGTCGGGACGAATAGTGTCTCGATCCCCGAGAGCTGCCGGTTCATCTGGGCCATCTGCAGTTCGAACTCGAAGTCCGAGACCACCCGGAGTCCGCGGATGATGACGTCGGCACCGACGAGCGCGGCGACCTCGACGACGAGCGTCGACATCGAGACCACCTCGACGTTTCCGAACTCCGAGCAGACATCCTTGATCAGGGCCTCTCGCTCATCAGAGGCGAACAACGGGTCGGTCTTTTGTGGATTACGCAGCATCGCGACGACCACATGGTCGAAAAGCTTGTGCGCGCGCTCGACCACCTCGAAGTGTCCGTTGTGGAACGGGTCGAAAGACCCAGGAAATATCGCGGTCGTCATCAGAGCATCTCAACCCGGTCATGCTGACGTCGTGCCATGGTCACGAGGGTAGTGCCGTAACGATACGTTCGATGTAGTGAGAAGCGCTCGGGGAGGGTGATCTCCCGATTCGACTCGATCACGACGAATTCCGCAGGCACGATCGAAAGCAGTGTGGGCCACTCCTCGAAGCCGTATGGCGGGTCGAGAAAGATCACGTCGAAGGTCTCTCGCCCCGAGCGGCACCACGACACCGCCTCAGCGCGCACCACGCGACACGTCGCCTCCTCGGCGAGATGGGTCGACTCGAGATTCGCCTGGATGGCCAACACCGCTGCGCGATCGGAGTCGACGAGCACCACCGAGGAGGCACCTCTACTTGCAGCCTCGATCCCGAGCGCTCCCGAGCCGGCGAACAGGTCCGCCACCGAGGCTTCTTCGACGAGGTCTAGGTGGTCCAAAACGTCGAACATCGCCTCGCGCACCCGGTCCGCCGTCGGCCGGATATCGAGCTCCTTTGGCAGGTGAAGGGCGCGGCCGCGAGCGCTTCCGCCGATAACGCGCATCTCGAGATGCTACGGCCACAACGACCAATTGAGCGAGCGAGCTTCACCACTCACAGTCGGCGGCCGGTGGGTGGTGATGGACACGACATCAGCTCCGAACGACGTAGGCTGCAGCCTCTTCTCCGATGATCTCTTCGAGCTCGTCGGCGAGGACTCGGTTCTCGCGAAGGCCAGGATCGTCGTCGACGATGCTCTCGGCGGCTCTCCGAGCTGCCGCGATGAGGTCGCGGTCGAAGCGCAGTGAGGCGAGGCGAAGGTCGCTCCGTCCCCGTTGGCGCGCCCCGAGCACCGTTCCCTCGCCACGCAGCGCCAGGTCAACCTCGGCGAGCTCGAAGCCATCAGAGGTCCGTTCGAGCGCGGAGAGCCGCTCGATGCCGATCTTCGAGGTCGGAGCGCCGAGCAAGAAACAGACCGACGGCGCACTCCCCCTCCCCACTCGACCACGGAGCTGGTGCAACTGGGCAATGCCGAATCGATCAGCATCCTCGATCACCATCACCGTCGCGGCGGGAACGTCGACGCCTACCTCGATCACCGTCGTTGCCACCAGCACCGAGATCTCCCCTGCCCGGAAGGCATTCATCACGCGCTCCTTCTCCTTGGCCGACAGCTGACCGTGCAGCAGGCCGATCGAGACGCCTGCAAGCTCACCAGAAGAGAGTCGCTCGAACTCAGTCGTCGCCGCGCGCGGCAGACGGGGCGCTGCGCTCTCGGCCAACAGATCCTCGAGTGTCGCCACATCAGCATCGTCGACCAGGTCGTCGTCTCGTGCCGCGTCGTCCTCTTCGCCTGGACGGATGTAAGGACATACGACGAAGGCCTGATGGCCCTTTTTGACCTCGGCACGGACGCGCTGCCAGACCCGGGCCTCATCTTCGGGCTCGGCGATCCAGAGTGTGCGGATCGGCGTCCTTCCCGGCGGCATCTCGTCTAAGACGCTGTAGTCCAGATCGCCGTAGACCGTCATCGCTGCGGTACGTGGAATCGGTGTCGCCGTCATCACGAGGAGATCCGGATCGTGTGCAGAGTTCGCCTCGCTCGCCCCCTTCTCTCGAAGAGCCGCCCGCTGATCGACGCCGAATCGGTGCTGCTCGTCGATGACCACAACACCGAGGCGGGCGAAGCGGACCTCGGCGGTGATGAGCGCGTGCGTACCGACGAGGATGTCGACGGTTCCAGCGAGCAACCCTGCGAGCAGTCGCGTGCGCTCGCCAGCCGGGGTCTTGCTCGTGAGCAGCGCTACCTGGAGCGGGCGCTCTCCGAGCAGCCTCGTCGCATCCGGGCGCATGACGCCTTTCAGCATCTCCCGGGCCGCCATGAAGTGCTGCTCCGCGAGAACCTCGGTCGGCACCATCAAGGCACCCTGGTGACCGCCCTGAACTCCGTAGAGCAGCGCTGCGAGGGCCACCACTGTCTTTCCCGCTCCGACGTCCCCTTGGAGCAGCCGGTGCATCGGCAGCGGTGAGCCGAGATCGGCCGCCACCTCTTCGATCACGCGGCCCTGCGCGTCGGTGAGCGCGAACGGCAGGCTGGAAAGGAACGCGCCGACGAGGTCGTTGCCGGCAGCGGGAACGATGTTGTGGGCGATGCCTCGCGATCCGGCTGCGATCGCGCGCTTTTTCAAGACGAGGGCGAGCTGGAGCCTGAAGAGCTCGTCGAAAGCCAGCCGGCGCCGCGCACGACCCTTCTGGCCGATGTCTTCGGGGGCATGGATCTGCTGGAATGCAGTCGTCCGATCGACCAGGCCGATCTCACCTCGCAGGTGCCCAGGCAGCGGGTCAGCGAAGTCGCCTGCTCGCCGGAGCGCCTCCTCGACGAAGTGGCCGAGCTCGCTCGAGCCGATTCCTGCCCGCTCGGACTGGGGATAGATCGGGACGATCCGACCGGTCTGGTCGCCGATCAGGTCGACGATCGGGTTCACCATCTGCAGGCGTTCCCGGTAGAGATCGACCTTGCCGAAGACCACGACGTTCATCTCGGCACCGAGCTGTCGGGATCGCCACGGCTGATTGAAGAAGCTGACGAGCAGCGTTCCGGTGCCGTCAGAGAGCCGAAGTTCGACGATCGGCTTTCGCCCTCGTGGCCGCTTGGTCGAGACCGAGATGATCTCGGCCGAGACCACCGCCTCCTCGCCGGGGACGAGTGCATCGATGGCAACCGCGTTCGTCCGGTCATTCCACTTCCTCGGATAGAAGAAGAGCAGATCGAGAACAGAGTGGATGTTCATCTGCGCGAGCGCGGCAGACTTCTTCGGTCCAACCGTCTTTAGCTCTACGACCGGGATGCGGGCGAGCTGGGAGAGCCGGCGTCGGACGGAGTTCGCCGCTACCGGCGCCTCCTGGCTCACTCGATCGAGATCAGCAGCGGGTACAAGGGCTGATTACCGAGGTGGCGCTCGATGGCGACCGATGGATGCGAAGCAGCGACGTAGCCCGCTATCTCCTCGATCACGTCGCGATCGGCTCCGGAGCCCTCAATAAGGGTCACGATCTCATGATCGTCGCCGAGCAGCGCCTCGATGAGCGCAGTGGCAGCGGCAAGGAACGTGGGCTCTACCACCTCGATGCCGCTCCGGCTCAGTCCGAGCCAGTCGCCCTCGTGAATCGGGCCGGTCGGGCCGGTGGCATCTCGAATCGCCTGCGTCACCTCCCCTGCCACGACACCGTCAGCCATCTCCCCCATGGCCTGGGCGTTCTCGGTAGCGCCCGCAGCAGGGTCGTAGGCGAGCAGCGCCGCAAAACCCTCCTGGATGCCGAGCGTCGGCACGACGACCACCTTCTTGGTCGAGAGCTCGACGACCTGGAGGGCTACGGGGATGATGTTCTTGTTGTTCGGCAGCAGAACCACCTCTGATCCGGGCGCAGACTCGGCCATGTCCAAGATGTCGGCCGTCGAGGGGTTCATCGACTGCCCGCCGGCGACGAGCCTGTCGACACCGAGCGAGAGAAAGATCTGACGCACCCCCGGACCGGATGCGACCGCGACGACCGAGGTGCGCGGCGGCGCGGCACGAATCTGCGGCTCGAGTTCGCCTGCGGCCTCTCGAACCCAGCGTTCTTCTCCAACTTGTTCGCGGAGATCGGTCACTCGAATCTCGTGCGGGCGTCCAGCGACGATGCCTGCCTCGATGGCGGCACCGATGTCGTCGGTGTGCACGTGGCAACTAAACGTCGGCGACGCGCCGACGATGACCGTCGAGTCACCGATCGCATCGAACTTCGCTCGCAGGGCAGGGATGGCGTCATCTTCTGAGTCGAGGAGGAACATCACCTCGTACTGGGGTCCACCACTCGAGAGGTCATGGTCGATGAGCACCGGCATGACCTTGCCATCTGAGGTCGCGACCAGCGCCGCGACCTCTGCAGGGAGCTCAAGCGCATCGACACCGAAAGTTCCGGCAACGACGCGGAGGAACGACTTGTACAACAGCGTCAAGCCGGCGCCGCCGGCATCGACGACTCCGGCGTCTTGGAGAACCTGGAGGAGCTTCGGAGTCGAAGCCAGCGCCGCGACCGCCGTCTCGCTCGTCGCTCGGAGCACGCCGACGAGATCGGCGCCCGCCTCGACGGCATTCATCGCCCCGGTTGCAGCTTCCCTGGCTACCGTGAGAATCGTGCCCTCCACCGGGCGCGAGACCGCGCTTCGCGCAGCATCGTTCGCATTTGCCATGCCCCTCGCGAACGCCGCCGCTCCGACCGAGGCCCCCGGAAAGTCTGCCGTCAAGGCCCGAAGCACCTGGCAGAGAATGACGCCGGAGTTTCCTCGGGCGCCCATCAGTGACCCCTTTGCAATCGCCGCGCAGACCGCTGACATCTCCGGCGCCGCAGAGATTCCGTCTACCGCGCTGCAGACCGATTGCAGCGTCAACAACATGTTCGTTCCGGTGTCTCCATCGGGGACCGGAAACACGTTCAGCCGGTTGATCGTGCCTTGATGCTCTTGGAGCGAGTCGCGAAAGGCCGCCATTACCTCGATCAACTCTTCTGGTCCGATCGTCATGATGGTCATAGCTTTGCGGACCTGACCGTACAGGTAGTGGGTCGTTTTGATCCCACAAGGGCGGTCTGATGCGATTGCCCGCTGCCGCCTTGGCGCTTCAATGACGATGACTGAGGAGCCAGTCGGTGTTCGCCTCCGCGCCCGTTTCTCGTCTCCGACCTCCCGCCGGCGACGTTTGCTGCGAGTGCTGCCAGATTGCGCGCTGCGTTTAGATCTCGGTCGATGTCGAGACCACATTCACAGCGATAGCGCCGTTCAGCTAGGGCAAGCTTGGCTCTCACACGCCCACATGATGAACAGGTCTTACTCGAGGGAAACCATCGATCGGCGACGATCAATCTGCCGCCGTGCCAGGCAATCTTATAGTTGATCTGGCGGTGGAACTCACCTGGTGCGACATCGAGGATCGCGCGGTTGAGGCCGGCCTTGGCCCGCGTCCCGTTTCGGGTGTAGCTGCCATCCCCGTTACGCACGGCTTTTGGTGATCTCGTCATGCCCGCCACGTTCAGGTCCTCGAGCACGACCGTCCCATAGGTGGAAGCGAGGCGACTGGAGAGCTGATGCAGTGCATCGGCACGACAGGTCCGAGCGCTGCGATGGAGTCTGGCGAGTCGTCGCTTGGTGTCTTTTCGACGATTCGAGCCGCGTTCTCGACGCGAGAGTTCACGCTGCAAGCGGGCCATCTTTCGCGCGTAGCGGTTGAGGGCCTTCGGGTTCTCCACCACGTCACCGGTCGAGAGCACTGCGAGGGATTTCACGCCGAGGTCGACGCCGACGACCGCGTCCGGGAATGACGCAGCCGGGTCCTCCCGTCCGATCTCGACACAGATCGAGCAGAACCATCGTCCTGCCTCCTCGGAGATCGTCGCGTTGAGGATCCTCGCTGTGCCAGCGTCTACGTGACGGAGCAAGGCGGTCGTCATCTCCTTCGATCGTACGATCCCGATTCGCGGCAGGCGAATGTGGCGCGAATCGATCACCGAAACACCGGCCCAGAAACGACAGGAGCGATTGCTGCCAGCCTTTTTGAAACGCGGAAAGCCGATCTGGCCTACTCGGGTGCCCGAGCGCGCTTTGGAGAAGTTCGCCAACGCGTCGCCCAGGGCCGTGAGCCCCGATTCATAGGCGAACTTGGAGTTCTCGCCCCACCACGGCGCGACCTCGTTCTTGGTGGTATTCCAAACCTTGCGAAGCGAGATCATCGTCCAGGGCACCGAAACGGTGTTCGCGAGCGCATTGGCGTCTTCGTCGGAGAGAAGTTCGCGAAATGCAGCTTCGCGGATTCGCGACTGCTGGGCGAGACGATCTTTTACGAGGGCGAGGCCCCAGTTGTAGGCGAATCGTGAGGCGCCGCAATGCGACGCGAATCGGGACCTGATCGCGTTGTTCGGGTCCAGTTCGAATCGGAGGGCCTGATGCACGAGCACGCAGCGAGGATACGAATGAGATGTGACGGTCAATTTTACCAGTACCGACGCACGCGACAGCGAGGGTCTCACCCCAGTACGAGAGCTGTACCACTGCGCAGTCGACTGAGAAGGAGCACCGACGAAATAACACTCTTGTCGATCATCTCTCTTCGGTCGTATTCGGCAGTGCCAACAGGGTCGTGACTGCGAAGACCGCAAGGGCGTCGTCCTGGCGGAATCGTGTCTCGGTAATGGCGTTTCTTCCACGTGCCTGTAGCAGTCGGCACTCGAGTTCAAACTCGTCGCCGGTAATGGCCTCGAGGTAATCGACACGCATACTTGTGGTCGCGAAGAACGAATCCGACCCATCGACGCTCCCGCTTCTCGCGACTCGATACGCCAACATGTCGACGTAGGCAGGCGTGTACCCACCAAAGAGCTGGCCCCGTCGATTCTTCAGGTGCGAAAGAAGCGGTACCCGGAGCTTCACGTAGCCAGGTGACTCGGCGAGGACGTTCCAGCGGTCGACAGCGAACTGCGTCGAGATGTGCTCGAGGCCGGTGGGAAGCTTGCCGAAAGCGACCTTGCCATCGTCTACCTCTGTCATCGCGGTGGTTTCCCTTCAGTTGTCCGGCAACGACGGCCGCGCACTACTTCGCTTTGCTCGCCGGCGAAGCCGCGCCTTTCGCTGCACTCGGCGAGATACCGCTGAAACGCGTTCCAGGCGGATCGAGCGCCCACTCGGGAGTCTCACCCCAGGAGTCCTCATAGATGACGTCGCTGATCGGCAGTCGGCGAACCGCGCCGTGACTCCCGACTGGCCGTCCGAGCGGAACTGTCGCGAAGATGTAGGCGCTGTCTGGAATCGAAAGCAACTTTCGCAGCTCCTCTTCGATGTTGTGGTGCCACATCGAGATCGTTCCGCCGTATCCGAGCGCGCGTGCGGCAAGCAGCAAGTTCTGAATCGCCGGGAAGACCTGCGCTGCATCGCGCTCAGTTGCGCCCTTCACCGAATCTGCACATACAAG
>Ga0208357_1000887_pt1 | contig 22966 bp, 9 predicted proteins | sample NGESurdeep092012_6_FD_184487 | JGI IMG/M metagenome (GOLD analysis project Ga0208357, IMG submission 184487) | Arctic peat soil microbial communities from Barrow, Alaska - NGEE Surface sample F52-2 deep-092012 (SPAdes) | ecosystem: Environmental > Terrestrial > Soil > Wetlands > Peat ... | reverse complement strand
TTGCCCGTTTACATCGCTGTAGGTATTACGGCTGCACAATGCGCGATACATGTTGGAATAAAAACGCATTTTTTCACGGGCGTCGGAAGATGAAATTTTTACCCGGTTTAAAAGATCGTTCCAGGTGCTTACATTGTATTGCCTTACTTCATTAAAATTCCATCCAAAAGGTTTTACAACTTCCTGTTGCAGGTTTTCATTGGCATTGGCAATGCTGACATACGATATTCCTGTGCGGACTTGAACTACAGCATCATTAGTGGTATTGAATTCAACAAATATTCCTGCATGTTTTGCATTTTTTACCTTTAATTGGGAGACATCATTTTGAACGCTGCTGTCTATCCACGAACCCACTTGCGAAATAGGCTGATCGAAATCCATCACAAAATGAATCGTATAATTTTGATTAATTCCATTACCCCAAACATCCTGAGATTCTTGTTTACTAAAACCTTCAATCCTGTGGTCACTCACTTTGGTAACTTCCACATCCTGTAATTCATAACTATATTCTGCCGGTGTAGCGAAGTCAACCAAAACCCTTGATACTTTTTCTTTAGGAAAAGTATAACGCTGAAAGCTGCAACGAGTGGTAGCGGTGAGTTCTGCAGTGATATTATATTTCGTCAGATGAACTTTGTAATATCCCAACGGTGCTTCTTCGGTTTGTTTATCAATGCCCGACCGATAGCCTTCCTCAGGATGTGTCTGATCACCAACCTCTGTAATAAGCGGTCCATTCACAGGCAGCGTGGAAAGGCCTGACATTGTCCATTCATGAATATGACTAAAGCCGCCAACACTTTCAAAAATAGGATCATACCCACCCTGCCAGCCAGCGTTCTGGTTGTCAGGACTAATTTTTACCATACTAAATGGCATCCACGGACCAGGCGCTATCATCCAGCGTGAATGCGCGCTACCCATCATCGTATTCACGTAGCCGGCAGGAGTAATTAAATTTTCTGGCGAACGTTCGACTACTCCGGAACGTACAACCTGCCCGTTAACTTTTATTTCATAATGACTTACTTTTGCAGACTTTACAGCCGGCATAGGCGCTTCAAAAATATAACGACCAGTTTCAATGATCTTTTTAAATATGCTACTGCCATCCAACAATACTTCTAATTGCGGGCTACCGGAGATATGTTGCACGTCCACCAGTAAAGGCTGTGCAGGCTTTTCATTATTTTTTATTTCATAATCCGCAGCTTTTACATCCCGGATAAAAGCGTTTTCCGGTTTAGTTATTATTGCATCTCCGGGTCCTTCCATTCGTATTTGATCGAAGACAAGCCAGGATCCCCATAAGCTGGTTAGCTTAATTTCATTTCCACCTTTTTTGAGTATGCCCTGCGTGATGGGTATTTTGATAATGTAACCGGAATCCTTTGTTTGCTGACCTTTTAAAGTGCTGTCACCCGAACCTTTTGGTAATTGAAACTCCCATGAGCTATCATTAATAGTTACCTTAAACAGAGGAGGTTTTTCGTGGCTCATATTTAACAGGTCAATCACTAATGTCCAGTTGCCGTGTGAAGGCAGCTTGCCTATACCAAACAATATATTCAACACACTGGCGCGCCATCCGGCACCCGATGAAGAACCTCCCCAACTATCTTCCGCCCCGGGCAAGGCATAGGGCCAATCTGTTTTGGGATTAGATTTTCCGATTAAAAAATAACCATCTTCCCACCCAAAATCTTTTTCTAAAAAATGGGCATATCCAGAAGGAGCAAGTGCGAATTCAGCATCACTGTGATCGGCTTTTCCAATTTGCCAAAGGGTTTTTTGCTGATTAAGATTTTGAGAAAAAACTTTGTTTACTGTGAAGGTTAGAAAGAGTAAATAAAATAGAGGTTTAAAAAATAAAAGGCGCACTTCAAATTGTCGCCGGTTGGTGGGGACACCAACCGGTGTGGCCAGCCGTGGGCGGCGCCTCCACCGCCCACGAACAGAAAAGCAATGAGGAAATAGCAGTTTAAAAAATAAATTAAAATGTTGGCGCATGATGTTGATGAATTAAAAGAGAATAATTTGTTTGCGGTTTTAGTAATTCAAATAAAAATTAAATTTTTAAAATTCGATTCTAAAATAATTTGAGTTTGTTCCAATCTGCTTTCATTCTTTGTCATTGAATAGATGTATTCTTCGTTGTTTAAGGATTCTTAACTTTCCTGCCTTTCCAAATCTGTTCTATTTCTTCCAAAGATTTTCCTTTCGTTTCAGGAATTAACTTCCAAGTAAGCCATAGACCCGGGGCACATAAAACAGCAAACGTCCAGAAAGTAGCGGCCGGTCCCCAACTATCGCTCTTCAACATCAAAGGTGTTAACTGGCCCACAAAAAAATTGGCAATCCAAAGAGATAATGTGGCAAGAGACATTGCACGCCCTCTCACCGCCGTTGGAAAAATTTCACTGATAATGATCCAACTCACAGGCCCAAAAGAAAATGCAAAACAGGCAATGAATAATAAGATAAATACCAATATCCACGGGCCTTCCGTAACATTCATTTTGAATAAAATTCCAATTACCACAAGGGCAATGACAGCGCCTGATATTCCTAAGATCAAAAGTGGTTTGCGGCCCCATTTGTCAACAGTAAAAATGGCGACAAAAGTGAATAATACATTTACGATTCCAATGGTTACCTGGCCTCCTAAGGCATCTCCCAAAGAAAAACCTGCTTTATCAAGAATAGAAGGCCCGTAATAAATAATGGCATTGATGCCCGATACCTGCGAAAGGAAAGGCAATGCAAGCCCGATTATCAAAGCGGTGCGGTACACCGGTGAAAACAATTCTTTTATGCTACCGCTTTCTTCTTTAATATTTTTTTTAATATCGTTTATTTCATTTTGCGCTGCAACAGGAGTATTTATTTTTTGCAAATACTTGAACGCTTCTTTTTCCCTGCCCTTTAATAATAACCATCTCGGAGATTCAGGAACCAAAAATAAACAGATTAAAAAAATGAAAGCGGGAATCATTCCTATCCCTATCATTGATCGCCAAACGTCCTGTGTGATTATATAATGCAACCATCCGCTAAATGAATTATTGGTTGAAACTTTTACAAAATACACATTGGTGAAATAAGCAGAGACAATGCCTATGGTGATAGCCAGCTGGTACAAGGTAACCATTCGTCCCCTGAAATTTGAAGGTGAAAATTCGGCTATATATAACGGGCATATCATAGACGCAACCCCGATTCCCAAACCACCAATGAGCCTGAATGAAATTAGAAGCGTTGAATTAGCCGCGAGCATACATCCTATTGCTGAAATAAAAAATAACGAAGCGGATAAGATCATTATTTTTTTACGCCCATACATATCACTGAGTTTTCCTGCAGCGGACACACCCAGAATGCAACCCAATAATGCAGAGCTTACAAACCATCCTTCCATTAATAAACTAAAATGAAAATCTTTTACTACAAATTGGAGGACGCCTGATATCACGGCAGTATCAAATCCAAAAAGAAATCCTCCAAGGGCTGCAATAAAGCAGACCATAAAAAAATATTTTTTGTTTGGAATGGATTGATGTTGATTCATAATTATGTTTAATTATTTTATTTATTTTGAACGCAACCACTGCTGGCGCAGGTCTCCAGACCTGTGACTGCTCGTTACTAATTTGCGCGAGACACAGCAAACAAACACCCGCCTGAATGACGCTGTCGGGCAGGAATAATACAAATTCCCATTTCTCAAAACCGCAGTCTGACCTACGGTACCGACTGCTACCCTTCTTTGCCCGCACGTTTTTAAGCCTCGTCCCAACCCTTCTCCCCAGGGAGAAGCACACGCTCTATTAGAGTCTGATTATTTGAAATTATTTTCTGGCGCAGGTCTCCTGACCTGTGACTTTACGTTACTAATTGCAGTAAACAAACAATTAATACAATTTCCCATTTCCTAAAACCGCAGTCTGATCTCCGGTGCCGACTGCTACTCCTATTTTATAAACGCTTTTATTACCTTCACGAGCCCGCCACTTTCATTTATCAATTCATACCATCCGGCAGCTGCGGGAATAATAAAAGTTTCCGCATAATTAAATCTTTGTGAATCGCCGTTCTTTGTTTTTACAATGATAGAATTCCCCTCCACCAGCATCAGTACGTGGCATTGATCATTGGTTTTTATTTTTGCAATATTTGTAAATTCAATTCTATGGACATCATAAAAATGTTCGGGATGTGTGGGTAAATGCACAATTTGATATTCCTCATTTTTCTCTAAAATCGTTGGCGCAGAAATCAGTTCTTTTTTTACACCTTCTCCTTTGCGATCAAAATTAAGATTGTTGAATGCATGTTCAATATTGATAGGGCGCGGTTTCCCGTTAAGATCAAGGCGAACCCAATCATACATTTTAAAAGTAAAAATATAAGGAGTAGCACTTATCTCCAGTACCATGTTGTTTTTCCCTGAGCTGTGAATGGTTCCGTTAGGAATTAAAAACAAGTCGTGCTTATGAGCAGGATGCCATTGCACATATTTTTCAATTTTGATCGGACTTTTATTTTGAACGCTTTTCTCAAGTTCTTCACGAAATTCTTTGGAATCAATATTTTCTTGGAAACCGAGATATACACCGGCGTCTTTTTTACAATCTAAAATGTAATAGGTTTCATCTTGCGTGATGGTTTCACCAAAATTCTCTTTTATATATTTTAATGAGGGATGGCATTGAATAGAAAGATTACCGCCATCAAAAGTATCGAGAAAATCGAACCTGATCGGGAACCCCGTACCAAAGAGCTCTTCATCTTTTCCTAAAATATTTTTGGCACAACATTCCATTAACCAGTCAAAAGAAATCTCTAACAAGTTGCCATCACTTTCAAACACGAGTCCGTTTTCGGGAGTTATTAATTCAAATGACCATGCATAATTTATTTCATTCTTATTCAATGAAGAGACATGCTCTTTCATCCATTGACCACCCCATGCACCAGCTTCGAACCAGGGACGTACCCTTATTACGTCCCGGCTTATTTTTCTAAGACCGGATGTAACAGAACTATGTAGCGTCCAGTTGATATTTTCATTCCACTGCCCATCGGCAACCACCTTAATTTTATTTTTAATCTCCTGCCTGTAATTATTCAGGACAATCCAATCCACAAAATGAAAACGTTTATACATTACTGTTGCATCTGCTGATTGAGAACTACCCAAATTAAAAACAGTTCCCGCCCGCATCCTGTATTGAATTTCATTTTTGGGTATATCAATATAAATCAAAGGCAGTTCCTGTTTGCATAAACCAGCACCAATTCCAATTAATATTGTTACATCATAATCTTCATCTAACTGCAGGTTGCTGATTTTTTTAAGGACATAAAAATCTTCAAGTCTTAGTGTTGTTTTTGTGCCCCAAACCGAAACAGTTTCACCCAAAAAAGGTTTTACCATTTTTTCTATTTCATTCTCCGGCTTAAAGAAGGCTGATGTTTCATACCACAAAACATTCACTTTCATTTGCCGGAAAATCGAGTTGAGATTTTTTTGAATTGTTGTCCAGTCATTGCCAATATAACCGTCTATGGCAACTGTTTTATTTTTTATAATCCAATCTGCCAAAGACGCGTAGCCTGAAAATATAGCCCCACCACCCAATGAATGAAATGGATAAATATTATATTCTCCTTCTTTAAATAATACCCTATCAGCTTTTTGCGGCATCAATTCCTGCGAAGACTTTCGCCACTGAAAACCTGTTTTATGTTCATTCTTTATTGTTTCAATCCCATTTGCAATTAACCCTGCGGCTCCCGCTATTGCAGACATTTCCATTTTTTGCGAAATTTTTACAGGAATTTCTATTCCATTTTTTATTCGTAATTCTTCCATTAAAGCAGGTAGGAATAATTCAGAGGATTTGGAAATACTTCCACCAATAATAAGGCAATCGGCTTTAAATGATTTTATCCAGTGCGCCAGGCAATGAGCCAGGTTGCTACCGAAGATTTTAAAGACATCTTTACCGAAATCATTTTTACCATCTAATGCTGATGCTGCTATTTCTTTTACATCGACAATTTTTGTCCCCGATAATTCCGCATATTTTTTCAACAGCCAGCGCGATGAAATATAATCTTCTGCGATGCCGTCTTTAAAAGGAATATTATAGAGGTACCCATTATCAGGGATTCCCTTCCCTTCTTTCACCAGTCTTTTTTGATGAATGAATGATGCGCCAAAACCCGTTCCTAATGTGATGGCAATCACCTTTTCAAAAGGAACGCCTTCGCCGGTAATACATTCACCCAATGCAAAGCATGCCGCATCATTTTCAAATAAAATGGAAAACCCGTCTTCTAAATTTAATCCGTTTTCAATAGCGGTTTTAATATTAATACCAAACAAAGATTCATACTTATCCAAACCCTCAAGCAATGATATTCCATTGATGTAATCAAATGGCCCTGGCATAGCAATGCCAATACCCTGCAAGCTGTTTCCGTTGAGATTAGATAAAGAGTTTTTGATAGTTTCCAACCACTGATCTAAAATCGCTTTGGCACTTTTTTCCCGTGTATTCAATTTCTTTTTACAAAGCGAATCACTAAGAACCCGCCTGTCCGCTGCATTTACTAATGCTGAAGAAACGTGAGATCCTCCTATATCTATACCAAGAATTAATTTGTCGGTTTGTTCGAACATTTAAGTCTTAATTAAAAAAAATTTATGCTTTCTTAAAAATATCTATTGAATAAATAAATTTGTCTGACCTGTAATAGCCCACATTGTATTCTATCGGCCTGTCTCCGGCATCATACACAAATCTTTCCCTGAAAAGAACAGGCTCGGAAGCGGCAATTTTAAGTTTCTTGCCGATACCTTTTGCCAGCATGGCGCTAATGTTTTCTGCAGACCGAACCACCACTACACCATACTTCTGTTCGAGCATTGAATACAATGGAATATCAAATTCATCCTTTTCATTTACGCCAATCCTGGGATGAAAATAACTTTCGAAATAAACAATACTTTCTCCTGCTGTACCTTTTAATTTCGATAATTTCAAAACCTTGCTCCTGGCCGGGATATTAAAAAAATCAGTTAGTTTTTTATCTGCTGAAATCCATTCAATTTTTAGTTCCAGGTTGATGACATGAATACCCTTTTCCTTCATCTCTTTTGTGAAACTATACCAGTGGTCTAACCCGGTAGCCAATGGTTTTTTCTTTGCCGCTTTTGTCCCTACACCTTTTTTCCTGATCAATAATCCTTCATGCTGTAATTTATTAGTAGCCTGCCGGATCGTGTTGCGTGATACGCCCAATCTGTTGGCAAGTTCTACTTCCTTAGGAAGAAAAGCTCCCTCTTTATACTTTGCGGAAGCAATTAGTTTGCGTAATAATTCTTCTACCTGGTTATGAAGTGGTAAAGGGCTTGTATGATCTATTGCTAATTCCATCTTTGTTTGAATGTGCGAACATAGTTATTTTCGGGATACAAAAAAATTTAAAAAAGAAAAGATAGGCTTTAAAGCTCATTCTTATTTCGAGGTACTGGAATTATGCCGTGGCAAATACGAATCAGCAATTTTTTTATTGATCTCATTTTACTCATGAGATGTTCCATTGCAAAAAACATTTCTTTGTAAACTAATGGAGTTCCACCTACGGTGCCATTTGTTTCACATTTTCGTATGGTATTTCAAGCATGGCATTCTTAATTATTGGCAACGAATCTTTAGCCTGGAATGCCCACTGTTGCTTATTATAATTAGATCCATCTTTTAACTGCGCTTCCCATTTAATAGTTAATCTCAATGATTGATCAACGAACCAAGCAGAAATAATTTTACCATTTAATTTATCAGAATACTTTGCTGAATTTGGATGTTACGAAGCTTGTTTTATTTCAGGAAACGCTTCTAATTTGAAATCAGCAGGTGGGGCAAATAAAAAGAATTCTGTTTTTATACCTTAAAAAATATTTTTTTCTTGTGCAACCAATAACATAGATACCATTGAAACATAAAAAGAGTGACCGCTGAGATGAACGCAATTGGTATCTCAGATAAGCCTGTTGGCGACAGGACACCGTTTACAATGGTATTGCTGTAATCATAGAGCCATCGATGCACGACGATTTCGAAAAAGAGATAAATAAAAATAGAATTCATACCAACAATGGTGAAAAAAGCAAGGTATTTTTTGTGATTCAAAACATCGATCCAATAATAAAGAAATGCTAAAGCAAGCAAGCACCAGCCGCCACTAACAAGTGTAAACGAAGAAGTAGCAATTCGTTTTATTATGGGTGTGGTACCTGAAATATCTAATCCATAGCCCGCTATTAAAGTAAGTATCGCGAGAATAATAATTGGCTTGAGTTTACTTTTTACATCTGTGTGCGAAAGCAGCCATTTTCCTGCAACGGCACCCCAGATAGTATGTGCTGCCGTCGGGATACAATTGATAGCCACCCATCCGCCCGGGTTAATTTTGTTCATTAAGATAACATCGATATAGTTCCCGAAATTATGCTGATCAGTAAATGGCTGGTCAAACCCGGGGATATTTATAAAGCGATATAAAAATTCCGTCAGAAGCAGTAAGCCAATGCTAAAAAGGATCTGGTAGCCGACTCTCCAGCGAAAGATAAGAAACGCTATCAGCATGGTAAAAGACAATTGTGTCAATACATCCCAGAGCTCAAATGATAAATGATCGCCTCTTACTGCATAATCCAACACGCCCCAAAAAAACAGCCACCAGCTTCGCCTCAACGCGTGCATGGCTTGCTGACCCCATGAACTTCCTTTAGCGGTTTGTTTGGTTAGTGAAAAGGCCATAGCCGTTCCGGCAATGAACATGAAAGCGGGTTGTATCAAATCCCAAAGATGCAATCCATGCCATTCTGCATGTTCAAATTCCATTCCTAAAGCATGTATAAATGAATCGGGTTTTGACAGTTTTCGTGCATAATCATATAAGCCCGAGGATTCCAACATTAAGAGTACCATCACTAGTCCCCTATAGAAATCAAGCGAGGAAAGCCTTGCACCGGCGCCGATGATATTTTGTAATTTATTTTTATCAGGAGATGTATTCATCACGCTATCTGGAAAGATTTCGGATTCATTTTTAACTGATGTTGGCATTATTGGATTTTTATTTTTCTAAAGAGTGGTTTTTTATTTTATAGTAAACTAACAAATAATTCGAATTACAGTTGCTGCTCTGTGATATCCCGGAATTAATCTGACGTATCCAAAAAGAGAGCCGATAAACCGTCATTGGGCTATAACCAGCGTTGCGCTCCAATCGTTTTTGGTGACTGCCATTCCAATCTTAAACCCTATGCTTGTCAACCCTTGTATTTTCGAATGTTCTATATCTCCTTCAAATTTTAAAAACTCTGCGTTTCCCACTGTAGTTCCTTAAAATTTGCCAACTAAATTTTACAAAAGGTAATATTAAAATCTTATCAAAAAAGAACTTATTTAAAATTGTTTGCTGTTGGTTAAAATCAATCAAAGTGCCTGCCAGAATGGTCTCCATCTGCACAAAACCAGCGTTGCAATTTCCCAATTTGATTTTTTTTTGTCGCATGGATGTTTAATTTTTGATAACCGGTCATATTTAATCCGATAGTTTGCTTTTATTCTAATACAAATTTCATTATGGTTTGACCTAAGCATTTTTGAAAATAATTTGAAGACTTTGAAGACAAATTCAAAACAATAACAGGTGTGTCCATTTTAAAAAAAGTACGGCAATTCCGGAACGCACTTTTGATCCCGATAAATAAATCCCCTGTTCGGAAGGTTTTACCCCCACTTCGTCCAAAAAAAAATTAATTGTATAATGTAATAAGTTAGATTTACTACCAATTTAATGTAACTGTGATTTCCAATATTTTAATCAGAGAAACTTCGCCTATTCGGATTAGCAAAAATAAAGAAGAGGTAGATAAATGTGCTTCCTCCGAAATGCAAAATCAACCATCAAACCTGTTTATTTAAATTCAAGAATAAAAACACATGAAAGCAAAGTCAATCAAAGGAAATTCTCCGGAAGAAATCAAAACCGCACTGAAGCAAAGTATGGCCGATAATTTCAAACCGACATTAGCAATTGTATTTCTTTCTATAAAACAAGACAGAGATGCAATATGCAAAATATTAAATGATGAAGGCATTAGCATTTATGGCGCTACAACGCATGGAGAGTTTACTGATGAAGGAATAACTGCGGGAGAAATTGCGATCCTGCTGCTCGTCATAAACCCATCCTACTTTACCATTTTCTTTGAAGAATATCCTGAAAAAAATTACAGGCAAACCACACAATCCATCGCTAAAAAGGCATTGGAAAAATTTGCACATCCCTGCTTTCTCATTGCCGGTAGTAACCTGAACACAGATGCAGAAGAACTGCTACATGGTTTTGAAGACATACTTGGTAAACAGGTAAATGTTACCGGCGGTATGGCCGGGGATGATTTTGGCTTTAAAGAAAATTTTGTATTCACCTCGGGGAAAGTAAGCAACAACGGCATCGTAGCAATTGCCCTTGATGAAGATAAGATCAGCATAAAGGGCCGGCCCACACATGGCTGGAATGCAGTAGGGACAGAAAAGACAGTCACGAAAAGTGTCGGCAACCACGTTTATACAATTGATGATACCCCGGTATTGGACCTGGTAATAAAATATGGCGGCCTTAAAAATGTAACACCTGAAAATTTTGCAATGGAACATTCCATCACATTGCCATTACAATTGCAACGGGAGCAAGGGGACCCTGTGATACGTGCAGGGCTGGTAGTAGATTGGAGTGACCGTTCTTATTATTGTAGCGGCACTGTGCCGCCAGGTTCTAAAGTCCATTTTTCAATAGCCCCTGATTTTGATGTAGTTGAAAAAGTGGTCGATGCCTGTGAAGATTTGAAAGCTACTGAAATGCCGGAAGCAGATGCGCTGTTGTTGTTTAGTTGCGCAGGCAGGTTTCTTTCACCGGGGCCTTTGATAGGCGAAGAAATAGAAGGGATACAAAAAGTGTGGGATGTGCCCATGGCAGGTATGTTCAGCAATGCTGAGTTGGCGCGAGCCACAAACGGCAATTTGGAGATGCATGGGTTAACAGCTTGTTGTGTGGTTCTAAAAGAAAAATAATTTATCAGCAATAACAAACGTATAATATATGAGCCACATAAAATTATTTAAGTCCAAACAAATTCGGTTTGCTGCAAGTACATTTTGGCTAAAGCCTTTTTTATTTACATTCAATTGCCACGCCTTTAAAGGCGTGGCAATTGAGATTATGTTTATGGCTTCAGCCAAAAAAGCAAAAGGCAATAATGCAAGCTGGTTCTGCGAAAGGGAATAGACAGTAATTTTTAAAAACTAACTAAATGAACAGGAAAATAAATAATCAGATTGATTTGCAGTCCGAAAAAAACAAAATAAAATGAACCCACAACTTCAAACACTGCTCGATTTTTTTCAGCAAAATAAAACCCTAACGGCCGAAGAAAAAATAATGCTGGAAAAAACAATTAAGAAAGCTAAAAGTGATTTTGAAATTTCAGAATTTAAACTGGAACGTACAGAAAAAGTAAAACGCACAACTGCTATTTTATTAGAAGAAACCATAGAAGAGCTGGAACAAAAAAGAAAAGCGGTAGAAGCGCAGAACCGGGAACTCGAAATTGAATCAGCGCTTGAAAGAGTACGAACAGTCGCTATGAGCATGCGTAAACCCGACGACCTGTTCGATATTTGTGAAATCCTGTATGCGGAATTTCAGTTATTGGGTTTTAGCGAGCTCAGGAATGTAATGATCAATATTTATGAAGATGATAAGCCCTATTTTTTAAATTATGATTATGCTCCGGGGTCGGGTAAAACGGTTACGAAAATTCCGTATAATTTCCATCCATTAATAGATAAGCAGGTCAGGGAAACAAAAAATGCAGGTGATACATTTAATGAATTTTCTTTCACGGGCCAGGAATTAAAAGACTTCAGGGAATTAAGAAAAAATAATGGCGAACAGGATGATTCGAAATTGGATAATACTTCTTCGCTGCATTATTACTTTTATTCAATCGGTAACGGTTCAATCGGCATTTCAACTTACAATGCTGTTACAGACGAAAAAAAGAATGTGCTGAAACGATTCAGAAATGTATTTGACCTGGCGTATAAAAGATATACAGATATTACACTCGCCGAAGCACAGGCGCATGAAGCAAAAATTGAAGCCTCACTGGAACGCCTGAGAGCAGTTGCTATGAGTATGCGTAAATCGGAAGAAGTGATTACTGTTTGTAAATCGATGTATAAAGAACTTACGGTTTTAGGCTTTACCAATATCCGCAATTCGCAGATTGCTATAAAGAATGATGCAAAACAATCTTATACAATTAGTGTTTACTCAGGGGATGATGTAGTAGTGATGAGAGAACACCCTTATAAGGGTTCACCGATTGTAGAAGAGTTGTATAAAGAGCTCGGAAAATCGAAAGATGTCTTTTATAAAAAAGAATTTTCGGGGAAAGAATTTGAAGGCTGGCGTAGGTGGAAAGAAAGTTTATCTGAACTAAAAAACAAAAGAGAAAAAGCCGCTACATCCCTGTGTTTTTATTTATATTCTATCGGCGAAGGGCACCTGGGAATTTCAACCTACAATCCAATTACTGAAGATCAGGAAGAAATAATCAAACGCTTTAAAAATGTGTTTGAACTTTCTTATCAGCGATATTCTGATGTTGCAAAAGCGGAAGCACAGGCAAGAGAATCGCAGATTGAACTTGCATTGGAAAGAGTACGCGCCAGAACCATGGCGATGCAGCACAGCGATGAACTCGCAGAAACTTCATTCGTACTTTTTCAACAGTTTGAAGAGTTAGGAAAAACCAGTGATCAAATTTCCATTGGCATTTTTAAAGAAGATGAAAATGTAATGGAACTGTATTCCACCTTATACGGATTGCAATGGAAAGAAGCGGCAAGGGCGGACCTGAGCGAACCGGTGGTGATGAAAAAAATCCATGCCGCGTGGAAGAAGAAAAAGCATTCGATGGTGATAGATCTTCAAGGTGATCAACTTAAAAAGTATAACACCTATAGGAATAAATTATCCAATCTTAAATACACAGAAAAACGCTGGGTAATTCAGGTTGCATTGTTTTCAAAAGGAGTGATCACATTTTCTACAACAGAACCGCATCCAAAAGAAACGATTCAATTACTGGAAAGATTTGCTGTTGTGTTTGATGGCACCTACACCCGTTTCCTCGACCTTAAAAAAGCAGAAGCACAGGCAAGGGAATCGCAGATAGAATTAGGATTGGAAAGAGTGAGAGCGAGGGCCATGGCGATGCAAAAGTCGAACGAATTAAAAGAATTGATAAGCACTGTGTTCACAGAACTTACAAAACTGGATTTAGTTCTTACCCGTTGCCGTATCATGATTTTTGATCCGATATCAAATGGATCAACCTGGTGGATGGCTAATTCTGAAGCACCGAAAGATCCCATTGGCTTGTACGTAAAAAATAATCAGCTTCCTCCTTATGCAGCATATATCAAAGCATGGAAAGAACGGAAAAATAAATGGCAATATGTACTGGAAGAAAAAGATAAAAAAGATTGGGACGAATTTTTATTCACTCAAACAGAACTTTTACACTTGCCTGATTTTGTTATTGCGGGAATGAAAGCACCTGATCGTGTTTATCTTTCTGCGTCCTTTAATAATTTCGGCTGTTTGAACCTTGCAAGCCTTGAACCATTATCAGCAGAACATTTTGATATTCTACTTCGCTTCGCAAAAGTTTTTGAATTAACATACACCCGTTTCAACGATTTGCAAAAAGCAGAAGCACAAACAAGGGAATCCCAAATAGAACTGGCATTGGAAAGAGTCCGTGCCAGAACAATGGCTATGCAGAAAAGTAAAGAACTTAAAGAAGTAATCAAGTTGGTGTATGATCAGTTCGTTCACTTAAATATTAATGTGGAACATACGGGGTTTATTTTGGATTATAAAGAAAGGGATGATATGTTTATCTGGCTTGCAGATAAGCACGAAGTTCCCTCACAAGTAACCATTCCTTATTTCGATTCTTCGCATTGGAATAGTTTTATTGATGCAAAAGCAAAAGGAAAAAACTTCTTTCCTACCCTTCTTTCATTTGAAGAAAAAAATAAATTTTACCAGGATCTTTTTAAATTATTCCCTGTGCCGGACGAAGCAAAGGAATATTATTTTAGTTGCCCCGGCCTCGCCGGATCAACTGTATTGTTGGATAATATTAGCCTATATATCGAGAATTTTGAGGGCATTCCTTTTACAGATGAAGAGAATGATACGCTGATGCGTTTAGGAAAAGTATTTCAGCAAACCTATACCCGTTTCCTCGATCTGCAAAAAGCAGAAGCGCAGGCGAGGGAATCGCAAATCCAATTAGCATTAGAAAGAGTTCGTGCAAGAACAATGGCCATGCAAAAAAGTGGTGAACTGCAGGATGCTGCCATATTATTATTTCAGCAGATGAAAGCTTTGGGTGTTCAAACAGGAAGCTGCGGTTTTAATATTTGGAACAAACATGAGAAAGCCGCAACTGTGTGGATGAGTTCGGCAGAAGGCGGGTTGCAAGCGCCGTTTAAAATGCCACACACAGAAAGTGCAATTTATAAGAATGTTTATGCAGCAATGAAAAACGGAGAGGATCTTTTGATGAAAGAAGTTGGTGGCAAAACTTTAAAAAAACATTTCGATTATTTATCAACCCTTCCAGGTATTGGTGATGTAATAAAACACCTGAGGGAAACAGGTTATTCATTTCCTGAAAAAATGGTTTATCATTTTGCATTTTTTAATAATGGTTATTTATCATTTCATCTGCATGAACATTCCACCGAAGCACCTGATATTTTTAAACGCTTCGCTAAAGTTTTTGAACAAACTTATACCCGTTTCCTCGATCTTCAAAAAGCAGAAGCGCAGGCAAGGGAAGCAAAAATTGAAGCTGCATTGGAAAGAGTTAGAAGCAGGACGATGGGCATGCAGCATAGTAATGAATTGGCAGAAGGTGCATCATTATTATTTAAGCAGGTAAGTGATTTCGGAATTAATGTCTGGTCAAGCGGTTTTAATATCTGGCAACCTGATGGCGTTTCCTGTACTATTAATATGTGCAACCCTGATGGAAGTATTGCGGCTCCTTACCCTCTGCCACATACGGAATATATTTTCTTCCAAAAGATTTATGAAGCAAAGCAAAAAGGCGAAGATTTTCTTGTGTTGGAGACGGGAGGAAAAGAACTGGAAGAAACATACCAGTACATGTTTAGCCTTCCGGCAGTTAAAAAGATGCTCACAGGTATGGAGGATACCGGAAGCCAGATTCCAAAATTTCAGGTGAATCATTGCGCCTTTTTTTCGCAGGGTTACCTGATGTTCATTACCTATGAGCCATGCCCGGAAATGTGGGATATTTTTAAGCGCTTCGCAAAAGTTTTTGAACAAACCTATACCCGTTTTCTCGACTTGCAAAAAGCAGAAGCGCAGGCAAGGGAAGCAAAAATTGAAGCGGCTTTGGAAAAGGTTCGTAACCGTTCTCTCACCATGCATAAAAGTGATGAATTGCAGGCAGTGGTAAATGAAGTGTTTGAAAGATTAAGATCGTTAGATATTGACATGAATGTTGCCAGCATTTTTATTTTTAAGGAAAGCTCAAAAGATTGGGAGCAATGGGTGGCATCACCGGATACGGATTATTCAACACACTTTCATCTTCCCTATACTGATAATGAAATATTCAAAAATCTGGAAGACGCAAAGAAAAGTGGAAAAGATTTTTATGCTGCGCAATATTCTTTCGACCAAAAAAATGAATGGTTTAATTATGCTTTTGATAATACAGAATACAGCCGCATACCCGATGAAAGAAAAAAGTTTTTACTGGAAAGTGAATTTTTTAAAATCTCTTTTGCTTTGGCAAAAAACACCGGGCTGCAGATAGCGAAATATTCCGGCGAAAATTTTTCTGAAAAAGATAACGATGCGTTAAGGCGCTTTTCAAAAGTATTTGAACAGGCGTACATGCGTTTTCTCGATCTGCAAAAAGCTGAAGCGCAGGCAAGAGAAGCAGAGATACAATTAGCATTGGAAAGAGTTCGTGCAAGAACAATGGCTATGCAGCATAGTGATGAATTGAGCAAAACTGCTTCAGAAATGTTTAAACAAATACAGACTTTAGGCATGCATCCATGGGGCTGCGGGTTTAATATTTTTGATAAGGACGAGAAAGCCGTTACCCAATTCATGAGCCTGGCTGATGGCGGTATTTCCCCGCCTTTCAGAACACCACTTACAGAAGATCCATTTTTCATCAATATTTATAAAGCCAGGCAACAGAAGAAAGAGCTTTTAGTGATGGAATCGAAAGGCGAATCCCTGGCAGAAACTTACCATTACATGTTCAGTCTTCGCGGTTCCGGAGAAATATTCGGTGGCCTTGAAAATTCCGGATTTGAAATGCCCAAATTTCAAATTACGCATTGTGCCTATTTTTCGCAAGGCTACCTGGTGTTTATCACTTATGAACCTGTACCCGAAGCACACGAAATTTTTATTCGCTTCGCAAAAGTTTTTGAACAAACCTATACCCGTTTTCTTGATCTGCAAAAAGCAGAAGCACAGGCAAGGGAATCTCAGATTCAACTTGCATTAGAAAGAGTAAGATCGAGAGCAATGGCAATGCAAACATCTGAAGAGTTGAATGCACTTATCGGGACTGTATTTACTGAATTGACAAAGCTCGATCTTGTACTTACAAGATGTGTAATACAGATCTATGAAGGCAACGAAAAAGGAGTTCGATGGTTAATGGCAAATTCTGAAACGCCTTCTACACCAATGAGCTTTTTTGTTAAGTATGCCGACATGCCTTTTTTTAATGAGCATTTAAAAGGTTGGCATAACAGATCATTAAAATGGCAATACTGTCTTGAAGGTGAAAACAAAATAGAAACAGATGGCTTTCTGTTCAATGAAACTGAACTTTCACTATTGCCTGATTTTGTAATAGAAGGCATGAAGTCTCCTGATCGTGTTTATTTAAATGCCTCGTTCAACAATTTCGGCAATCTCACGTTAGCCACACTTGAACCTTTATCAGAAGAACATTTTGATATATTGCTTCGCTTTGCAAAAGTTTTTGATTTAACCTATACCCGTTTTAATGATTTGCAAAAAGCCGAAGCGCAGGCAAGAGAATCACAAATACAATTAGCATTAGAAAGAGTGCGTGCAAGAACCATGGCGATGCAGAAAAGTGATGAACTTGCAGAAACTGCTTCAGTGCTTTTTCAGCAAATGAATGTATTGGGAAATACGCCAGAGCGGTTAAACATTGGTGTCATAAATGAGGAAAAAGGATTTATAGAAACATGGGCTACAGAACAAGGCGGCAATCAAATCAACCACAGTTTTAATGCAAGACTGGATGAACCTACTACTATTGCAAAAATGTATGAAGGATGGAAAGCCAAAAAAACTTCGATGGTTGTTGATATTTCAGGAAAGGAATTAAAGCAATGGATTCATTATTTACAGGATGAATTGAAAATGCCAGTAAACGAAGAAATATTGCAAAATCGCAGGGTGCAAAGTGTGGCTTATTTCAAAGAAGGTTTTATTTTAATGACTACTCCTGAACCATTGTCCGCAGAGACAATTTCTCTCCTTGAACGATTTGCCGATGTATTCAATCTTACATATACCCGTTTCCTCGATTTGCAAAAAGCCGAAGCGCAGGCAAGAGAAGCAACCATAGAAGCTGCATTGGAAAGAGTAAGAAGCAAAACAATGGCAATGTTTAAAAGCAGTGATTTATTAGAAGTGATCAGTGTTTTATCGGAACAGTTCCTTCATCTTGGATTCAAAATTCACTCAGCTAATTTTAATACCAGCTATCGTCAGAAAGACTGGAACCTTTGGTTATATAACCCCGGCACCCCAATGTTTCCTGACCAAATTCACATTCCCTATCTCAATAATCCTTTCTTCAACCGTACATTGGAAAGTCTTGCCAATGGCGCTGACTTTACAGCTTTTGTTTTTACAAAAGAAGAAAAAAATGGATTTCTGGATCATTTGTATTCTACCACAATTGCTATAAATACTTCTGAAGAAAGAAAAAGATTTGCTTACAATGCGCCAGGTTTTGCGTGGTCAACAGTTTATTTAAAAAACACAGCATTGACAATTGCCAATTATGATGCTGAACCATATACAGAAGAACAGAACGCTATTCTTCGCAGATTTGGAAATGCTTTTGAACAAACTTATACTCGCTTTCTTGATTTACAGAAAGCCGAAGCGCAGGCACAGGAAGCAAAAATAGAAGCTGCACTTGAGCGGGTACGTGCAAGAACAATGGCCATGTACAAAAGTGAAAATCTGAACACAGTAACCGAAGTAGTATTTAACGAACTGGAAAAACTTGAATTGGGAATACTCCGATGTGGTATTGGAATCATTAATAAAGAGGAACGAAGTGCAGATACCTGGATAACATCTGTTTCAGATGAAGGAAAAACCGTGCAGGTTTCTGGCACTGAATCCATGGATCTGCATCCTTTATTGCAGGGTGTGTACAATGCATGGCTGACCAATTCAGATTTCAGTTACATATTGGAAGGTGAAGATTTGGTACAATATTATAAAACATCAGGTACAGGTAAAGTAAGATTGCCAGATTCGCAACTCATATTGTCTGTAGATAAAATAACCAAACAATATTATCAAATAGCAGTATTCGAAGCGGGTGGTTTGTTTGCATTCAGTGCCAATGCTTTTCCCGAAGAGGCCAAAATGGTAATGAAGCGATTTGCTGCTGTATTCAATCAAAGCTATACCCGTTTCCTTGATCTTCAAAAAGCTGAAGCACAAACAAGAGAAGCAAAAATTGAAGCATCACTGGAAAGAGTTCGCGGAAAAGCAATGTCCATGCATAGTTCACGAGATTTGGCAGATACGATTGACGTATTTTATCATGAAATAGAATTACTCAGCATCACTCCCCGCAGGTGTGGCGTGGGTTTGATGGATAAAGAAACACATGCAGTTGAACTTTCTACCATGAACACAACCGAACAAGGCGATTCCATTGAAATTATCGGGAAACTGAAATTGGCCGGGCATTCGGTGCTAGAAGGCATCTATGATAATTGGATTTTACAAAAAGAATATCATCCTGTTTTACGGGGTAATGAAATAAAAGAATATTATAAGCTGATAAGGCCACAAATAGCCTATCCCGATTATCCCACAGATATGGCTCAATACGGTTATTTCTTCTTCTTCAACGAAGGCGGTGTATATGCATGGACAGAAAAAGAATTATCTGAAGATGAATTAAAGATTTACCGCAGATTTACTTCTGTGCTTAGTCTTACTTACAAACGGTATAAAGATTTAAAAGATGCTGAATCCAATACCCGCGAAGCGATAAAACGAGCATCTCTCGACCGGGTTCGTGCAGAAACCGCATCTATGCGCACAACAGGAGATCTTGAAAAAATTACTCCTTTAATATGGAATGAATTAACTACGCTTCGCGTACCTTTTATCCGTTGTGGCGTTTTTATTATGGATGAACAGCAGAAGCAAATTCATTCCTTTCTTTCTACTCCGGATGGAAAAGCGATTGCCGCTTTTCAGTTGCCTTACCATTCTGCCGGAGAATTATCAAAGGTGTTAGCGCATTGGCATAAAAATGAAATTTTCAAAGATCATTGGGATGAAGCCACATTTGTAGAGTGGACAAAAAGTTTGGTGAACCAGGGAGCCATTGCATCAGAAGAACAATATTCAACAGCACATCGTCCTGTCAATCTCGATTTAAATTTTCTTCCTTTCTTACAGGGAATGTTATATGTAGGCAGTGAAGCGCCTTTGAGCGAAGAGGAAATACATCTGGTTCAAAGCCTTGCCGACGCATTCTCAACGGCCTATGCGCGCTACGAAGATTTTAATAATCTGGAAGCGGCAAAAAAACAAGTGGATAGCACATTGAATGAACTGCAGGCCACACAAAAACAATTGATACAATCTGAAAAAATGGCAAGCCTTGGAGAACTCACAGCCGGCATTGCTCATGAAATTCAAAACCCGTTAAACTTCGTCAATAATTTTTCAGATGTCAATCAGGAATTGCTTAATGAAATGAAAGATGAAATGGATAAAGGAAATATTAATGATGCAAAATCAATTGCTAATGATGTTATAGAAAATGAAGCAAAAATAAATCACCATGGCAAACGCGCAGGTGATATCGTAAAAGGAATGTTACAACATTCACGTACCAGTGCCGGCGTAAAAGAACCCACAGATATCAATGCATTGGCAGATGAATATTTACGTTTGAGCTATCATGGTTTAAGAGCAAAAGACAAGGCTTTCAATGCCACGATGAAAACAGATTTTGATGAAAGCATCGGAAAAATAAATATCATTCCGCAGGATATTGGAAGAGTATTATTAAATCTTTTTAATAATGCCTTTTATGCAGTAAACCAACAAAAAAGCAAGAATCTTATTTCGTATGAACCAACCGTTTCTGTTACTACAAAGAAATCTGAAAACAGTGTATTGATTACCGTTAGTGATAATGGAAACGGTATTCCACCAAATATTGTAGATAAAATCTTTCAACCTTTCTTCACTACAAAACCTACAGGAATTGGAACAGGACTGGGTTTGAGTTTGAGCTATGATATTGTGAAAGCGCACGGTGGGGAAATAAAAGTGGAGACTAAAGAAGGAGAAGGAACACAATTTATAATTCAATTGCCAACTAAATAAAAAAAGAATGAATCGTTTTCTTAAAATATCCTGTTTTTTATTGTTACCTGCTTTCGCCATTGCACAGCAACAGCAAAATAAAATTGACAGCCTGCACCTGGCTTTGCAAAATGCCACTAATGATACGATGCGGATGGACATTACTGATGCACTTGGATTTGCATTTACCGAATCAAATTCCGACAGCGCTCTTTTCTATTATGATAAAGCCGCCGGGATGGCAGACAAACTTGGATTAAAAATAGATGAGGTTTCTGAATTAGATATGAAAGGTTATATTTTGTCAACCAGGCGAAATTACCCTCAGTCACTGGCCACTTTTTTAAAAGCGAAAAAAATAGCAGAGGATCCTGCCAGCGAAAAAAATACATGGCATCTTCCAAAGGGCCGTACTCCCAGATCAGAAAGGCTTGAATGGCTGGGTTGGATCTATAACGATATGGGGCCCCTATATGAATATACCGGGAACCTTAACGAAGAAATATCCGGCTTTCAGCAAGCCAGGAGTATTGCTGAATCAATTCAAAATAAGGGCTTGTTAACATATGCTTATAGTGGCCTTGCACATTACTATGAAATTACTGACCAATTGGATTCAGCACTTTTCTATGAAAAAAAAGCAGAAGCGCTGATAAATTATAATGGAGGTAAGTATGGGGCTAGCCCATTAAATACACTCGGAAAGATCTATCAAAAGAAACGAGATTTTGATAAAGCACGGGAAGCATTTGCCCGGGCAATAAAAGCAGATCTAGATGCCAATAATCTTTCAAATCTTGGGGATACCTATCTGAATATGGCTGATCTGTATAAAACTGAAAAAAGACCTGATTCAGTCATATTCTATTCAAGAAAAGCTGTTGATACGTATAAAAAAGTTGAACAGCCAGATGGAATTGCAAAAGCATACAATATCCTTTACTCAATATATAACGGCCAAAACAAATCAGATAGTGCATTTACCTATTTGAAATTAACAACTGCTATAAATGATAGCCTGACTAATGTTGAAAAAATGAACCTTCTTGCATTTCAGAATGTCGGTTTTGCCGAACAACGAAAGGTCCGGCAACTGGAAGACGAAAAAATACAAACCCGTAACCGGATCAGAACAATCTTATTGTTAGGAGGCATTGCTGTTCTATTACTGCTGGCTATTGTTTTTTATAGGAATAACCTTCAAAAGCAAAAGGCGAAACTTAAAATTGAAAAAGCTTATGATGAGTTGAAAACAACACAGAAGCAGTTAATCCAATCTGAAAAGATGGCTTCGCTTGGTGAACTCACGGCAGGCATTGCTCATGAAATACAAAATCCGTTAAACTTCGTGAATAATTTTTCGGAGGTCAACAAAGAGTTGCTTGTTGAAATGAAAGATGAAATGGATAAAGGAAATACAGAAGATGCAAAAGCAATTGCAAATGATGTGATAGAAAATTCAGAAAAAATAAATCATCATGGTAAACGTGCAGGCGATATTGTAAAAGGCATGTTGCAACACTCACGGTCAAGCACAGGTGTAAAAGAACACACTGATATTAATGCATTGGCAGATGAATATTTACGACTGAGTTATCATGGCTTGCGTGCAAAAGATAAATCTTTCAACGCCGAAATGAAAACTGATTTTGATGAAAGTATTGGTAAAATAAATATCATTCCGCAGGATATTGGAAGGGTGTTATTGAATCTTTATAATAACGCCTTTTATGCCTGTACTGAGCGAAGCCGAAGTGCAGTAAACAAACAAAAAAATGGAAATTCTATTTTGTTTGAACCAACTGTTTCAGTATCTTCAAAGAAATCTGAAAACAGTGTATTGATTACCGTTAGTGATAATGGCAACGGCATTCCGAAAAACATCGTTGATAAAATCTTTCAGCCATTTTTTACTACAAAACCAACAGGAAGTGGAACAGGATTAGGGCTGAGTTTGAGTTATGATATTGTGAAGGCGCATGGTGGGGAGATAAAGGTGCAAAGCAATGAAGGCGAGGGCACAACATTTATTATTCAATTACCAATTTAATGAAACAATGATAAAGACATTCATATTTACTTTTCTTTTTGCATTTATATGCAGCATAGGCTTCACTCA
>Ga0208357_1000885_pt1 | contig 22971 bp, 23 predicted proteins | sample NGESurdeep092012_6_FD_184487 | JGI IMG/M metagenome (GOLD analysis project Ga0208357, IMG submission 184487) | Arctic peat soil microbial communities from Barrow, Alaska - NGEE Surface sample F52-2 deep-092012 (SPAdes) | ecosystem: Environmental > Terrestrial > Soil > Wetlands > Peat ... | reverse complement strand
CGCATTCTCGTAATGGTCCTCGAACTTGTCGGGCTTGAAGTGTCCGGCCTTGCTCTGGACGATATGCGTCGCGAGTTCGAGCATGTCCTTGGGTACGGTCTCGCCGGGAATGTCGTCGAAATAGTCCTTCTCGTCGCGCACCTCGTAAGGGTAGCGCAATGTCACGCCCATGAGGCCATTGCCGCGCGGCTCGAGGGCAATAACGTGCTCACGGTTGGTAAAGACCACTCGGCCGAGCGCGACCATACCTTCCTTCTTAATCGCCTCGCGGATCACTGCGAAAGCCTGTGCCCCGACGTCGCCGTCGGGAACGAGATAATAGGGATCCTTCAAATACAGCTCATCGATCTCTTTGCGCGGCACGAATTGATCGATGTCGATCATCCGGGTGCTGTCGATTTCGACGGCGTCGAGTTCGTCCGGCTCCATCTCGATGTAGTTGCCTTTCGAGACCTCGTAGCCCTTGACGATCTCGTCGGCCGCGACCTCGTCTCCGGTCTCGGCATCTACCTTGACGTAGCGAATGCGGTTTCCGGTGTCCCGGTTGAGCTGATGGAAGCGGACCTTTTCGCGCTCGGAGGCCGCCGGGAAAAGCTGGACCGGACAGGAGACGAGCGACAGACGCAGGTATCCTTTCCAGTATGCTCGTGGTGCCATTGAATGTCCCTCAGACGCAGAACCAACCCGACTCAAACGACCGGAATGGACACCAGTTCCCATCGGGAACCGCTGCTAGCCATGCCCCCCATTTGTTCTCCTAGATCGGAGGCGGCTGGCCCCCAAGTCAACAGTTCGATCAAGGGCCGGGGCCGAAATCATTGCCGGTGAGCGTGGATTTCTTCCCTCAGGACTTCGTAGCACTGGCAGCTGCGCTTCAGGAGGCCGGGCCGGTCGATGACGGTGATCGTGCCGCGCCGATATTGGATGAGCCCGTCTTTCTGCAACTCGGACGCGGCGACCGAGACTGTCGGACGCCGCACGCCCAGCATGTAGGAGAGAAATTCCTGGGTGAGCTCGATCTTGTTGCTCTCGATCAGGTCTTCGGATTGCAGCAGCCAGCGGCACAACCGGCCCTCGAGCGAGTGCAAGGCGTGGCAGGCGGCGTTCTGCTGGGCCTGACTGAGGATGAAGGCCTGGTAGCGCTGGACGCTGTCGCGCAACTCAGGGCTATCGTAGCAGAGGGCGCGGAATTGCGGTGCATTGATGCGTAAGGCGCGTCCTTCGATCTGGACGATAGCCTGCGCAAATGACTTGAGATCGCCCATCGCCAGTCCGCCGACGACGCCCTCGCGGCCGACAATGCCGGTCTCGATCGACTCTCCTGACGGGGTCACCGCCAGCAGCGAGACCATGCCGCTCAGCGGGAAATAGACCTGCGACGCCGGCCGCCCTGCCTCTTGCAGAATAAGCGACTGCGGAAGATCCGTAGCGGTCAGATGCGCTTCCAGGCTCGCCTTCACTCTCGCGGGCAAGCGGCTCAAAATCAAATTGTCGCTCGGCAATTTTGTCCTTATTGCCCCGGACGGGGCCGACCGCGGCCGGCGGGATGCGCGGAATTGCGCTGAGGCCGCAAGTCTCAGAAATAGAAGAGATTTAGGCGCCGTGTCGGTCAGCTAGCGTACCGACCCTCGAGCTTTTCGCCGGCGCCATTGCTGGCCGGGGCCGCTGTAGAGCAACCTGGCGGGGAACGCTCGCACGATGGCGCAGCCGACGACGTCGGCGCACGGCAAGCGTGTCGGCGATGACGCGCACCTCACCGACGTGCCACCCGCCGTCGAAGGCCTTTTGATGTCTGCTAATGCCCCTCGAACGCGATCAGCGTCCGCACGGGCACACCGAGCGCGCGCAATTTCGCGGCACCGCCGAGCTCCGGAAGGTCGATGACGAAGCAGGCAGCCAGCACCTCGGCGCCAAGCTGGCGCAAAAGCTTCACCGCCGCCTCGGCCGTGCCGCCCGTGGCGATCAGGTCATCGACCAGAACCACACGCTCGCCGGCGACCAGCGCATCGGCGTGCATCTCGATGACGTCCTCGCCGTATTCCAGAGCATAGGTGACGCTGACGCGCTTATGAGGAAGCTTGCCCTTCTTGCGGATCGGCACGAAGCCGGCCGAGACCTGATGCGCCACCGCGCCGCCGAGGATGAATCCGCGCGCCTCGATGCCGGCGACCTTGTCGATTTTCGATCCAGCCCAAGGCTGCACCAGTTCATCGACCGTGCGCCGGAAAGCGCGCGCATTGCCGAGCAGCGTGGTGATGTCGCGAAACATGATTCCGGGCTTCGGATAGTCCGGGATCGAACGGATCGCGTCGCGCAGGTCTGGGGCGAGGACAGGCTTATCCATGGTGCACGCTGTTGATCTCGTTCGGGCGGGGCCGGAGCCGATCCTCGGCATCCGTAGCTCAGGCGCTGCCAGTGGTAAAAGACATGGCTCGCCGGGACAAGCCCGCCCGTGCCGGCCTTTGCGACTACAGCTTGCGCCTCGATGTCTGTGCTGCGGTCCCGCGCCCACGCGATTGTGATGAACGGCGCGCGAGGAAAGCCACAGTCCGACGCTTGCATCACAGCGCGATGGACTGGGGCGCTGAAGACATCCAGGTGGTTGAATGACCAAACACAAACACCGCATTGATCTCCTGTGCGCAATCACCGCGCTGTTCGCGCTCGGTCCGCTACCTGCTTTGGCCGCAGGCGCCTCGCTCACGCTGCGTGGCACGATCACCAGCGTCAACGGCAATACCGTCGACATCAAGGAAGCCGACGGCAACGCGGCCAAGCTCCGGCTTGCCGACGATGCCACGGTCGTCTTGGTCGCAAAAGCGAGTGTCGCGGACATCGGGCCGGGCAGCTACATCGGCACGGCGGCAACGCCACGCACCGATGGTACGTTGCAGGCAATCGAGATTCATATTTTCCCGAAATCGATGCAGGGCGCCGGCGAAGGTACGCGCGCCTGGGACCTCAAGCCGAAGAGCAGCATGACGAATGGAACGGTCGCGCGGCGGCCCGGCAAAGTCGCGGACAACAAAGTTAGCAAGGTCGAAGGCAACACCATCACCGTCGACTATCAGGGCGGCTCGAAAGCCGTCGAGATCACGCCGAGTACCAAAATCGTCTCGCTGGTGCCTGGCAATCGCAGCGAGCTAAAACCGGAGGCACCGGTCTTCGTCGTCGGCGCGACCAAGAGCAGCGACGGCTTGTTCGAAGCCCACCGCATCACCGTCGGGACGAAGGACGTGCCGCCGCCGATGTAAGCTCGATCAACGGCCAAGCACCCGTCCCGCGACCGCGTCGAGCTTCTTCAGGAGCTCGGGCTCACGCGCCTCCGGCGCGGTGATCAGCGCCGTGTCCAGCGCGCGGTCGGAGCCGATCGGGCACGGCTCGTGCTCGCGGGGAAAATCGCCGGCGAAGCGCGCCACCAGGCCTTTGGCGCGCTCTGCATTCTCGACCAGCACCTTGACGATGTCCTGCACGGCGACCGCATCGTGCTCGGGATGCCAGCAGTCGAAGTCTGTGACCATGGCGACGGTCGCGTAACAAATCTCCGCTTCGCGCGCGAGCTTCGCCTCCGGCATGTTGGTCATGCCGATGACCGAATAGCCGAGCGTTTTGTATGTCATGCTCTCCGCATAGGTGGAGAATTGCGGCCCCTCGATGCAGACATAGGTGCCCGCGCGGGCGAAGGGGATCCCCTCCTCGCGCGCCGCCTCGGCGAGATGAATGTGCAGCCGCGGCGCCACCGGATGCGCCATCGACACGTGCGCGACGCAGCCTTTGCCGAAGAATGAGGTTTGCCGCAAATGGGTGCGGTCGACGAACTGATCGACCATGACGAAGGTGCCGGGCGGCAATTCCTCTCGAAACGAGCCGCAGGCCGAAAGCGAAATGAGATCGGTGACGCCGGCGCGCTTGAGCACATCGATATTGGCTCGGTAGTTGATGTCCGACGGCGACAGGCGGTGCCCCTTGTCGTGCCGCGACAGGAAGACGACCGGCAGACCGCCGATCTCGCCAATGCGCACCGGGCCCGACGGCTCACCCCAGGGGCTCGCGATGCGCTCCTCTCGCACGTTCTCCAAGCCCGGCAAGTCGTAAATGCCGGAGCCGCCGATAATGCCGAGAACCGCCTGAGACATTTTCCTGCCCGCTCTGAAATCGCCGCTCTGCCCTACGGGGCCGCGTCATCGGCAGCAAGAGCCGATCGCGCCGTGGCAATATATTAAGTTGCGTTTTTATATTATACTCGTCTAAGTAGCAGCCTCGACATTTGTCTGATGCCAGGAGCGCGCCATGACCAAAGCCTTGCTCGGAAGCCTTACCGCCCTTGTCCTCGTGGCCGGCGCCACCATGGCGCACGCGCAGACCGCGCCGAAATTCGGCTGCGGCGGCTCCCCGCCACAGCCTCCACCGACGCTGACGCCGACCTTCTCCACATCGGCCGGCGATCGCACCAATCTCGGATTCGAATGCATGATGTGGCAGAACTTCGTTTACCTGAACTGGCCGGCGGCACGCGGCCAGCGCGGTGTCCCCAACAAGAACGCGAAGTTCGGCGCGCCGGCTGCAACCGTGTGGGAGACCTACAAGACCGCCGGCGAGAGCTTCCCGCCCGGCGGGCGCAACCCGGGGCCATGGGACGGACTTCGGTTGCTGACCACACTCGAAACCGGTCTCGCACAGCGCGTCGCCAGCGGGGCGGTCCGGCACCTGACCATGCGCTCGAAGATCTCCCGCGCGGTGCTCAACAATGTCGCCGAGCACGCGAGCGTCATTCCGCCCGACATCCTGCGTTCGATCACTCAAGCCGGCGGCGGCACGCTCTACGATCTCAACGGGAAGCCGGTGTATTACGAAGTCGCGATGAACCGTGACGAGTACGAGTACATCGTTCAGAACGGCCTCTACAACGCCGACACGCAGGCGACCTTCGGCGCAACGAACGTGATCGTGCTGCCTGACGGCCCGTCGAAATACGGCCAACTCGGCGCACTGGAAGTGAAGGCGGCGTGGAAGATCCTGTCGGACACCGAGCGGAAATCCGGCCGCTTCCACATGGTGCCGGCCATTCTGCCCGGCTCGTTCGTGCTGGTGACGGTCGGGCTCGTCGGCTATCACGTCTTCCTGCCCGTGAGCGGCCAGGGCGTCTGGGCGACCTTCGCCCAGGTCGACAATGCGCCGGTGCAGGGCCAACCGGTGACCGGCAAATCCAATTTCTATGATCCCAACTGCACCCAGGACGGCAAGCCCTGCCCGGTCAACGTCAAGGACGCCGATCCCGGCCAGGTGGTGCAGGTCACGCCCGACGAAGCATCGACGCCGCAACTCAACGCCTACATGCAGAATCTGATCAGGCAGGCCGATCCGAAATCGCCCTGGCAATACTATAAGATCGTCAATATCCAGTGGCCGCTCAATCCGGTCGACGTCGCCAAGCAGGCGGCGCCCTTGAACGTGCCGCTGCCAAACGGCAATCCGAACAGCGCCACGGTCGTCAACGCCGCGCTCGAAACGTTCAAGCAACAGCCCGGCACCGGATGCCTCACCTGCCACATCTATGGGTCGGTCGCCTCGTCCAGCAGCCAGGGTCAAAATTACGCCACCGATTACAGCTTCGTCTTCGGCCACGCCACGTCGCCGCCGAAGTGATGCCGAACAGGGCGCCTGAAACGAAGAAGGGCCCCATGCGGGGCCCTTCTTACATTCCAAATTGCGACTCGGCTCAGAGCGACGTATGCGACGGATCCTGCCCATGCGCGGCTTCGCGCGGCGCCTCGACCTCGTGCCACACCTTCTTCTTGGTGAAGTAGAGAAGGCCAGAGAGCACGATCAGGAAGATGATGACCTGGAAGCCGACGCGATGGCGCTGGTCGAGCTTCGGCTCCGACGCCCACATCAGGAAGGCCGCCACGTCCTTGGCGTATTGATCGAGCGTCTGCGGCGTGCCGTCGTCATACGTCACCTGCCCGTCCTGCAACGGCTGTGGCATGGCGATGTTATGGCCCGGGAAATACTTGTTGTAGTGGCCGCCCGACGGCAGCTTGAAATCCTTCGGTGCCTTTTCGTAGCCGGTCAGGATGCCGTGGATGTAGTCCGGCCCGAGTTCCTGATACTGGGTGAAAATATCGAAGATGAACCACGGGAAGCCGCGCGTGTATCCGCGCGCCTTGGCAAGCGTCGACATGTCCGGCGGCGCGACGCCGTTGGCAGCAGCAGCAGCAGCAGCGTTCGGGAACGGAGCTGGGAAGTAATCGGCCGGGCGGCCGGCGCGCTCGATCGGCTGGCCCTTGTCGTCGATGTCGTTGATCTTGTACTCGGCCGCGACCGCAGCGGCCTGTGCCTCGGAGAAGCCCGGCCCGCCGGCATCGGCGAGATTGCGGAAAGAAAGGAAGTTCATCGAGTGGCAGTTCGAGCAGACTTCGCGATAAATCTTGAAACCGCGCTGCAACTGCGCCTCGTCATATTTTCCGAACGGACCGGAGAACGACCAGGACTGCCTGGGCGGCGGCGGCGGAGCGGCTTCCTGGGCTGCGGCCGGCAGCGCCGCGAGCGAGACACCGGCGGCAAGCGAGAGAGCGATGAAAGTGCGCGTCATGGTCATGGCCGTATTCCCGCTCACGCCTTCGCCTGCAGGACCGAATCCGAGATCGAGTTCGGCAGCGGTTTGGTCTTCTCGAAGATGCCGAGCAGCGGCAGGATGATGATGAAGAAACCGAAATAGTATGCCGTGAAGATGCGCGAGAGCAGCACATAGACTCCTTCCGGCGGCTTCGAGCCGAGATAGCCGAGCCCGATGCAGGCGATCACCCACAGCCAGAAGAACTGCTTGAACAGCGGTCGGTAGCGCGCCGAGCGCACCCGCGACGTGTCGAGCCACGGCAGGAACGCCAGGATCAAAATCGACGAGAACAACGCGACAACGCCCGCCAGTTTGTCCGGGATCGAACGCAGGATCGCGTAGAACGGCAGGTAGTACCATTCCGGCACGATCTCCGACGGTGTCACCGCCGGGTTCGCCGGAATGTAGTTGTCCGGGTGAACGAGATAGTTCGGGATGTAGAACACGACCCAGGCGAACACAATGCAGAACACGGCGATGGCGAACGAGTCCTTCGCCGTGGCGTAGGGCGTGAACGGCACCGTGTCCTTGGCCGACTTCGGCTCGATGCCGGCCGGGTTGTTCTGGCCGGAAACGTGCAGCGCCCAGACGTGCAGTACGACCACGCCGGCGATCACAAACGGCAGCAGGTAGTGCAGCGAGAAGAAGCGGTTGAGTGTCGGATTGCCGACAGCGTAGCCGCCCCACAGCCAGGTGACGACGGTCTCGCCGACGCCGGGCAGCGCCGAGAACAAATTGGTGATGACGGTGGCCGCCCAGAAGCTCATCTGGCCCCAGACCAGCACGTAGCCCATGAAGCCGGTTGCCATCATCAGCAGATAAATGATGACGCCGAGAATCCAGAGCACTTCGCGCGGGGCCTTGTATGACCCGTAATAGATGCCGCGGAACATGTGGATGTACACGGCGAGGAAGAACATCGACGCGCCGCTGGCATGGACATAACGCAACAGCCAACCGTAGTTGACGTCGCGCATGATCATTTCGACCGACTTGAAGGCCAGATCGACGTTCGGGGTGTAGTGCATCGCCAGCACCACGCCGGTGAGGATCTGCACGGCGAGCATGAACGAAAGGATGCCGCCGAAGGTCCACCAATAGTTCAGGTTACGCGGCGTCGGATAGGCCACGAACGAGGCGTGGATCAGTCCGCCGATCGGCAGCCGCGTCTCCAGCCACCGCAAGAATCCGTTCTGTGGCTGATAGGTCGAGTGTCCGCTCATGATCGAACCTTTTTAGAACAATCCCACGGATCAGCCGATCCGGATCTTGGTGTCGGAGAGGTAGGCATAGGGCGGCAGATACAGGTTCTTCGGCGCGGGCCCTTGGCGGATGCGCCCGGCACTGTCGTATTGCGAGCCGTGGCAGGGGCAGAACCAGCCGTCGTAATTGCCTTCGTGCGGCAGCGGGATGCAGCCGAGATGCGTGCAGATACCGATGACGACCAGCCACTGCTCGTGCCCCGCCTTCACGCGCTCCGAGTCCGGCTCCGGGTCGCGCAGCGAGGCGACGTTGACCTTCTTGGCGAGCTCAATGTCCTTCGGCGCGCGATGGAAGATGAAGATCGGCTTCGAACGCCAGAACACCTTGACGATTTGCCCTACGGCGATCGGCGAGAGATCGATCTCGACCGGCGCACCAGCGGCGATCGTGGAGGCGTCGGGATTCATCTGGTTGATGAGCGGCACCAACACCGCGGCGGCGCCAACGGTCGCAACCGCAGCGGTCGCGATGTATAGGAAGTCGCGTCGCGTGTGCTCCGCCGAAGACACGGTCGTCACGTCTTGTCCCTCTCCCCGACTGGCTAATGGCATCCGCCCGCGGCGTGAAACCTCGGGAGGATTCCCTCGGCGGCGGGGCGGTCCGGGTGCGGCAGCCCTTCCAGAAAGGCAGGACGGCGCGTCGGCGAGGTTCTATTGGCACCCTTGCAGAGCCAGCGCAAGCCCGCTATCGGGCCACAGCCGCCGGGTTGCACAAGTCATTGGCGGACATGCCTTGTTGGACCCGCGACGGTGCGTCGCAAAGGCCGGACCTCGCCGATGTGGATCGCCTTGTACCAGCCCGACATCCCCCAGAACGCCGGTACCATCCTGCGGCTGTGCGCTTGCGTCGGCATCGAAGCGCACATCATCGAGCCCGCCGGTTTCCCGGTGACCGACCGGGCGTTCCGCCGCGCCGGAATGGACTATCTGGACCATGTAACGATCGTCCGCCACGCCTCTTTCGGCACATTCGATGACTGGCGACGCGGCGCGGAACTTCGGCTCGTCCTGATGACGACCGCGGCCGAGCAGTCCTATCTCGATCATGCCTTCTCGGAGCGCGACGTCGTCATGTTCGGCCGCGAGAGCGCGGGCGTGCCGGAGGCGGTGCATTGCGCGGCCGACGTGCGGCTCCGCATTCCGATACGCGTGGGCCTGCGATCGCTCAACGTCGCCATCGCCACAGCCATGGTCGTCGGTGAAGCACTACGGCAGATCGGTGGATTGAGATCGGGCTGAGCGGGCGCGCTCACGCCCTTGCGGTATCGAGGCCGAGCTCGCCGCGCGCGGCCCGTGCGAGCTGCGCGAACCGGCCGCCGGTCATCCCGCAGTCGATGCGGTTGTATTGAACCTCTTCCGGCGGCTGCGTGAAATCCCGCTCCGGCGCGATCCGGTAGAATTCGTCGCGCACGCCGAAGGCGAGCAACGTCTCCTGCTGGGTGACGAACTCGGCGAGCATGCGCGCCTTGCGCGCCCGCTCCTCCGGCGTCAGCCGAAGCCTTGCGAGACCGTTGCCGCTTTGCTCCTGCCGGTAAAGCGGCATCTCGATTGCTGCCGGCCGCCGTCCGCGCATGCGACCGCGCGCCGAAGCCACGGCAAACGCAACTGCATCGATGTCCGGGTGGCGGCCTTCAAAGGCGTGCGTGAGCACGAGGTCGGCGCCGGCGATGAAGCCGAGCACTGCCCGCGTCAAGGTGGCAAGCGTGAGCGCCGCGCCTTGATCGGGCAGTCCGAGCGATTTCAGCGACGGGGTCGGCACGCCGGCGATGGTCGCGGCGCGCTCGAGTTCGCGGCGCCGGGCGCGGGCATATTCGGCCCAGTGACCGAAGCCACGCCGGCGCGCATCTGCGGGCGCGCGCGGGGCGCCGTCAGTGACATGAACGATGGTGAGATCGGTCAACCGCGGCAGCAACGCACCACAAGACAGCGTCTCCTCGGCCGGATGGGCGACGATGACCACGGTCTTGAGCGGCACCAAGGGCCGCGCCGGGCTCGCCAGGTTCGCGAGCAAGCCGTCTTCGAGCTGAATGCCGATTTGTTTGGGCACATTGACTTAACGGCTCAGAGCGCTGTTTGTGCCGTCCGGACTTCCCGAAATGGGGAACCCCGAGACCGTCATGACCGCCCTGCCCGAGCCGGCAATCCTCGACGCCCGTAAAGCGCGCGCTCGCGCCTGGTTCGAGAGCCTGCGCGACGACATTTGCCGCGCCTTCGAGGCGCTGGAGGGTGATCTGCCAGCTTCGGCGCCATTCGGCGAGCGCAAGGCCGGCCGCTTCCTGCGCACACCATGGCAGCGCACCGACCACGCTGGGGGGGCCGGTGGCGGCGGCGTCATGGCAATGATGCATGGCCGCCTCTTCGAGAAGGTCGGCGTGCATTGCTCGACGGTGTTCGGAGAGTTCGCGCCGGAATTTCGCGGTCAGATCCCGGGCGCGGCGGAAGATCCGCGCTTTTGGGCGTCGGGCATCTCGCTGATCGCGCATCCGAGCAATCCGCATGTGCCCGCCGTGCACATGAACACACGCTTCGTCGTCACCTCGAAGGCCTGGTTTGGCGGCGGCGCCGATTTGACGCCCATGCTCGACAAGCGCCGCACGCAAGATGATCCCGACACGCTCGCCTTCCACGCGGCGATGCGGGGCGCGTGCGATGCGCACGCGGCGGTCGCACCATACGAGAAATACAAAAAATGGTGCGACGACTATTTCTTCCTCAAGCATCGCAACGAGATGCGCGGCGTCGGCGGCATCTTCTACGACTATCTCGAAGCAGATTGGGACGCCGCCTTCGCCTTCACCCAGGACGTCGGACGCGCATTGCTGAACAGCTACCCCGAACTGGTGCGCCGGAATTTCGCGGCGCCGTGGAGCGAGGCCGAGCGCGAGGAGCAACTCGTGCGTCGCGGCCGCTATGTCGAATTCAACCTGCTTTACGACCGCGGCACGATATTCGGGCTCAAGACAGGCGGCAATGTCGACTCGATATTGTCGTCCATGCCGCCGGTGGTGAAGTGGCCCTGAGGCTCAGCCGCTGAGGGCGCGCCAGATCAGAAACGTGCCGCCGATCAGCACCACCACATCGAGGACCGCGGTGTGCACATGCACGGGCATGCGCTCGACAAAGGCACGGGCGAGGAAGGCGCCCGGCAGCGCGACGACGCCGATCAAAAGCGCGAAGGCTACGACCTGCGCGTCGATAACGCCGGCGATGCCGAACACCGATACTTTAACGATGCTGATGACGATCGAGATCGTGGCGTCGGTCGCGATGACCCCGGCGCTGCCGACGCCGGCTGCGAGCAGCAGCGAGACGAGGATCACGCCAGAGCCCGCGGTGCCGCCGACCACGACGCCATAGCCGACCGCGCCGAGCGCAAGCCCGGTATCGCCGAATTTGACCTCGCGGCGCTTGAGCACGCGGCGCAGCGGCACGCTGGCGATCAGCATGGCGCCGATGACGAAGGCCGCGCCCGCGCCCGTAAGATGCGCATAGCCCCAGGCGCCGACGACACAGGTCGGTGACGCGCAAAGCGCGACGATTAAGCTCCGCCGCCAGTCGACGTAACGCAGGAAGGCCGACATGCGACTGGCATTATTGAACAGCGCCGAGATGGCGATGATCGGGACCACCGGCGCGGCGCCGACCAGCGGCACCAGCACCAGCGGCATCAGCGCTCCCGTACCGTAACCGGCGACGCCGCCGATGATCGACGCGATGAATGCGACCGCAGCGACGAGCACAAGCTGCGCCAGCGAGATGTCATGAAAGCCTGAAAGGATGTCCACCGCGCACCGCCGATCCGGCCGGGCACTCCGACCGGGGGCGCACTCTCAGCGCGCCAGGCTGACCGGCGCAAGGGAGCCATTGAAGTTTATCAACCTCAATCGGCGGTCGGCAGCCGCCGCATGGTGAACTCGATCTCGTCGCCGGGCAGTACGCGCCAGCTTTCGATCTCGGTCATGTAGGCCGCCTTCGGATAGCGGGCGAAGAGTTCACGCGCCTTTGCACGCGCCGCCTCGCGCGGCAGAGCGAACGTCTCGCGGCGGAATCCGTCGGAGGTCTTGCGGCGAGCGTTGCCATCCGCGAGGCGGCGCGCGAGATCCCGGGGCGTGTCACGGTGCGACATGGATCGGTCCGGAATAAACAATTGACAGTTCTGAGCCGCAGAAACGAGAGCGCCATCGACTTTATAGAAACGAGCGCAAATTGACAATCGGTATCAAAACCCTGCCTGCTTTGGGCTCCTATTTGGGCTGTCCCGACCCCGTGACGATGGCATCGAGCGCGTCGGCGCCGGCAGGAAACCCCGCCCCAATCCAAGCCGCCTCGGCCGCGCGCATCGCGGCGCCGAGCGCGGGCCCCTTGTCGATCCCGCGCTGCATGAAATCCGCGGCCTTGAGCGGGAATATGGGCGCCGTCCAGCGCTGCGGCAGGGACACCAGCGCACGCCACGGTTCGTCGTGCGCGGCGGCCTGCGATCGCGTCCAGGCAAGCAGCGCGCAATCGACATAGTGGTCCGGCTTCAGCCGATAGAGTTGCGCGCGTGCCGCTTGCTCGCCTTGCGTCGGCGACAGCCGCCACCACTCCGCGCCCATGACGCCAAGCCGCCCGTGCTCGACATTGGTCAGGCGCAGCCGCTGCCACAGACGGTCGGCATCCTCCGGCGTGGCGACGCCGAGCGCGCCAAGCCGGCGTGCGGCATCGGGCGCGACGCCGGACCCATGCTCAACCTTGGACATCATCTCGAAGGCCGCGAGGTAAGGCACGCCGCCGAGAACGCGCAAAAGCAGGCCGACCTCGCTCATAACCGCCAATGTGGGCGTGGCCCTGACCGCGAGCAGCAGCTTCATCATTTCCATGCGCACGCGCTCACGCGACAATTGATCCAGGCCGGCCCTCGCCGCGATGCAGGCGTGCAAGCCGGACTGGTCGGGATTGCCGTGCCCGTAAGCGGCGTGAAAGCGAAAGAAGCGCAGGATGCGCAGGTAATCTTCCTCGATGCGCGTTCTCGCATCGCCGATGAATTGCACGCGCCGCGCAGCGAGGTCGGCAAGCCCGCCAGTGTAGTCATAGACGGTCCCGTCGGGCGCGACGGAGAGCGCATTGATGGTGAAGTCGCGCCGTTGCGCGTCGCCGGCCCAGTCGCGACCGAACTCGACCTTGGCGTGCCGGCCATAGGTCTCGACGTCCTTGCGCAGCGTCGTCACCTCGAAGGGCTGTCCGTCGATGACGACGGTGACGGTGCCGTGGGCGATGCCGGTCGGCACCGCCTTGAAGCCGGCCTTGCTCACGCGCCGCCCGACCTCATCCGGCACCGCGGTCGTCGCGACATCGCATTCGTGCACCGGTTCGCCGAGAAGCGCGTTGCGCACGGCGCCGCCGACGACGCGCGCCTCCTCGCCGTCACGCTCGAGCACGGACAGAAGCCGGGACAGGGGCCCTTCGCGCAACCAGGCGGCGTCGAGCTTTTGCGATGTGCGGCCGGCGTTCACTGATACGCCCCCGGCACAAGGTTGCCGTGGTCCAGATGCGCCGGTACGTAGGTCGTGCCGACGGGAGCGCCGGTGTAGTGGGCAAAATAGACGAAGCTGGCAAGGACGGCGAACACAGCAAGGACAGCAAGCAGCAGAACGTGCCGCGCCGGCCAGGACTTGGCATCGAGCACGCCCGATCGCGTGGCGAACAGAAATGCCGCATAGAGCGCGAACGGCGTCAGAAACAGCAGCAGCTCGATGAAGCCGATGCGAATCATCGGCTTGGTCCCCGCAGACGCGGTCGTGGAGATTGCGCAGACAGGACGGCCGCATAGAGCGCGAACGGCGTCAGAAACAGCGGCAACTCGATGAAACCGATGCGGATCATCGCCTAGTCCCGATAGATGCGGTCGTAGAGATTTCGCAGGATGCCGGCGGTGACGCCCCAGATGTACCGCTCGCCAAAGGTGATGGCGTAATAGTGCCGTGTCATGCCGTTCCAGTCGCGCGAATGGCGCTGCATGTTGGCGAGGTCCATGACATAGGCGAGCGGCACCTCGAACGTGTTGTCGACCTCGGCCGTGTTCAACGTCAGCGCAAAGCCCGGCTTGACCCGCGCGATCATCGGCACGATGCGGTAGCCGAGCGTCGTCATGTAGACGTCGAGATAGCCGAGCGGCTCGACGTGGGCACTGTCGAGGCCGATCTCTTCTTCGGCCTCGCGCAACGCCGCGTGCGTCGGATCACGGTCGGTTTTATCGATTTTCCCGCCGGGAAACGAAATCTGGCCCGGATGATCCGGCAGATGCTGCGCGCGTTGCGTCAGCAGAACGGTCGGCTCGGCGTGCTCGACCACAGGTATGAGCACCGCCGCCGGGCGGATCGGACGCACCGAGGCGATCTTCTCCATCACCGGATCGACGTCATGGTCGCCGCGTTTCGGCGTCACGTTGGGATCGGTGAGGCCGTGCGGCGTCGCAAGCGTCAGCCGCTCGCGCACGCGTGCGAAAAATTCGCCTGCGCTCAGCCGCGGTACCGACTTCACCTCCTGCTGCATCACGCGAACTCCCGCAACGTATCGGCCTCGGCCATCGGAAAGAACTCGCCGCCCGAGGCGATGCCGAACATGCGCCGGCCACCGACATCGCGTTCCTCGCCGAGCGCGACAAGATCGTAAAACAGTGCGCGCGTCACTTTGGCCCACAGGTCGCGCCGCACATGCAGATAAGGCCTGAGGCCGCCGGTTACCTCTTTTTCGAAACGCAGCGCGTGGCCGGGGCCGGCGGCGACCTCGTCGTCGACATTGGTTCGAAAACTCAGCATCCGGTTTTGGCTGGTGTCCAAGCCGGTGGACATCTCGACGGCGAGGAACGGTACGTCGTCCACCCTTAATCCCACCTTCTCGACCGGCGTGACGAGGAAATACTTATCTCCTTCCCGCTTGAGTACGGAAGCGAACAGCTTGACCAGCGCCGCCCTCCCGATCGGCGTCCTTTGATAGAACCAGGTGCCGTCGGCCGCGATCCGCATGTCGATATCGCCGCAAAACGGCGGATTCCAGCGCTCGACCGGAGGCAGGCCCTTGCCGCGGGGCAGCGTTGCCGCGATGTTTTCCAGTCCGCCCTGCCCTGCCTTCGCCATTGTTTCCCTTACGTTTAATGCGTCCGCTTGGCTGTTCGCATCTTCGTGATTCAACGTCCCAGGACCGGAAGATAGCGTAAGCTTGGCGGAAGAGAATGAGGCGGATTCGATCCTCGAAGCGCATCCAATTCGCCCCCGGCGTGTTTGTTGCAAGTCGCTCGTGACATGGGCTTTGGAAGACGGTCGGCCACATGGCCCGTCGTGCCCGGACAAGGACAAGGACTCCATGGCGGTGGCAGGCGGCGAAAGCGTCGAAAAGCTGGATGACATGATCGTGCGCACGGCCGAGGCGACGGCCGCCAATGTGCGCGCGGCGAAGGACGCGATCGGCGGCGTGATCTTCGGTCAGGACATCGTGGTCGAGCGCGCGCTCGTCACTGTGCTGTCCGGCGGTCACGGGCTTCTGGTCGGCGTGCCCGGCCTCGCCAAGACCAAGCTGGTCGAGACCATGGGTATCGCGCTGGGGCTTGACGCGCGGCGCGTGCAATTCACGCCCGACCTGATGCCGTCGGACATCCTCGGCACCGAAGTGCTGGAAGAAGGTCAGGGCGGCAAGCGCTCGTTCCGCTTCATCCAGGGACCGGTCTTCGCCCAGCTCCTGATGGCGGACGAGATCAACCGCGCCTCCCCGCGCACGCAATCGGCGCTGTTGCAGGCGATGCAGGAGCAGCACGTGACGGTCGCCGGCGCCCGCCACGACCTGCCCAAGCCTTTCCACGTGCTGGCGACGCAGAACCCGCTGGAGCAGGAGGGCACCTACCCGTTGCCCGAAGCCCAGCTCGATCGCTTTCTGATGGAGATCGACGTCGACTATCCCGATCTCGAGGCCGAGCGGCGCATCCTGTTCGACACGACCGGCGCCGAAGACAGCCGCGCCAAGGCAGCGATGACCGCCGAGGAGCTGTTGTCCGCGCAGCGTCTGGTGCGCCGCCTGCCGGTCGGCGAATCCGTGGTCGAAGCCATCCTCAAGCTGGTGCGCTCGGCGCGTCCCGGCCCGGAGGGCGGCGACACCGGCAAGCTCATCGCCTGGGGACCCGGCCCGCGCGCCAGTCAGGCGCTGATGCTGGCGGTGCGCGCCCGCGCTTTGCTCGACGGCCGTTTCGCGCCGTCGGTCGACGACGTGCTGGAGCTCGCCGAGCCGATCCTCAAGCACCGCATGGCGCTAACCTTTGCCGCGCGCGCCGAGGGCGAGACCGTCACCGGCATCATTCGGCGGCTGACGGCGCGCTTCGGATAGACGAATGCCCGAGCCCAAGCTCAAAGACGTCGAGGCCGGCGCAGTCCGGCAAGCGAGCGCCGGCGCGCACGGCCTGGCAGCGGCGATGCCGCGGCTGGTGCTCGAGGCGCGGCGCGTCGCATCGACCGTCATCCACGGCCTGCACGGACGCCGCCGCGCCGGCTCGGGCGAGAATTTCTGGCAGTATCGCCGCTTCGTGTCCGGCGAGCCGGCGCAGAATGTCGACTGGCGGCGCTCCGCGCGCGACGATCATCTCTACGTCCGCGAGCGCGAATGGGAAGCCTCGCACACGATCTGGATCTGGCCCGATCGCTCGCCCTCCATGGCGTTCACATCCGTGCTGGCGAAGGACAGCAAGCTCGACCGCGCCCTCGTCGTCGCCTTCGCGCTCGCCGAAGTGCTGGTCCAGGGCGGGGAGCGCGTCGGCGTGCCGGGCCTGCTGCGGCCAACGGCAAGCCGCAATGTCATCGAGAAGATGGCCGAGGCGATCCTGCACGACGCAGGCCAACGCGCGAGCCTGCCGCCATCCTTCGCGCCCTCGCCGCTCGCCGAAATCGTCGTGCTGTCCGATCTGTGGAGCCCGATTGCCGAAGTGGAGGCGGCCATCGCGCAATTGTCGGCAACCGGCGCGAACGGCCATGTCGTGCAGATCGTCGATCCGGCGGAGGAGAGTTTCCCTTATTCTGGCCGCGTCGAATTCATCGAGCCGGAGGGCGCCGGCAGCGTCACGGCCGGCCGCGCCGAGATCTGGCGCAACGACTATCAGGGCCTGATCCGACGCCATCGTGACGCGATCCGCGCCGCGACCGACCTGCGATCGTGGAGCTTTGCCGTTCACCGCACCGATCGGCCGGCGACCGAACTCCTGCTCGCATTGCACGCCCGCATGGGCGCGCTCGCCCGGGCGCCGCGCGCGATCGAAACAGGGGGCGCCGCGTGATCGGCTCATTGCCGCTCGCTTTTGCCGAACCGCTCGTCCTGATCGGGCTTCTGGCCCTGCCGATGCTGTGGTGGCTGCTCAGGCTCGTGCCGCCGCGGCCGCGCCGCGTTGATTTCCCGCCGACGCGCCTCCTGTTCGAGATCGCGCCCAAAGAAGAGACGCCCGCGCGCACGCCGTGGTGGCTCATTCTTTTGCGGCTTCTGCTTGCCGCGCTGATCGTGATCGCCGCGGCCGGGCCGTTATGGAATCCGCCGCTCGCCGCGAACGATCGCTCCGCGCCCCTGCTCGTACTGATCGACGACGGCTGGGCCGCCGCCGCGGCTTGGGACGAGCGCATTCGCACCGCCGACGAGCTGATTGCCCGCGCCGAGGCCGACGACCGCGGCGTGGCGCTGCTGCCGCTGTCGGAGACGAATCGCGACCTGTCGCTGCAAGTCGCCGGCGCGGCGCGCGTCGCGCTGAAGCAGATCAAACCGAAGCCGCACGCGGTCGATCGCAGCGCTGCACTGCCGCTGATTGCGCGCTTTTTGAAGTCCTCGCCCAAGGTCGAGCTGTTATGGCTGACGGACAGCGTCGACCTCGGCAAAGGCGCGGAGTTCGTTGCCGGCTTGAAGCGCGACATCGGCGATCATCCGCTCTCCATCGTGCAGGGCGGCCTGCCTCCCGCGCATGCGCTCGCCGCCGCCGACAATGCCGCCGGCGCATTGACGGTGAAGGTGCTGCGCGCCGAAGGCGGTAGCGCCGAGAACGGCATGGTCAATGCCATCGATCTCAAGGGCCTGCCGCTTGGCGACGCGCCATTCGCGTTCAAGGCCGGCGAGAAGGAGACCGAAGCGTCGATCAGGCTGCCGGTCGAAATCCGCAACGACGTGGCTCGACTGGAGATCGTCGGCGAGCGGTCCGCCGGCGCGGTGCAGTTGCTCGACAAGCGCTGGCGCCGCCGCACAGTCGGTATCGTCTCCGGCGGTGACGCCGACCGGGCGCAGCCTCTGCTCGGCGCGAATTATTATCTCCAGCGCGCGCTCAATCCGTTCGCCGACGTGCGGCTCACCCAGGGCGTGGCGCCGGCGGAAGCGGTCAAGCGCTTCCTCGACCAGCATCTGCCGATGCTGATCCTGGCCGACATCGGCAATGTCGGCGACCAGTTGCAGCCTTTGACCAAGTGGATCGAGGACGGCGGCGTGCTGGTGCGCTTTGCCGGCCCGCATCTTGCCGCCAATGACGACAATCTCGTGCCGGTGAAGCTGCGTCGCGGCGGCCGGATCCTCGGCGGCACATTGAGCTGGGATAAGCCGCAGCCACTGGCCGCATTCTCGCGCGAGAGCCCGTTCAACGGCATGACAGTGCCGAACGACGTCACCGTCACGCGCCAGGTTCTGGCCGAGCCCGATGCGCAATTGCCGAGCCGCACCTGGGCGACATTGGGCGACGGCACGCCGCTCGTCACCGCGGCGCGCCGCGGCAAGGGGCTGATCGTGCTCTTCCACGTCACGGCCGATCCGCGCTGGTCGAACCTGCCTTTGTCGGGCGCCTTCGTCGACATGCTGCGCCGCATTGTTTCGCTCGCCGACGCGACCCCCGCGGCAACGCAGGCCGCCGAGAGCGACGCATCGAGCCGCACCGTGCCGGCGGTGCCGCCGACACGCGTGCTCGACGGCTTCGGCGCCTTCTCGGTGCCGCCGCCGACCGCCAAGCCGATCCCGAGCAATTTCAGCGGCCGCGCCACTGCCGAACATCCACCGGGCTTCTATGGTCCGCCCGAGGGCCTCGTCGCCGTCAACGCGCTCGCGCCGGACGACCGCCCGGCGCCGCTCGACGTCGCGCCGCTCAACGCCCGCGTCGACATCTATCGCCACGGCGAGCCGCTCGATCTGCGCGGGCCGGTGTTCCTGGCGGCGCTGGCGCTGCTTCTGCTCGACGCGCTGGTGGTGATCATGCTCTCCGGCGGCATCGCGGGGATGCGTCACCGCCGCCGCGCGGCCGCAACCTTGCTCCTGCTCGGCGCGCTGTTCGGTTTGCCCTGGCAGGGCCATGCGCAGACGCCGGCGACGAAGCCGAATTGGCCGCCACCATTGTCCGACCAGCAGCGCGACTTCGCACTTCAGGCGACACACCAGACGCACCTCGCCTATATCGTCACCGGCGATTCATCGGTCGACGAGATCAGCAAGGCCGGGCTCGAAGGCTTGTCGCTGTTCCTGTCGCAGCGCACCGCGCTCGAACCCGGCGATCCGATCGGGCTCGATCCGGCGAAGGACGAGCTCGCCTTTTTCCCACTGATCTATTGGGCGATCTCGCCGAAAGCGCCGAAGCCGTCACAGGCCGGGCTGGAAAAAATCGACAGCTACATGAAGCAGGGCGGCACGGTGCTGTTCGATACGCGTGACGCCATCGACGCGCCGCCGGGCAGCGATGGCGCGATGCAGAGCCCCGGCATGGTGTCGCTGCGCGCCATCCTGTCGTCGCTGGACATTCCCGAACTCGAGCCGGTCCCGCGCGATCACGTCCTGACGAAGACGTTTTATCTGCTGCGCGACTTCCCCGGCCGATTCACCGAGGGCAAATTGTGGGTCGAGGCGTTGCCGGCCGAGAATGACGACCAGGCCGAGCGTCCCGCCCGCGCCGGCGACGGCGTATCCTCGATCCTGATCACGTCCAACGATTTCGCCGGTGCCTGGGCGATGCGGCCCGACGGTCAGGCAATGCTGCCGCTGGTGCCGGGCGAGCCGCGCCAGCGCGAGCTCGCCTTCCGCGCCGGCGTCAACATCGTGATGTACGCGCTGACCGGCAACTACAAGGCCGACCAGGTGCACATCCCGGCGCTGTTGGAACGGCTGGGGCAGTAGGAGCGCGCATTTGAACCTCGGCGTGTCATTCGCTCCTTTGGTGCCCGACTACGCGGTGTGGGCCGCCTTCGGCGCGTCGGTGTTGATCTCGGCGCTGTTGCTGCTGGCGCGCAGCCGCGGCGCGGTGCTGCGCGCTACGGCGCTCGGCCTGATGGTGCTGGCGCTCGCCAATCCGTCGTTCACGCGCGAGGACCGAGATCCGATCCCCTCGGTCGCCGCCGTCATCGTCGACAAGAGCCCGAGCCAGGATTTCGGCGACCGCAACAAGCAAACAGAAGAAGCGCGCAAGGCGCTGGTCGACCGCCTGCATCGCATTCCCGGCCTCGACGTGCGTGTCGCCGAAGCCGGTCAGGCCGACGGCGAGAACGACGGCACGCGGCTGTTCACGGCGCTGTCCGCGACCTTGGCCGACGTGCCGCCCGACCGCATCGCCGGCGCCATCATGATCACCGACGGCCGCGTGCACGATCTGCCGGCCAACGCCGCCGCGCTCGGCTTTTCCGCGCCGCTGCACGCGCTCATCACCGGGCACAAGAACGAGATCGACCGCCGCGTCGTGCTGACGCAGACGCCGCGCTTCGGCATCGTCAACCAGAAGCAGACCATCGGCTTCCGCATCGAGGATCACGGCATCAATGCCGGCACCGCACAGGTGACGGTGCGGCGCGACGGCGAGGTGCTCGAGCAGCGCGACGTCACCATCGGCAGCGAAGTGAAAGTCGCGGTGCCGATCCCGCATGCCGGACAGAACATCGTCGAGGTCGAAGCGGCGCCGGTGCCGAACGAGCTCACGCAGGTCAATAACCGCGCCGTCCTCTCGATCGACGGCGTGCGCGACAAGCTGCGCGTCCTGCTGGTCTCGGGCGAGCCGCATGCCGGCGAGCGGACCTGGCGCAATCTGTTGAAGTCGGACGCGTCGGTGGACCTCGTCCACTTCACCATTTTGCGCCCGCCGGAGAAGCAGGACGGCACACCGATCAACGAATTGTCGCTTATCGCCTTCCCGACGCGCGAATTGTTTCAGCAGAAAATCTCGGAATTCCAGCTCATCATCTTCGACCGCTATGCGCGCCAGGGCGTGCTGCCGATGATCTATTTCGACAACATCGCGCAATATGTTCGCGACGGCGGCGCGGTGATGATCGCGGCCGGCCCCGATTACGCCGGCCCGACCAGCATCTGGCGCACGCCGCTCGACCAGATCCTTCCCGCCGAGCCGAGCGGCGACACCACCGAACAGCCGTTCTTCGCGCGCCTGACCAAGGCCGGCGAGCGTCATCCGGTCACCCGCGGCCTCCAGGGTGCGGACAGCAATCCGCCGCACTGGAGCCGCTGGTTCCGCCTGGTCAATGTGCGGCGCACCAGCGGCACGACGGTAATGGACGGCCCCGACGGCAAGCCGCTTTTGGTGCTCGGGCGCGAGGGCAAGGGCCGCGTCGCGCTGCTGCTCTCCGATCACATCTGGCTGTGGGCCCGCGGATATGAAGGCGGCGGACCGCATCTCGATCTGCTGCGCCGCCTGTCGCATTGGCTGATGAAGCAACCCGACCTCGAGGAGGAAGCGCTGCGGCTCAATGTGCAGGGCCGCACGGTCACCGTCGAGCGCCAGACCATGGCCGACAGCGTCAACGAAGTGACGCTCACATCGCCGACCGGCGCCACGCGCACGCTGCAACTGCAGGCGAAGGAGCCGGGCCTGTGGCAGACGACGCTCACCGCCAGCGAGCTCGGCCTGTGGCGCGCCACCGACGGCAAGCTGACGGCGCTCGCCAATGTCGGTCCGGCCAATCCGCGCGAATTTCAGGAAGTCACCTCGACCACGGACGTCTTGCAGAAAGTCGCCGAGGCCACCGGCGGCGGCGCGCGCCGCCTCGACGATGGCCATGGCGGGCTCGAACTGCCTCGCGTCCTGCCGGTACGCACCTCATCGGTGTTCAAGGGCGACGACTGGATCGGCCTGAAGATGCGCGACGTCTCGGTCGTGCGCGGCATCGGCGTGTTGCCGGTCTTCGCCGGACTGATCGGGCTCTTGTTGCTGATCGGCTCGCTCGCGGCCACCTGGGCGCGCGAGGGGCGGTAGGGCTTATCCTGACACTGTACGGTCGCTATCTTCGGGCCTTGGAGATGAGGCCATGACCGACGTGACAGACACCCGTTCCGAACGCGTCGACCTGCGCATGACGCCGGCCGCAAAGCGCACGCTGCAGCAGGCCGCGGCGGTGAAGAACAAGACGCTGAGCGAATTCCTCCTCGATACCGGCCTCAATGCGGCCTTCGACGCGCTGGCCGACCGCCGCGTATTTCAACTCGATGCCGCCACCTGGGACCGGTTCATGGTGACGCTGTCGCGCTCCCCGAAAGGGAATCCTCGGCTGCGCAAGCTGCTTGCGCGCAAGCCGCAGTGGAAGGCGTGAGCGGGCCGCTCACCGCGCCCGCGCCTATCGGCCCTGCCCACGACATCGATCATTTCGACTGTGGCGTGGCCGCGCTCGACGATTGGCTGAAGCGTCGCGCCCGGCGCAACGAGGTTGGAGGCGCCTCGCGAACCTTTATTACAGCTTGGCCGCCGGCTCGGTACTGCGCGACGCGGCGACCGGCAAGACCCGCCGCAACATGCCAGATCCGGTGCCGGTCGTCATTGTCGGACGGCTCGCCGTCGACAAAAGCGCGCAGGGCCATCATGTCGATGCCGACCTCCTGCGCGACGCGGTGCTGCGCATCGTCGGCGCCGCGGAAACGGTCGGCGCGCGCGCCATTCTCGTGCATGCTTTGTCGGAGAGCGCGAAGTCGTTCTACGAGCGGCACGGCTTCGGCGCTTCACCGGTTGAGCCGATGACGCTGATGATCACCGTCGAAGACGCCGTCGCGATGATGCGGTGACTGCGATCGCTCAAATTTATGGGCCGATGTCCCACTCCGGCATGACGGGACCTGCTACGCCATCGAAGGCGCCGG
>Ga0208357_1000884_pt1 | contig 22978 bp, 23 predicted proteins | sample NGESurdeep092012_6_FD_184487 | JGI IMG/M metagenome (GOLD analysis project Ga0208357, IMG submission 184487) | Arctic peat soil microbial communities from Barrow, Alaska - NGEE Surface sample F52-2 deep-092012 (SPAdes) | ecosystem: Environmental > Terrestrial > Soil > Wetlands > Peat ... | reverse complement strand
CGCCCAGGGTGACCTGTTCACCGAGGTCTACGAGTCCGGCAAGTCGTGAGGATCCGGCAGTGGTCACCGCCAGCGTGGAGCGTGCTAATAAGCCCGTCATCCCCTCGCGCGAGGAGGAATACCGGGGCAGTGGTGCTGGCGAAGGCCGCCCGCTTGCTGGCCGGAGCTCTGGTGGTGCGCCTGATCCGCGCTTCCCGGCGACGCCCTGCCCGGCCCGGCGATGGGGACCGTGCAGTACCCGGCTGGCCTGACGCAAGCGCAGGCGTGCGGCAGCTGCGCGCGGGGCCGGCCGTGTCAGGAGCAGAAGGCGATGCCGACTGAACCGCCTCACAGCACGGTCACCGAAGGAGGTCGCACCCTTGAGGTGCGCTGGATCTTCCCGGGCCAGCTGGAGACCGCGGTTGCCGAATGGTTCGCACGCTTCCCGGCCGGGACGGAGTCGCGCGAGGACACCTATCTCCTGGGTCCGCGGTTGCGCGAGCTGTCGGTGAAGGTCCGCGGGGGCGGGGCGCTGGAGGTGAAGGTGTACCGCGGCAGCCCGGGAATCCTCGAGGTGGCCGGCCGTGCCCGCGGACGCATGGAGTCCTGGCAGAAGTGGTCCTTTCCCTTCTGCGCGCCCGTCCAGGACCGCGGCGAACCGGCCGACTGGAGGGCAGTACGCAAGAGGCGGCGCATTAGCCGGTTCTCGCGGGCCAGCGGGCCGCTCGTGGCGCGCGTCCCGGGGCCGGGCCAGCAGCCGGAGTGCAGGGTGGAACTCACCGAAGTTCGCGTGAATGGCCAGGACTGGTGGTCCCTCGGCTTCGAGGCGACCGGCGCCCCCCACCTGCTGCGCAGCGAACTCCAGGCCACCGCCGCGCTCGTGTTCGCCCAAGCCCTGCCCGGCGGCGCGCAACCTGGCACGGATGAATCCAGGTCCTTTGCGGAATGGCTCTGCCGGCAGCCGGGCGCCGGCAGAGTCGCCGACGCCTGAAACTGCCCCTTCGCCTGCTGTACCTGATCTTCGCGCGGCTCGGCGGCTGGCCGGCCCTGATCAGCTGTTCTGCGACAGCCTGCCCCCGACACTGCGGATGCACCAGCGAGCACACCGAGCAGCATGAAAGGCCAGGTCAAGGCCCGCACTACAGACTTGGCATCCCACAGGCCGTGGCCAGTGCCTTTTGGCGGGCGGACACGGCTCGGCTGGGTCCCGCACGGTTGACTTCAGCTATGCCGTGATCATCATGGAGTATGCCTGCCGAGCGAAAGACGCCCCGCTGGCCCGCGATCGAGCTGGCCCCGGCTGCCGAACGGGGTGAGCACTGGTGGCCGATCGCCTTGGCGATCATCGCTGTCGTCGGCCTGCACGTGGTCCTCCCTGCGCGGTACCGGGTACAGCCCGTATGGGTGATCCCGGTGGTGCTGCTCACGTTGCTGGCAGTGCTGATCGCCGGTGACCCAGGCCGCATTGACCGGCAGAAAACCTGGCTGCGGGTGCTCATGGGCATCGTCATTGCGGTCATCACTCTGGCGAACCTGCTGGCCGCCGGCCGGCTTGTGGTGGACATCCTGACCAACAGCAAGCTCTATGCGAATAACCCAGCCGGGGAGCTGGCCGCCGGCGGCGTGATCTGGGCCACGAACGTGATCGCGTTCGCGTTGTGGTACTGGGACCTCGATCGCGGTGGCGCCGCCGCACGGGCACATTACCCGGACCAGAACCCGGCGTTTGTCTTCCCGGAGATGCAGCACACGGATTACGTGACCCCCGGCTGGGTACCGCGCTTCCTCGACTATCTGTCCCTGTCGTTCTGGACCTCTACCGCCTTCAGTCCTGCCGAGACTTCAGCGATCAAACCATGGGCCAAGGCCCTCATGATGCTCGAAGCGGCAGCGTCCCTCGCCTTGGCCGCGCTCGTGATCTCCCGCGCGATCAACATCCTCTAGCCTCGGGCTTTCGCATAGGCCCGGCCCGGTCGTGATCGATTGCATGAAAGTGTCTTCGACATGGCCCGGTGGTGACGGTGAGGAATAGCGCGTCGGTGCGCGCCAGCGGCTCGCTGAAGTTGCTGGCGGAAATCGTGGCGATGACGACAGACGCCCGCCTGCGCGGCTTCCTCGACAACTCCGCGCCGGAATCCCTGCCGTGAGCGTGCCGAAGCTCGGCGACCAGCCGTTCTGGGCGGCCCGGCTCGCTGCGCTTGGCACGGGGCCGCCGCCCATCCCCTACAAGAGGCTCTCCGCCCCGGCGCTCACCGCCGCAATGCGGGATGCGGTTACCCGCCCGTCCTACCGGGCGCAGGCGCAGGCGAGTCGGCTCGCTCGCGAGGACGGGACAGAACCAGTCATCAAAGCGCTCGCCCGCCTCCGGGGATGACCCATCGCGGCAATCTCCTCGCGAACAGCAGCGGCGACCCATGACCCGGCTGATCATGCTGGCCCGGCGAGCGGTGGCGGATCTTGTCCGTTTCCTAGCCGTCAGAGTCCGAGGCCGCGCCGTGCCCCATCCGGGCACCTGGCCCGAGCCCGTCCAGGGCCAGCGTCATGCAGGTGCTGTTGAGGCTCGGGTGGTAATCGCCGAATGGCGCGCAGGGCTCGAACCCCGCGCTCGCGTACAGCGACCGCGCCGGGGCGAACGCGGCCATGGTGCCGGTCTCCAGGCTGACCCGGCGGCAGCCGCGCTCGCGGGCCACGCCGATCAGGTACTCGACCATCGCCCGGCCGATCCCGCGCCCCCGCGCCGCCTGCGCGGTGTGCATGGACTTGAGCTCCGCGTGGTGCCGGTCCAGCTGCTTCAGCGCCCCGACGGCGAGCAGCTGGCCGTCGCGTCGGAAGCTGAAGAACGTGACCGCCGCATCGAGGAGGCCGTCGAGGCCGAGAGCATGGACATCCTGCGGCGGGCTGTGCGAGTGGGCGAACGCCAGATGGCGCTGCAGCAGGTCAACGACGTCCGGCGCGCGCGGGTCATCGACGGAGATCTGGCCCTCCGGCACGGCAGGATCATACGGGGCCCGTCCTGGCCGGGCGCCCGGCGGGCCCGGTCAGGACAGGCGATAGCGGACCCACCAGATGCAGCCGGCGGCGAGGCCGAGGGCGAGGGCCAGGAAGATCGCGGTCTCGTAACCCTGGAACGCCCAGAAACGGCTCGCCGGCTGGTAGGCAATCCGCCGCCGCAGGTGCTGGCGGGCCAGCCAGGCGTCGCAGGCCCGCTGGGTGCCCGACTGGCAGGCCGGGATGACCGGCAGGACAAACACGCGGCCCGCCGGGGTGATGGTCTGATTGGAGATGACCCAGGCGCCCGGCAGGTTCACCGGCACGGTCAGCTGGCCGCTGCTGGCCACCTGACTGTCCTGGAGGTTGACGTCGACCGGCGCGGTGACGTGCACGGGGGCCAGCAGGTGCGGTCGGACGGCCAGCGGCACGAGCACCTGGAGGGCGGCGAAGATGGCCAGGGTGACCGCGATGGCGGGCACGGTGCGGCGGATCAGCATGCCGGCGGCGGCGCCGAGGACGAACGCGAACGCGGCGTAGCCCATCGGGGTAATACCGCTCGTGGCGAATACCACGGGCGAGAACCGGCTGAGCTGGCTCAGGCCGATGGGCAGGCCGCCGGCCCGGGTGATCGGGCTGGCCCACCAGGTGGTCATGATGCTGAGAAGCCCGGCGGTCGCCACGGCGGCCAGGCCGACCAGGCCGAGCTTGACGGCCATCCAGCGGACCCGGGTGACGCTCTGGTTCCAGGTCAGCCGGAAGGTGCCGACCTCAAGCTCGCGCGCGACGAGCGGCGCGCCCCAGAACATGCCGATGACAGCGGGCCCGGCATACACGACTCCCGCTCCCAGGAAATACAGGGCCGGGTAGACGGCGTCGGACGTCACCCGGCTCAGGAAGGCGGCCGTGAGCGCCGCGCAGCTCCCGCGGACCGAGCAGCTGGCCAGCCCGCTGGCGGCATACAGCCGGGCCAGGTGCGGGCCGGTCACGCCGAGAGCTACCGCCAGGACGGCCAGCCCGGCCGCCGCCGCGATGGCCTGACCGCGGAACTGGCGCCAGGTCAGCCACATCATCGGGTCCTCCTTCGTCGCGATGGCTCTCACGGTGCCGCGGGCGGCCGCCGGGAACATCGGGCTACGGGACAGGCTTGGGCGCGGCCGCTGGCCTCAGGTACACCAGGCCGCGTCGGTCTCCGGTACGACGCGGAGCCCGCGGCGGCCGGGCTACGGTCAGGGCATGGATCCCGTTCGCGTGCCGCTGCTCCGGCCGCTGCGGCCGGCGCAGTTGGTCGCGATCGACTGCGCGGCCACGGCGCTGCTCGCGCTGGCATCCGCCGTTATCTTCCGGGAGGCGGCCTACCTGCCCGGCATCCCACGCTGGGCCGCTGCCCTGGTCATCGCGGCTGGCGTACTGCCAGCGGCGTTCCGGCGACTCTGGCCCCGCAGCGTGCTCGCGCTGGTGGTGCTCAGCGCGGCCGTGGCCACGGCCATCAGCACCTCGCCCGGCCCGGTGCTGGCGGTGGCGTTCGTGATCTACCTGATCCCGCTGCGGCGGCCGCGCCGGGAGGCGCTGTGGCTGCTCGCGGCCACGCTGCTGGCCGTCGGCGCCGGGATGGCTGTCTTCCTCGGCGGCCCGCACGTGACCCCGCTGCCGGGCGCCGCCGCCGGCCTGCTGCTGGCCAGCTGGCCGCTCGTCGCGATCGCCTGGCTGATTGGCTATGCGGCGGAGCAGCAGCGCTCGCATGCGGCGGCCCAGCGGGAGCAGGCCGAGCGACGAGCGCGTGAGCAGCTGACCGAGGCACGCCGGGCGCGCAGCGAGGAGCGGCTGCAGATCGCCCGCGAGCTGCACGACGTGGTGGCGCACACCATGAGCCTGATCGCGGTGCAGGCGGGAGTGGCCAACTACGTCGCCAGCACGCGGCCCGACGAGGCCGCCCGCGCGCTGGCCTCCATCGAGGAGACCAGCCGCGGCGCGCTGGGCGAGATGCGGGCGCTGCTCGGCATGCTCCGGGCCGACGAGAGCGCCGCGGCGCCCGTGGCGGCCGTGTCCCTGGTCCCTACGCCGGGACTGGCGGACCTGGACGGCCTGGTGAAGCGCACCGCCGAGGCCGGCGTCCGGGTCACTCTCGACGTCTGCGGCGAGCGGCCGCCGCTGTCAGCCGGGCTGGAGCTCGCCGCCTACCGGGTGATCCAGGAGGCGATCACCAACGTGATCCGGCACGCGGCCACGGACAGCTGCCAGGTCACGGTCACCTACCAGCGGGAGATGCTGCTGCTGGCCGTCACCGACAGCGGCACCGGCCACGGTGCTGCCAACCACGGGGCTGCCAACCACGGGGCTGCCAACCGCGGGGGAAACGGCCGCGGGGGGGACGGCCGCGGGGGGGACGGCCGCGGGGGGGACGGCCACGGCATCGCGGGCATGCGCGAGCGAGTCCAGATGTACGGCGGCGAGCTGCAGGCCGCCCCGCTGCCCGGACGCGGCTTCCGGGTCACCGCCAGGTTCCCGCTGGCGGGTGCCGCCGCGTGACGATCCGCGTGCTGGTCGCCGACGACCAGGCGCTGGTGCGCGGCAGCTTCCGCGTGCTGGTGGACACCGCGCCGGACCTGGTCTCGGTGGGCGAGGCGGCCACCGGCGCGCAGGCCGTCGAGCTCGCCCGGAGCCTGCAGCCCGATCTGGTCCTCATGGACATCCGGATGCCCGGCCTGGACGGGATCGCAGCGACCCGGCAGATCACCAGCGACGCGCAGACCTCCGCCGTCCGGGTCCTGATCCTGACCACCTTCGACCTCGACGAGTACGTCTTCGCCGCGCTGCGGGCCGGGGCCAGCGGCTTCCTGGTCAAGGACACCCCGCCGGCCGAGCTGCTGGCCGCCATCCGGGTGGTTGCGGCCGGCGACGCGCTGCTGTCCCCTGGCGTCACCCGCCGCCTGATCGCCGAGTTCACCGCGCGTGCCGAGTCCCGGCCCCGTCCGGCGGCCGCCCTGGCGGAGATAACCGACCGGGAGCGCGAGGTCCTGACCCTGATCGGCCGCGGCCTGTCCAACGCCGAGATCGCCGCCGGCCTGCACGTCAGCCTGTCCACCGCCAAGACGCACGTCGGCCGGCTGCTCATGAAGCTGGGGGCGCGCGACCGGGCCCAGCTGGTCATCGCCGCCTACGACGCCGGGCTGGTCGGCGGCTCCCCGTCCGGCTCATGATCGCCAGTGACTGATGACAACCCGCGTGAACCCGTGCAGGGTAGGCAAAGAGCGCAGCCGGGGCCGCCCGAGTTGAAGGACAGGGGTCGCATGCCAGACATCCTCTCTGCCTACGCAGCCAGCCAGCCCGACAAGCCCGCGGTCATCGACGACCACGGCGGCGTGATCGTCTCGTGGACGTACGCGCAGCTGGAGGCGGAGGCCAACCGGCTGGCTCACGCGCTGGCCTCGCTCGGCGCCGGGCCGGGCCAGAAGGTCATCTGGTGCGGGCCGAACTCGCCGCAGGTCCTTGCGGTCATGGCCGCCACGCGCAAGATCGGCGCGGTCGCCGTCCCGCTCAACTACCGGCTCACGGCGGAGGAAGCCCGCCACATCATCGGCCACAGCGACGCCTCCGTCGCGTACGTGGACGCCGAGTACGCCTGCTTGCTGGCCCTGCCTGACGGTCAGGCCGACACGCTCCGGCACGTCATCATCTTCGGGGGGCCGCCCCCGGCCGAGATGGCCGGCCAGGTGCTCGGCGATGACTTCGTCGCCGCGGCGCCGTCCGAGCCGTCAGCCGCCGATGAGGGCGGCGGAGCCACGATGATCTACACCTCAGGCACCACCGGGAAGCCCAAGGGAGCCCTGCGCCACCGCGTGGACGAGGCCTCCGCCCTGGCCCTGGTCAGCCTGATCGGGTACGCGTCCGACGACGTCTACCTCACCTCCGGCCCGCTCTACCACAGCGGACCCTCGGCCTTCATGGCCGCCGGGCTGGCGTTCGGCCAGACGATCGTCGTCCAGCGGAGGTTTGACGCGGAGGACTGGCTGCGCCTGGTGGACACCTACCGGGTCAGCTCCACCTTCTCCGCGCCGCCGCCGATCCGGCTCGTCTGCGCGCTGCCCGCCGAAGTCAAGGACCGCTACGACCGCACGTCGATGAAGCGGATGCTGGCCAATGCCGCGCCGTGGAGCTTCGCGCTCAAGCAGCGTTACCTGGCCGACTTTCCCGCCGACTCGCTATGGGAGATCTACGGCTCCACCGAGCTCGGCGTGAGCTGCGTCCTGCAGCCCCGCGACCAGCTCCGCAAGCCCGGATCGTGCGGGCAGCCGGCTCCTGGAGTCGAGATCGCTCTGCTGGACTCCGAAGGCCGGGAAATAGCGGAGTCTGGTCCCGATCACCCCGGTGAGCTCTACGTGCGCTCAGCGCAGGTCTTCAGCGAGTACTACAAGCAGCCCGATAGCTACGAGGCGGCGCGCCAGGGCGACTTTCACACCGTCGGCGACATCGCCTACCGCGATGACGAGGGGTTCATCTACATCTGCGATCGCAAGACCGACATGATCATCTCGGGCGGGATGAACATCTACCCGGCCGAGATCGAGGCGGCGCTCGAGCAGCATCCGGGCATCTTCGACGTGGCCGTGTTCGGGATCCCGTCCCCGGAGTGGGGCGAGGTGGTCCACGCCGCCGTGGTGCTCGCCCCCGGCGCGACGGTGTCCGCGGCGGATGTCATGGCCTACGCCCGCGAGCACCTGGCCGGTTACAAGTCCCCGCGCTCGGTGTCGTTCCTCGAGGATCTGCCCCGCACCGGCTCCGGCAAGATCCTCAAGCGCCAGCTCCGGGCTCCGTACTGGGCCGGTCACGCGACCCGGATCGGCTGACTTCCGCGGCGGGCGGCCTGCTGATCCGCCAGCCAGCCAGTCCCAGCGGACGACCTAGCCGAACTCGAGCAGCGGGCTGGTCACTGCCTCGCGCCAGCGGTCCTGGTGGCCGGCCGCCTGCAGCCGGTAGTAGACCGTCTGCCGCGCGCCCGACCCGGCCGCCCCCTCGTGGCCGCCCAGGTTGTGAGCGAGCAGGTAGTGCGCCAGCAGGACGCTGCCCGGCGGCCCGGTTGCCTGCACCGGCTCGCCCAGATCGATCTTCGGATACGGGCCTGGGCTCATGTCCTCCACCCGGCTGAGCGCGTCGGCGCCATGCTGGGCTAGGTAGGCGCCGAACCGCAGGTGCGTGCGCGGCCAGACCCACAAGTTGCCGCGGTCCCGCTGCCGCTGGTCGGATAGCCACACCCCGGCCAGCAGCGTGAACGTCCCCGGCCGGCCATCCGCCCGATCCCGGCATCCCGGTAGAAGTCCAGCAGCCCGTGACCAGCCGGGCCAAAGCGCGGCCACAGGAAATACGGGCCGCGCCGGCCGTCCTCAGGCGGCTGCTCCGCCAGCATCGCCGCGGCGAGCTCGCGCCCCGCCGCGATGAGCCAGTCGTCGAGGACGCCGGGAATCACCACATAGCCCTGCTCCCGGAACGCCGCCCTCGCCTGCTGCGTGATACCCGGCATGCCGCCTACCCCAGCACCGCCGCCCGCGCGCCGCAAACGAATTCCGCGCCTCGCCACGCTCTCTTGCGGGCGGCGGCCAGGATCGTGAAGCGTTTTGGTTGCCCCCACCCACAAAATGCTTCGCGATAACCCGTCACGGCGCCGGCGGCAGGCGCATCACGCGGCCAGAGGGGTTTTTCCCGGCCGGTGCGGCGTGGCAGGCTCACGCCATGACAGACCGCCAGGCGATCCGCGTCCGCCCCTACCAGCCGCAAGACCGCGACCAGGTCATGGCCATTGCCCCGCGGCTCACCGAGTGGGTCGCGCCGTGGCGTGACCCAGCGACCGTGCTGCCCGCCGTGCAGGGCTGGGTCCGGGAGTCCCTGGATGCCCTCATCCACCCAGCCCACGGCGCCTACGTCGCGGAGGACGGTGACGGCATCGCCGGCATCGTCACCGTCAGCGAGCGAGCCCACTTCACCGGGCAGGTCGATGCCTACGTCGGCGAACTGGCCGTCCGGGCGGGAGCCGAACGCCGCGGGATAGCCAGCCAACTCATGGCGGCCGCCGAGAAATGGGCGGCCGGCCGCGACCTGCCCTACATCACCCTGGAGACCGGGGCCGCCAATCAGCCCGCCCGCAAGCTCTACGCCGCCCTGGGCTACCAGGAAGAAGACGTCAGGCTCACCAAGCCCGTCCGCCAGCCGGACTGACCCGGTTCCCCCATCCTTCCTGCCAGGCGAAGTCCTGCTGCGTGAGGTCCTCCAGGGGGAGGCCGCCGATGAAGACGCCGCCAATGAAGTGGTCCAGGTCCCAGCGGCTGGCGACCGATGATGAGGACCCGCTGCCCGTTCCAGCGCAGCGGCAGCTCGCCGTAATCACATTCGCGCAGCCGCCAGTCATAGAGCACTGGGATCGCGGCGCGCCGAAGGCAGCTGAAACCGTCTGGGCCGCGCGGGCCAGATCGGAGCTGAATACGACGGTAATCCCGTCGTCCAGGCGGCGGACTGGCCTTAGCTGCTCTGGGGGATCTCGACGGAGACGTTGGTGGCCTTGACGGCCGCGACCGCGAGCATTCCCGGCTCCAGGCCGAGCTCGTCGGCGGCCTCGCGGCTGAGCAGTGACACGAACCTGTGCGGTCCGGCCTGAATCTCTACCTGAGCCATCACGGTGTCGCGGGTGACCCGGCAGATCAGACCGCTGAACCTGTTCCGTGTGGAGTGGGCCACGACCACTCTGGTTTCCTCGTGGTCGGCTGACACGGCCAGCTCCTGCGCTAGCGTGGCGAGCGCGGTCCCCTGGACGGCCATCCGCCCTGAGGCGTCGGTGGTCGTGGCGATCCGTCCTGCGTCCGCCCACCGGCGCAAAGTGTCGGTGCTGACCCCAAGAAGACTAGCCGCCTCCTTGATCCGGAACATCGGCATCCTGGGACTCTAACGCAGATGCGGCGGGCTTCACCGACTGGTGGGCGCAGAGGCGATCCATGCGGTCTGCATCCGGCGCTGACGCGGTATGCCTGTCCGGAGCCGCCCGGTGCGGTTGGCGGTAAACATGTGCTGAGCAGGTCAAATGCCCGCTACCGTGACCGGGTGCTCGGGACTGGCTGGACTGAAGTCGTCGCCCTGTTCGCCGCTTACGTGGTCGCCGTGCTGGCAACTCCTGCAGGGATCTCTGGCGCGGTCTTGCTGCTGCCGTTTCAGGTCAGCGTGCTGGGCACGCCGAGCCCGGCTGTCACCCCGACCAACCTGCTCTACAACGTGGTCGCCACCCCCGGAGCGCTGTACCGGTACTGGCGGCAGCACCAGACTGGCGGCCGCCTCGCCCTGGTCCTCATCGCCGGGACGCTGCCCGGTGTTATCGCTGGATCGGTCATCCGCGTCGAGCTGCTGCCCGGCCCTCGGGTGTTCGACCTAGTGGTCGCCGCCGTCCTGGTCCCGCTTGGTATCTGGCTGGCGCTGACCCGGCCATCTCCCTCGGGCGAGTCCGACCACCCGGCCCGGCTGATTCCGGCCCCGGTCCTGGTGGTCTTGGCGGCCGTGGTGGGGTGCGTCGGCGGGATCTACGGAATCGGCGGCGGCTCTATCCTGGCACCCATCCTGATCGGATCTGGCAGGCGGCCTGCCGAGGTCGCGCCCGCTGCCCTGGCCTCCACGTTCGTGACCTCGGTCGCTGGCGTGATCACCTTCACGATTTTGTCGCTCCACCATCACGGGTCTGTGGCTCCCTCCTGGCCCACGGGTATCGCGCTGGGCGCTGGTGGCCTGGCCGGTGCCTATACCGGTGCCCGGCTTCAGTCCCGGCTCCCGGATCTCTTGATCCGCCGCGTGATGGGCGTCCTGGTGATCGCCATCGGCGCCCGCTACTTGTGGTCCGGTGTGGCCTGACGCCGCCCGTCCGTTTGGTTCGGTAGTGCCCGGTGGCTCGGCCACAAGTCGATCACGACCACCGTTGACCTGTACGGCCACCTGGTGCCGGAGGCCAGCGGCCGGGCGCGTGACGCCCTCGACAGGGCATTCGGCACCGACCAGGACGAGACGCCCTGATGCCTGCACACGCGCCAGACGCCCGGCCGGGCATTCCGGTGGGGACTACTCGAAGTGTCGCAAACACTGTCAATCCCGTCTTGACAGCGTTCCCCGGCCAGCCAGTGTGCCCGGAATATGCCCCAGCCGGGCTGGCGCGTGCGCTCCACCGCAGGTCAGGGATCGGGCGACGGGCGAGTCGGCCTGTAGGCCGGGTTCTGTGCGCCCGCTTGCGCGGGCCGACGGCCATCCATCTACGACTGCCGTTGCCGACAGCCTCCTGCGGTCTACCCGCGAGCATCGGGCGGGCCGCCCTCAAGCGCTCGCGCGGGCCTGCTTCCTAGGGACGCGGGCCCTTCTTGACCTTGCTCCGGGTGGGGTTTACCAAGCCGCCCGGGTCACCCCGGGCGCTGGTGGTCTCTTACACCACCGTTTCACCCTTACCTCCGGCCAGGCCGGAGGCGGTCTGTTTTCTGTGGCACTTTCCCGCGGGTCACCCCGGGTCGGTGTTACCGACCACCCTGCCCTGCGGAGCCCGGACCTTCCTCGGCGCTGCCCATGCGGGCAGCGACGCGGCCGCCCGGCCGACTCGCCCGTCGCTGGGTTCAGGATAGGGCGTCTCCCCTGGCCCCGCGGCCCGCGGGGCCAGGCGGGGCTGTTCGGGGCCGGCCCGGCGAAAGGGCACGCGCACAGCAGGCAGCCGCGGTTGCGAGGGAACGAGCGCTCCCCCGCAACCGCGGCCAGCCAGGCCGGGACGGCCCCTACCGGATCAGACCTCCCAGCAGGCCGCCGTACTCCTCCTCGCGCGAGGTCGAGGACGGCGCGACCGTCAGCGGCGGTGTCCGCCGGGACGCTGCCGACTTCGGCCGGCTGGACGTCGGCCGGGAGCTGCTGGGCCGGCTGGCGCCGGGCCGGGTGCTGGCCTTGGACGCGGTTCGCGGCTTGGCCGGGGCCCCGTTCTTGGCGCCGTTCGTAGTCCCGTTCTTGGCCTTGGCCGTGCTGGCCTTGGCCGTGCTGGCCTTGGCCGTGCTGGCCGAGGTGCTGGGCTTGGCCGTGCTGGCCTTGGCGCTCGACCGGGCGCCGCTCGCCCTGGCGGCGCTGGACCGGATGGTGCTCGGCCTGGTCGAGGTACCCGGCCGCCGCGTGGCGGTCCGGGTGCTGCCGGCGGCCGACCGGGCCGACCGGGACGATGACGTCCGCCGCGACGCGGCGGAGCCCGTTCGACTGGCTCGGGCTGCCGCCGGCCGCGGCGCCGCCGGCTTGGCCGCCGCCATTGTCTTGGCCGCCGTGTTCAGCGCCTTGGCCGCCGTGGTCATGGCCTTGGTGGCGGTGTTCATGGACCGCATGGCGGTGGACATCGTCTTGGCAGACGAGCTGGCCCGGGTGGCGGCCGCGGTCATCTTGGTCGCCGCCGTGGTGACCTTGGTCGCCGCGGACGAGACGGTCCTCGCCGCCGCGACAGACGTCGGCCCGCTCGCAGACGAGGTCCGCGTGCTCCGAGTGGCCGTGCCGCGGCCCGTGGTGCCGCGGCCCGTGGTGCCGCGCCCTGAAGCGCTGCGGGCAGCGGTGCTGCGGCCAGTGGTGCTGCGAGCAGTCGCACTGCGGGCAGCGGTGCCCCGGGTGCGCCCTCCTGTGGCGCTGGTGCTCCGGGTGCTCGTGGCGGTGCCGGTCGCCGAGCGCGCGGTGGTGCTGCGCGCCGACCGTGCGGCGGTACCGCGGGTGGATGAGTTGGCCCCGGTCGCCCGAGCGGAGGCCGTGGTCTTAGGTCGGCCCGCCGAGCGCTTGGTGGCGCTGGTGCTCACCGACCGCGTGTTACCGGAACTCGCGGGCTTGCGCCGCGCGGTCGCACCGGTCGTGGTCTGTACAGGCACTGATTTCCCCCCGTCGTGATCAATTACGCAAGTGCTATTCCACGAGTAACCGCGTCTTACACACTTCGTAGCCGTCGCAATGGGAGAACATTGAACTCAAGCGGAACTAAAGCAGACATGATTGCAAGAGAACGCGCGTGAATGCCGCTCCAATCGTGCCGCAGCGCGTGCGCGAACGCGTGTTACCTGCGCAGCGACGGCGCGCTTTCCCGGCCGCTTGAGTCAGCGCAGATGCGCGGTGTCGTTCACTGACCGGACGAGGGCGGGACCGTCGGCGAACCAGTCAACTTCCGACAGTGACGCGACGTCGAGATGAATGCGGAACAGCGCGGCGGGCGGCGCGAGCAGCGCGCGGCACAGCAGCGTCTTGATCGGCGTGACGTGGCTGACGAGCACCAGCGTGCGATCGGGATACGCGGCGAGCAGCCGGTCGAGCGCGCCCAGCACGCGCCGGGCCGCGGCCGCGAAGCTCTCCCCGCCCGGCGGTGCCGCGTCCGCGCTGGCAAGCCAGGCCGTCATCTCGTCCGGGGACTGCGTGCTCGCCTCGGCGAACGACAGCCCTTCCCACTTGCCGAAGTCAGCCTCGACGAGATCATCGTCCACCATCATGGGCGCACCGGTGGCCGCCGCGACCGCTTCGGCCGTGCGGCGCGCGCGACGCAGCGGGGAACTCACGATCGCGTCGATTCCGCCGCGCGCAGCCAGCCGGGCCGCAGCGGCGGCGGCTTGCCGCCGGCCCGTGTCGGTCAGCGGCACGTCACCGCGGCCCGCGAAGCGCCGCTCCGCGGACAGCGGAGTCTGGCCGTGCCGCAGCAGCAGCGTCTTGGTGGCCTGGCCGCGGCCGGGCCCCCAGCCGCGAGCCGGCTCAGCGGCCGGCCCGTCGGAAGGATCAGCGGGGTCGGCCGGGTCGGAATGGGCCTCGCCGGCGCCCGCGGCGCTCGCCTGACCGGCGGCGGCACTGGCCTGGCGGGTGCTGCCGGGTGGGGCGAGGGCGTTACTTTCCTGCCTGGCGGCATCCATGGCCTGGTTGGCCAGCCGGTCGGCGCGCGCGTTACGGGCCCGCGGTACCCAGGTATACGAGACGCGGCGCAGCCGGCTGGCGGCCTCACGCGCTTGCGCGGCCAGGTCACGCAGGTTCGGGTCCTTGATCTGCCAGCGCCCCGACATCTGCTCGACCACCAGCTTGGAGTCCATCCGGACGTCCACGTCGGCTCCGGGCGCCAGTTCAGCCGCCGCGCGCAGCCCGGCTAGGAGCCCGGAGTACTCGGCGACGTTGTTGGTGGTGGTGGTGCCGAGCGACTCGCTGAGTTCGGCCAGCACCTCGCCGCTATCCGCATCGGTCACCAGCGCGCCGTAGCCGGCCGGTCCCGGGTTGCCGCGCGAGCCGCCGTCCGCCTCGACGATGAGCTTGCGGGTCACAGCCCGGACTCGGCGGTCCGGACCAGGAGCCTGCGGCACTCCTCGCACCGCAGCACCTCGTCGGCGGACGCGGCGCGGATGGCGTTGATGTCCACGGTGTTGAGACTCAGGTGGCAGCCCTCGCAGCGGCCGCGCCGCAGGGCCGCCGCGCCCACGCCGCCGTGCTGGACGCGCAGACGCTCGTAGAGGTCGATGAGGTCCGCGGGCTCGTCGGCGAGGACAGCCGTCCGCCGGTCGGCGGCCTTGCCGGCCTGCTCGCCGATCTCGGCCAGCGAGGCGTCCCGGCGCGCGGTCGCGGCAGCGATATCGGCGCTGATCTGCGAGCGCTCGGCGGCAGCAGCCAGCTGCCGGCCCTGGGCGCCCTCGCGGCGCTCCATGACGTCCAGGACGACCTCCTCCAGGTCGGACTGGCGGCGGTGCAGCGACTCGATCTCCGACTGCAGGTTCTCCAGCTCACGCGGGGAGGACACCTGGCCGGTGTCCAGCCGGGACCGATCGCGGTCGATGCGGGCGCGCACCTGCTCGACGTCGGCCTCCGCCTTGCCCTGCTCCCGCCGCAGGTCGCCTTCCTGCGCCTCCAGCGTCGCCAGCTCGTCGCGCAGCTCGCGATCGCGCTGCTCGAGACGGCTGAGCTCGGCGTGCTCGGGCAGTCCCCGCCTGCGGTGCTCGAGCCTGGTCAGCTCGGCATCAATCTCGGCAAGCTCCAATAGCCTCAGCTGCGCCTCGGGAGATGCTTTCACGGGGCCACGTTATCCTTCCGCGCCCGCCCTGTCGCCTCGGGGCAATGCCTGCCGGACAGGTACACGAAGGTAGACAGCGCGCTGCGCTGAAAATGGGGGGCGTCCGGCCGGTGGCTGAGGTAGACCTAGCCAATGGACACCCCTGAGATAAGCAGGCCGACCATGCCGGGCTACGGGATCGCCGGGCCGGCCGAGGGCAGCGGTCTGCTGCCGTGGTCCTGGGCAGCAGACCGGCTGACCGCCGCCAAGAATTACTGGGTCACGTCAGTGTGGCCGGATGGCCGGCCACATTCCACTCCGGTCTGGGGCATGTGGGACGACCCGGTGCTGTGGTTCACCTGCGCCGTGGGCTCGCGCAAGGCCAGGAACCTGAGTGCCGAGCCGCGCTGCGTGATCACCACCGAGGGCGCCAGCGACCCGGTGATCATCGAGGGCATCGCGCGCATCGTGACCGACGATCAGAGCATCCGGCGGGCGCTGGACCTGATGAACACCAAGTACCACACCGACATCGAGATCAGTTTTCTCGATCCGGCCCGGAATTCCACTATCGCGGTGCGGCCAGGCAAGGTCATCGGCATGCGGCACGACGATTTCAACGGCTCGCCGACGCGCTGGACTTTCGGGGGTTAGCTGGGCCTTCGGGGGATAACTGCCTCGGGCGTCCTCAGGTCCCGAGGCCGAGCATCAGGATCGGCGGTGAGGTCGGCCGGGCTGAGCCGCTGGCGGGCTCCACGGTCAGGCTGACCTTGTCACCCCGCGCCAGGCCGGAGACCACCATCGGGCCGCTCATGCCGCGCCGGGCGGCTGGCAGCATCCCGGCCGGCCGGGGGCCGGCCGGACCCATCAGCCACAGCTCGTAGGACCTGGAGCCCGGCAGCGCCGGCAGGTCAGCCGCGGTGAAGACCAGGGCCCGGTCGCGATGCGACATGACGACCGTCGCGCTGCCGCCGCTGCGGACCTCGGCCGTCATCATCGTCACGTCCGGCGCGCTCAGCACGGCGGCGATCGCGTGGCTGCGGCCCTGCGCCAGGCTCAGCCGGCTCTCGGCGCCATGCATGGCCGAGCCCATGACGACCGCCGCGGCGACAGACGCCGCGGCCACGGCCACGGCCAGCCGCGGCACCCAGGCTCGGGGGCGGCCTGCCCCGGTCAGCCGGACGAGAGCGTACCGCGGGGCCCGCCACCGGGTCACCCGGCCGGCCGGGCTGTCGCGGGTGACCGGCGGCAGCTGCCGGATCTGCCCGGCGGCGAGCATGGTCTGCTCCCGCAGGCCAGCACGCGGCCGGATCGCCGCCGCTGCGGCCAGCCGGGCCGTGGCCTCGCGCAGCCCGCGCACCTCGGCCTGGCAGGTCTCGCAGCTAGCGAGGTGCTGGTCGAAGCGGGCCCGGTCGCCGTCGGAAACCGCGTCCATGACGTAGGCGCCGACCAGCGTGTGCGGGTCAGCGCGGCTCAGCCGTGCGACCCGCCCGGGTGCGCGCCGGCGGCCGGCGGGCGGCTTGCGGCCCTCTGCCATCACTCCACCCCCAGGCAGTCGCGCAGCCTGATCAGGCCGTCTCGCATCCGGGTCTTGATGGTGCCGACCGCTACCCCGAGCAGCTCGGCCACCTCCCGGTAGGTGTAACCGCGGTAGTAGGCCAGCGTCACGGCCTCGCGCTGGAGTTCGGTCAGCGAGGTGAGGCAGCGCCGGACTCGCTCGTGGTCCAGGCTCACCTCGACGGCCTCGGCCACCTCGTCATAGTCGACCGATGCCACCGCCGCGCGCAGTTCCCGCTGCGCGGCGCTGTGCTCGGACCGGACCCGGTCGACCGCGCGGCGATGCGCCAGCGTCATGATCCAGGCTGCGCCGGAGCCCGCCGCCGGATCGAACCGCGCGGCGGTCCGCCAGACCTCGAGCAGGACCTCCTGCATCACTTCCTCGGACTGCGCGGGGTCCCGCAGGATCCGGCGCACGGTGCCCAGCACCGGGCCGGCCGCGTGGTCGAAGACACCGCGGAACGCGTCCTCGTCTCCCCTGGCCACCCGGGCGATAAGCACGCCCAGGTCAGCGCCGGGCGGCCCGCCTGATCCCGGCGATGCCGTCTCCCGGGGGGCGCCAGGCGCTCCGGGCCCGGTTCGTGACACGTTCACATAGGTATATTCGGTGCTGATGGCCCTGTCGGCTTGGCCGCAGGCCGATGAGCTTGGCTGACGTGGCCACATGGGCTTGGACAACAGGGGTCGGGGGGCTTGGCCGGCCTGTTGTTCCTGTGGTTCCCGTGTCAGCAGAGAGGGCGTGCCGAGCCGTCAGGACGGTCGCGAACGTCGTGGACGTGCACTTGCTGCTGATAGAGCGTCAGCGTTGGCACGCTCACGCCGTTCGGCGCCGTTCCGGCAGGCTGCCGGTGCCGAGGAAACGACGTGGGCGGGCATCTGCTGCTGCTGCCACAGCAGGAGAGGCCCAGTGACGTTGTTGGGACATCTTGACCGTGCCCAGCAGGCTGGCGCAGGCCCGCGGGGGCGGTGCTGACGGCAGGGCCTCGCGGCGCTGTGCGCCAATCCGGCGCTTCTCCTGCTACGAATTACAACTGTGACTATTGACAAGTCGCCGGCTGGCGCAAACGCGCGCGGTGCGGTGGCCGGGATCCTGTCTGGTGGCCTGGCGCTGGGCGTCGCTCAGCTGATTGCCGGGCTGATCAGCTCGACTAGCTCGCCCGTCGTGGCCGTCGGAGGGCTGTCGATCGACTTCACCCCGCCGGCCGTCAAGAACTTCGCGATCCGGGCGTTCGGCGCGCACGACAAGGTCGTGCTGGTCGGCGGGATTCTCGTCGTGCTGGCCATCTTCGCGGCCGTCATCGGGATGCTCGCGGTCCGCAAGCTCGCCTGGGGCATGGCCGGGCTTGGCGTATTTGTCCTGGTCGGCCTGATTGCCGCCCTGACCCGGCCGGGCGCCTCGGTCACCGACGTGGCGCCGACGCTGATCGGCGGCATCGCGGCGGCGCTGGCGCTGCGGCGCCTGGCCCGCCTCGCCGTCCCGGCTACGGTGCCCGCGCCGACACGGGTTCCGGCGCGCCCGGGCACCGCTCAGCCGCCGCTGCCGGAGTATCGCGCTCAGCCCCCCGCCGACCAGGCCGCCGGCGACCAGCCTCGCGGCGGCCTGCCGCCGGCCTCACAGCAGGATCAGCCGGCCACGCCTCCCGGCGGGTCGCCCGGCCTGCCCGAGGACTGGCGGCCGGCCCAGCCCGCGGCCCGGGCCGGCGACTACAGCTCGCCGCCAGCCGGCGGTCGCCCTGTCGGTGCCATGCGGCCCCCGTCCGGGCCGCAGCGGCGCAGCTTTATCACCACCGGAGCCGCGGTCGCCGGGGTTGCCGTGGTGGGCGGCCTGGGCGGGAAGCTGCTGGCCGAGCGGGGTAACGTCGCCGCCGCGCGCAAGACGCTGCGCATCCCGGCGCCCGCCACGCTCGCGCCGCCGCTGCCGGCCGGCACTGACCTGAGGATCCCCGGCCTCAGCTCGTTCATCACGCCGAACAGCTCGTTCTACCGGGTGGACACGGCCATCGTGCTGCCCGAGATCACCCCGTCCACCTGGCAGCTGCGCATCCACGGCATGGTCGCCCGGGAGATCACCCTCAGCTTCGACGACCTGATCCGCCGCCCGCTCTTCGAGGACTACATCACCCTGACCTGCGTGTCCAACCCGGTGAGCGGCCCCTACATCGGGAACGCCAAGTGGCTCGGCGCGAGCCTGAACAGCCTGCTGCGGCAGGCCGGCGTCCGGTCCGGCGCCGAGCAGCTGCTCTGCACCTCCTCCGACGGCTTCACGTCGGGGTCGCCCGTGCAGGTGTCCATGGACGGCCGCGACTCGATGCTGGCCGTCGCCATGAACGGCACCGTGCTGCCGGTCGAGCACGGCTTCCCCGTCCGGATGGTGGTCCCCGGCCTGTACGGCTACGTCTCGGCCACCAAGTGGATCACCGACATCGAGGTCACCACCTACGCCGCGAGCCGCGCCTACTGGGCCGACCGCGGCTGGGACCAGCAGGCGCCGATCAAGACCGAGTCCCGGATCGACGTGCCGAGCGGCGCGGGCCCGCTCAAGGCCGGCCCGCAGACCGTGGCGGGCGTGGCCTGGGCGCAGCACAAGGGCGTCGACGCGGTGGAGGTACGCGTCGACAAAGGACCTTGGAATAACGCACGGCTGGCGGCGGTGCCCGGTATTGACACCTGGCGCCAGTGGGCGTGGGACTGGGCCGCCACCCCGGGTACCCACCTCATCGAGTCGCGGGCCACCGACCGCGCCGGCTATACCCAGACCGCCCTGCAGGCCCCGCCGGAGCCGAACGGCGCCAGCGGCTACCCGCAGGTCGTGGTGAAGGTGCACGCCTGACCGGGAGGAGGCCCGTCCGAGAGGGTCACAGCAGCTGGTCGCGTACCTGTCCGTACATGTAGGCGCCGAGCCAGCGGCCCATCTCGTCGAAGAACCTGCTGCGATCGGCTGCCTCCCGGCCATCCGGGCGGGCTTCGCCGTCGGCCGGCCGCAGCCAGGTGACGTGCCCGCCCAGCTCGATGGTGGCGGCGGGCTCGCGGTGCCGCCGTAGCCGGGGCCGGCGGCGCCGTGAGCCTTCGCCGCCGGTGCTGACGCCACTGTCCGGGCCGCCCGTGACGCTCGGGCCGCCGATGACCAGCACCGGGCACGGGATGTCCAGGCCGCGGCGGACGGCCCGGCTGAACACCGGCGCGTACAGGATCAGCGCGTCGGCCCGGCTGCCAGGGCGCTGCTCAGCGCACCACAGCGCGGCGGCCAGCGCGCCCGCGCCGTGCGCGATCACGATCACGTTGTCGATCCCGTCGGCCGTGCGCAGGTGCTCGCACTTCGCGTCCAGCTCGGCGAATGCGGCCGCCAGGGCCTCCCCGTCCCGGCGCCGGGCCTCCGCTGGCCGCCCCGGCCAGCCCAGCGCGGCCAGGTAGAAATGGAACCCCCGCTCGGTGAACCAGCTAGCCAGATCCGGCGGGACCGGTGCGTCGCCGACGGTCTGCAGGTGCAGAACGCCCCGTCGGCTGGGCTGCGGGCAGCGGCGGCGGAACATGGCCGTCCCCGACCGTGGCGCCGATGCCTGGCCGGGCCGCGGCTCTACCGGCTCATAGCCGTCGATAGCGCCGTCCTGGCCCGCCACCAGACCCATGAACTCCCCCGCTCAGCTGATAACTCGAGGCCGGAAAGCCGCCACTCGCCCCCCGGGTCGCGCGGCGTCCAGCGCGGAACGTAAGCGCCAGTGTCGCACCGTGACGGGATGAGCGCCCGGAGAACACGCGAGCGAGGTTCGCGCCGCTCGGTCCGCCCGGGGATCAGCAGGCCGCGCGGAGAACCGTCGCCGGGCCGGGAATTTGCTGACGCCGCCCCTGCGAAAAGGTTTGTGCGGGCAGGTCGCGACCATATCGGAGGGTTTGCCAAGCGGCCGCTGTTTGCCGCTGATCAGGCGGGGAAACCTCCCGACTGGCGAGTTCGGCACGCCGCACCGTGCGGCGCGCTTTATCACCCCGCACAAAGAACGAGGCCCCTCCATGTATGAGATGGAGGGGCCTCGCCTCGCCGTGGTGGCCCTGGCCTGCCGGTTGCCCGGCTGCCGTGCGCCACGTGGCTACCACCGGCCGCATGCCTCTGCAGCGATTTCCGGTCACCCGGATCTCCCCGCATCCCGGGGCTTCCCCCAGGTTCAGCACGTCTTCAGTGGTGAGAGCAGTTCTACTGCCAACTCAGCTCGGCACACAAGGCCTTTGCCAGGACCGCTCCAAGATTCTTTAGTCGTCCACAGGACATCTGCCGTTTATCCCCTGCGCGCCGCGGCTTTCCACCGGCCTATCCACAAATTCATCCACAGCCTGGGTACCACCCGCCGCCCGTCGGCCCGGCCGGCGGCCCCGGTGACCCGGCCCGACAGCCAGTCTCAGAGGGGTCCCGCAGCCGACGCAGAGGAAACCCAGAAGCGAGCCGGCAATGCTGGGGGCAGAGCGGACAGGAGAGCCGCGCCGAAGGAGGGCACCCAGTGGGCACCGACCGCAAGTCAGTCCGGGCGGCCATCGCCGCGCGCGAGCGCGGTCAGGGGCGGCTGCGGACCGTCACGGTCGCCATCGGCGCCGCCAGTGTCCTGGCCGGCGGGGGCATTGCCCTGGGGCTCCCGGCCGCCGCGCACACCCAGTCATCGTCGTCCTCCTCGCACAGCGGGAAGAGCAGCTCGTCCGGCTCGGCCAGCGGCTCTGGTGCCAGCTCCAGCAGCCCAAGCTCGAGTGCCAGCCCGTCGAGTTCCAGCAAGTCGAGCTCCAGCAGCTCGGGCTCCAGCGGCCTGCAATCTACTCCGGCGCCGTCCTCGGGCTCGGGATCTGGCCAGGTGACCTCCGGCGGCTCGTGACCGCCGGCGGCTCGTGACCCTCCGGCGGCTCAGGACCGCGCGCGGCGCATGTTAGGTTCGGTCGGTGCCTGGCCGCGAGGTGGACGCTGTCGTCTTCGATATTGGCGGGGTCCTGCTGGACTGGGACCCCCGGCACCTGTATCGGCAGCTCTTCGACGATCCCGGCGAGATGACCGACTTCCTCGCCACGATCTGCACCAGCGACTGGCACCGGGAGCACGACCTCGGCGTAGACACCTGGCAGTCCTGCCAGCTCCTGGCGCGCCAGCATCCGGCCCACGCCGACATGATCATGGCCTGGGCCGATCGCCGCGAGGAGATGATCGTGGGCCAGATCGAGGGCACCGTGGCGTTGCTGGCCGAGCTCAAGGCCGCCGGGCTGCCATGCTTCGCGCTCAGCAACATGGAACCGGACTCCTATGCCATCCGGCGCGACCGTTACGCGTTCATGCGATGGTTCGACGACTCAGTGATCTCCGGCATCGAGGGCATCGCGAAGCCAGATCCCCGGATCTTCCAGGCCCTGCTGGGCCGGCACGGCCTCGACCCGAGCCGGACGGTGTTCATCGATGACTCCCCCGCCAACGTCGAGGCGGCCAGGGCGGTTGGCCTGATAGCCGTCCGTTTCGTATCCGCCGATCAGCTGCGCGGTGAGCTGCTTGCCCTCGGCCTGCCCGTGTGACGAGGCGGGCGGTCAGCCTATCGGCGAGGAACTGTTCAGCAATCCCAGCGTGCTGGGCGCGGAGAACTCGATGCGGAGGACAGTCCCCTGGCCAGCGACGTGCACTTGCTGCGCGCTGGTGGCCACCCACAGGGATGGCTGGGTCCGCAGCCGGGCCAGCATCTCGGTCATGAACAGCGCATTCGACAAGTGCGGCGAATTGGGGACCTGCCGCACCTCGACGGACCGGAGCGGGCTAACGCTGGGGTTGGCGCCGGGGCCGCCGTCACCGAAGGCCACGATCTCGATAGGTCGCGTGAAGGCGAGGTTGGTGAGGGTGAAAAGCACCCGCGAGTCGACCTTCCCCTCCGCGAGCTGTGTCCCGGCGAGGGCGGGGCCAACCCCGATCCGGCTACTGCTCAGGAGCTGGGCTCCGCTCAGTTTGCGCAGCTGGAGATCTGAGCTCAGCGCCGACTGGTAGGCGGCGACTCCGTGCGGGGCAACAGCGCGGATGTCGATCTGCTCGTCACCGGAACCGAAGCGGGCGATCACCGACGGCGCGTAGGTAGCGCTCAGCTGGCTGCCTAGCTGCTTGCGGATAGCCGCGGTCGCGACGACAAGAACCGAAGGCAGCGGTGAGACGCCCGGCTTCAGCGTCAGCAGCTTGGCGGCGGGAAATCCGTGCGATTGCAGTGTGCTGCACATCACCGCGTCGCAGGAGACAATGGTGGCCCGGCTGATCTGGCTGACGATCCACGCCGCCGTCAGGTCACGAGTCCCGGCTGCACGCTGGAGAACCTCCGTGCGCGAGATTGCCGAGGACTCAGGCGAGGACGGCCTGGAGATCACCAGCGCCACGACCCCGGCCGCGGCGACGGCCGCGACGGCCGCGACGGCACCGACGAGCCGGTAGCG
>Ga0208357_1000883_pt1 | contig 23000 bp, 29 predicted proteins | sample NGESurdeep092012_6_FD_184487 | JGI IMG/M metagenome (GOLD analysis project Ga0208357, IMG submission 184487) | Arctic peat soil microbial communities from Barrow, Alaska - NGEE Surface sample F52-2 deep-092012 (SPAdes) | ecosystem: Environmental > Terrestrial > Soil > Wetlands > Peat ... | reverse complement strand
CCGCGACCGCCGCCGCCGAGCCGCCGGACGAACCGCCGGGAATACGCGAAATGTCCCACGGATTGCGCGTCACGCCGAACGCGGAATTTTCCGTCGAGCTGCCCATCGCGAATTCGTCCATGTTGCACCGGCCAAAAACTACCGCGCCCGCTGATTTCAATTTTTCAACCACGGTCGCGTCGTAGGGCGAGATGAATTTGCCGAGGATTTTCGACGCGCAATTAAGCGGCTGGTTTTTGACGGCGAGAACGTCCTTGATTGCAATTGGAATTCCCAAAAGGGGCTGTTGCGCGTGCGTCGCGCCCGCAGAAATTCGTTTGTCCGCCGCATCCGCCTGCGCGAGCGCGTCGGCGGAATCGTAGCTGATGAAGGCGTGGATTTTTCCGTCCACGCGCGCAATCTGGTCGAGGCACGACTGCACGGCCTCGCGCGCGGAGACTTCGCGCCTGGCGAGTTTCGCGGACAGTTCGGAAATGGTCAGTTGATTAAGCATTTTTCATCCGCAGATGACGCAGATTTTCGCAGATTAAAAATCTGAAATTGGTGAAACTGGTTTGAAAAAAATCTGCGTTCATCTGTGAAATCTGCGGATTTATTCCACAATCTTTGGCGCGATGAAAAGTCCGTTGGCTTGTTTGGGCGCGTTGCGCATGGCTTCGTCGTGCGAAATTGACGGGCGGATTTCGTCGGCGCGCGTGACGTTGACCATCGGGACGGCGTGCGCGGTCGGCTCGACATCGGTCACGTCAAGTTCTTTCAGTTTTTCGATGTAGCCAAGAATCCCGCCGAGTTGTGCGGCGAGTTTTTTTTCCTCGTCGGGCGTGAGCGAGATGCGCGCGAGGTGCGCGACGTATTTGATGTCAATTTCTGCGGTTGCCATGCAGGGAAAACTAAAGTCCAACACCCAAAGTTGAAAGCCAAAAGTCGGCTGGAAGAATATCCGATTGAATTTTCCGCTACTTCAATCGCGTAAAAATCACTTTGCGGTGCTGGTTGTTTCCCGGTGCGGTCATGGTCACGTCCATCTTGTCGCCGTGAATTTGGACTTCACAACGGAATGAAATCACCGGCTCATTTGTGTCGCCTGTGTCTATTTCCAGATTCATATGATTGCCATCCGTGAAAATATATTTTCCGTTCTGTTTTTGATTTTGAGGGTTGATGGCTGTGCCGTCTTTGAGGAACTCAATAATCTCCTTCGTTGCTTGCGCCTGCCATGTTCCAATGATGGCGGCGCTGGCCTTCTTCGAGCAGGATGAAAATGCCAAAACCGCGCAGCAGCCCATCAGTGCAACGATGAATAGAAAAGAACTCCGACTGTAATTCCTCAATGGAGTGTTCATGGATTTATTCCTCGTCAAACTTCCGTTTCACCAGCGCCTCAATCTCGGCGGCGGCCAGTTGCGCGTCCGCGCCGTGGCAGTGGATGGTGAGTTTGCTGCCGGGGCCTGCGGCGAGCATCATCAAGCCCATGATGCTTTTGCCGTTGATTTTTTCGCCGTCCTTTTCCACGAAGATGTCGCAGCCGAAGCGGTTGGCGGTCTTGACAAAAAGCGCCGCTGGCCGGGCGTGGATGCCCAGCTTGTTCAATATCACCATCTCTTTTGTAAAGACGTTGCCGTCCGTTTTTTTTGCGCTCATCGGCTTGCTCATTTTACGTTAAACCATGCGGGACAAATTGGCCATTGATTTTTTACGGCTGCTGCTGGCTGGCCAGGCTCATGTGCGCGATGAGGCGGTCGTTCAATTCCTTCGCGGCGTTCTGGCCGGACATTTTCAATTTCGTCTGATATGCGGCGACCTCGACGAGCCGCGCAAGATCGCGTCCGGGACGCACGGGGATGATGATGTGCGGGATGTCCGCGTCCAGGATTTTCACGAACTCCTGCTCCATGCCGACGCGGTCCACGTCCGCGACTTCATCCCACAGCTTGAGTGTGACGACGAGGTCGAGGGTTTTTTCCTTGCGGACGCTTTTGACGCCGAACATGGCGGCGACATTGATGATGCCGATACCGCGAATCTCCATGTGGTTGCGCGTCAAATCCGAACCGGTGCCCAGGACGTCGCGTCCGCCGACCAGCGTGACTTTTGTCACGTCATCGGACACAAGGCTGTAGCCGCGTTCAATGAGCGCAAGGACGGCCTCGCTTTTGCCGATGCCGCTGTCGCCGCGGATCATCACGCCCACGCCGAGGATGTCCACCATGCTGCCGATTTCCGTGCCGCGCGGCGCGAACATCATCTCCAGTTCGAGCGTCGCGTTGTTGATGAACTTCATCGTCACCAGCGGGCTTTGAAAAACCGGCACGCCCGCATTTTCGGCGGCGGCGAGAAATTCCCTGTCCGGCTTCAAGCTGCGGCTGAAGACGATGCACGGAATTTTGCAGAGGAAAAAATCCGCGTAACGCGCCGCACGCTCCGCCGCCGAGAGCGACCGCAGATAATAAACCTCCGCGTGGCCGAAAACCTGCACGCGCTTGTAGGCGAAATACTGCGTGAAACCGCTCAACGCAAGGCCGGGCCGGTTGACCGTTGGCTCGCGGATGACGCGCTTCAAGCCGCGTCCGCCCGCCAGCAGCCGCATCTGCAACGCGGCGGCGTGCTCCTTGAAAAACTGTTCAACCGTGATGGACGGGCGTGCCATGTGAATTTTCAGTTTTTAGTCTTGAATTTTAAGTTGAACCGTTGCGTGCAAATTAGCTGAAAATTAAAAACTTAAAACCTAAAACTAAATGTTAAACTCCGGCCCAAGATAAATTTCGCGCGCCTTCGGGTCGTTCGCCAGAAATTCCGCCGAGCCTTCCACCAGCACCTGGCCTTTGTAAATGATGTAGCCGCGGTCAATGATTTTCAGCATCTCGCGGACATCATGGTCCGTTATTAAAATTCCCAATCCGCGCTCCTTCAGCCGCCGGATGATTTTCCCGACCTCATATTTCGCAATCGGGTCAATTCCCGCAAACGGCTCGTCCAGCAAAAGAAGTTTCGGGCTTGTGACCAGCGCCCGCGTGATTTCCAGCCGCCGCTTTTCGCCGCCGCTCAATTGATACGCCTTGCTCCTGGCAACCGGCGTCAAATCCAGTTCCTCCAATAAATACTTTAGACGCACTGCGCGTTCGTCCGCCGACAGTTTGCACGTTTCGAGAATCGCCAGGATGTTTTCCTCGACGGAAAGTTTTCGGAAGACCGACGGCTCCTGCGTCAGATAGCCGATGCCCAGCCGCGCGCGTTTGTGCATCGGCAAAGCCGCGATCTCGCGCCCGGAAAACTTCACCCCGCCCTCGTCCGGCTTCACCACGCCGACGACCATGTTGAACGTCGTCGTCTTGCCCGCGCCGTTCGGGCCGAGCAGCCCGACAATTTCGCCCGCGTTCACGCTGACCGAAACGCCGTCCACTACGCGCCTGCCGCCGTATTGCTTCGCCAGTTTTTCCGTGGAGAGCAAAACTTGTCTTGTTGCAGTCGTTGTCGGAGTGATTACGACGGACTTCAATTCAGGCTTTGATTGTGGGTCGTTCGTTGCCATTCAAAACAATTTTGGCGCGGGCAGTCCGTTCGTGTTTGCGCCCGCGCCACCAAGATTTTCGCCGGACATGTGGGGACTGGACTCCCGGATGTGGCCGTTGGCCCGGTCCCAGACAATCACGTTGGCGGTGTTCGTGCCCTGCGCGTTGACAATCTGCGGATTGCCCGTGAGCGTGACCGTGTCGTTCGTCACCGATCCCTGCACGTTGTAGTCATAAACCGCCTTGTCGCAGGTGACATGGTTTGTCGCGCCCTTTTCATCCGTGGCGTCAATCACCACGTTTGTCTCGGCGACGATGTGGTTGATGCGCCCGCCTGCCGGCGAAAAGCCTGCAGTGATCTGCGCGCAGGTTAATTTAAGCTGCGGATTGTCCACGCGCACGTTGCCGTGATAAACCATCTGCCGCGTCTCGTTGTAATAATCCCAACTGTCCGAGGAAATATCCGTAGTCACTACCGGCTTCGGTTGCGGCGGCGGCGGCGCGTTCGTCGTCACCAGCGCGAGAATTTCCGCTACGGTGTTCGTGTTCGGCGCGTTTGTCTGCGCACGCAAAATCCCCGCTGCCGCCAGGGCGGACAATGCAATGAGATGAATTTTTTTCACAAATCGGTTTTGCTTTCGAGCGCGCCTTTGATCACGGTTTGGACATGATTTGAAATGGTGAGCCATTGGTTCTTCTGCCGCCACAAAAAACCGTCGCCCTCGATCTGGAGGTTTCCGTCGCCCGTCCGCAATTGCAGATGCCCCACCGAACTCGCCACGCCGTTCTGCATATCATAAACACATTCCGGCGCTTCCGCGATGTAATTGGTTTTGCCGTCCAAGTCAAAATCCTCGAGCTTGAGCTGCTTGATGGCGAGCAGCCCGCTCGCCAGCAGCGACGCCGACGCGCCCGACATCCGCGACTTCATCTGCCGCTCGTGCGGTGCTTCAAAATATGACACCGACGAAAAATCGCTTGTGGAACCCCCGCCGGTTTGCTGCGCGCGAATGTTCAGGACGGCAAAAAAAATTGAAACCGCCAGCGCCGCAAAAATCAGTTCCTTCCAGCGCGGCATTTTTCTCCGCGAGCCGCAATTGCACTCGACCCCCGGCTTTCGGCCTTCGGCTGGTTTTATTTTCATTCCGAGTAATGCCCGACGAATGAATCCCATTTTCCCTGCGCCTTCAAAATCATTTCAATCACTTCGCGGATCGCGCCGCGCCCGCCCGCCGCGCGCGTGGTAAAATCCGCCTTTGCCTTCGCCTCGTCCACGCCGTCCGCGACCGCAACGGAAAATCCTGCCCGGCTCAACGGCCCCAAATCCACGATGTCGTCCCCGACAAAACAAACGTCGTTCCAGCTCATTTTTTCCCGCGCCAGAAGTTCTTCAATCGCGCCCGTCTTGCTCAAACGGTCGCCCTGCTGGACGAGAAAATGGATTTTCAATTCCTTCGCGCGCATTTTTGTGGCCGGCGACGGACGCGCCGAGACCCAGCCTATTTTCAAGCCCGCGCGACGCGCCAGCACGAGGCCGAGGCCGTCGCGGATATTGAACCGCTTGAATTCGCGCTCGCCGCCGATGAAAATCGAGCCGTCGGTCAAAACGCCGTCCACGTCGCACAAGAATAATTTTATGCGCGCCAGTTTCTCTTTCAGCGTGGATGAAATCGTTTTGGGCATTTAGCGGATGGCGTTGAAAATTTTCAGCAAATTTTTCAGCAATGCCGACGTTTCGCCGAGCGGGATCATGTTCGGCCCGTCGCTCAAGGCCTTGTCCGGCTGTGGATGCGTTTCGAGAAAAATTCCGTCAGCGCCCGCCGCTAGGGCGCAACGCGCGAGCACCGGCGCAAATTCGCGCTGGCCGCTCGATTTGTCGCCGCCGCCGCCGGGCAATTGCACAGAATGCGTGGCGTCGAACACGACCGGAAAGCCGAACGATTTCATGATCGGAATCGAGCGCATGTCGGCAACGAGATTGTTGTAGCCAAAAGTCGTGCCGCGCTCGGTCAGCAGGATTTTTTTTGCGCCCGCGAGCCGTGCTTTTTCCGCGACGCGCCCCATTTCCTGCGGCGAAAGGAATTGTCCTTTTTTCAGGTTCACAATTTTTCCCGTCGCGACGGCGGCCTCGATCAAATCCGTCTGGCGGCAGAGAAACGCGGGGATCTGCAAAATGTCCGCAACTTCGGCTGCTGCGACGACTTGAGCCTCGCTGTGAACGTCGGTCAAAACCGGCAGGTCAAATTCCGTGCGGACTTTTGCGAGGATTTTCAGGCCGTTTTCAATTCCGGGACCGCGAAAAGATTTTGCGGACGTGCGGTTGGCCTTGTCGAAACTGGCCTTGAAAACGTAAAAAATGCCGAGCGACGCGCAGGTTTTTTTGAGCGACGCGGCGACTTGCAGGCACAGCTTTTCATTTTCAATCACGCACGGCCCGGCGATCAAAAACAACCGGCGCGGCGAATTGAGTTTTTTCCAGATATCGGCGGCATTGAACACGCGGAAGTTTTAGCAGCGCGGCGGGGGAAAGTAAATGGCGGCGAACCGGCAATTTAAGAATTCCTTTTTCCCGGCTTTTGGTGTTTAATCCATGGCGGACGACGCGGCCATGAAACTCCTTTTCTCCGAACAAAATTCCGATTACGAGAACTACCAGTTTCCGTATGCGGTCTGGGCGTTTCCCGAAGCGGGCGAAACTCCGGCGGATATTTTCAACGCAGGCTTCCTGCCATCGTCGCGCAATCTCGACCGGTTTTATCTGTGCCGCCAGGTGCGCGTGAACCTCGCGAAGTTCAAACCGTCGTCGGAGAACCGCCGGATTTTGCGCAAAGGCAAAGGAATCAATGTCGAATTGGTTCCGCGTGAAAAATATGATTACAGTTCCGGTCGGCGCGAATTTTTCAAGACCTACGCCGACATCAAGTTCGGCAAGGACGTGATGACCTTCGAGCGGCTCGACGCCCTGTTCGTCTCGCCCATCATCTCGCATCTGCTCGTGTTCACGGATTTGGAAACGGAAAAGGAAATCGGCGTCGCGACAATTTATCTGGAAGGCAAGTCGCGGTGGGGCGAGGCTACTGACGAGCCGCCTTTGCAAAACTTTGGCGCGTCGCGTTCGGCTCGCGGGGACGCTCGCCCCACCAAATCACAGGAAGGCAAGTCGCTCGCGTTTTATTACTACGCGTTCTACGACCTGAATTATTACGCGCGAAATCTGGGAATGTTCATGATGACCTCTGCGGCGGCGCTGTTCGCGGAGCGCGGCTGCAAACATCTTTACCTCGGCACGTGCTATTCGGACAACGCGCTCTACAAGACGCAGTTCGCCGGCGCGGAATTTTTCAACGGCTTCCGCTGGTCGGACGACCTGGACGAGCTGAAATTCATCATCCAGCGCGACAAAAAGAATTTGTCCCAGCACCTGCTCGAAACGGAGGAGTTCCGTGAAAAGTTTTACGGCGGCGATCTCGAAAAAATGACGGACGCGGGCGAGTTCCGGGTGAAGGTGAAGTGAGCACGGTTTTTGCCGCAGATTTTCGCAGATGAAACACAGATAGAACATCTGTGTAAATTTGTGTCCATCTGTGGCTAGTTATTCCAGACCCAGTCACCTTTTGTGTAATCCATGCCGCCGTTTTTTGTATGCGGTGAAACTTCCTTGCCGCCGTCATCCGTTTCATTCCAGCCGATGGAGTAGAGCAAAAATTTCCCATCGTCCGTGCGACGATAATGCAACGGCTCACCGCCGATGATGTCGTGCGGAATCTTCTTGATGAACTGCGGCGCGAGCTCGTCGAGCGTTTCGGGATATTCGCCGTTTGCAAGACGGTAACGCTCCAACGCGCAGGCGATTTGCGCTTCGTTTGCCAGCGTTTGAGTGTGCGCGACTGTTTGCATTGTCTTGGTAAAGCTGGGAATGCCAATAGCCGCTAACATTCCAAAGAGCGAATGACGATCCAAGGAGGTCATGAGATCAGACATGGCACGTTCAATTTTTTGAGGCGACACGACTTCGTCCGTCGGCACGAAACTCTCAATGGGACTTTGTATCAATACGGCATAGACAACCATGTTCTGATAAACCCAGCCACGCGGCATAAGATCATATCCATATGATTTAAGATTTTCCATTTTTTGCCAAAATGTTTTGTGAGACGGCGTTCCAGTTCCAACCGAATTAATTTCCCTAAAATTCACTATTTCAGCCGTGTGACAGACGGAAGCTTGTTCTGCTTTAAGCGCTTCAGCTACGAACGGCACCAAAGAAACGGATTTTAATTGCTCTTGGAGTGCGATGAGTTGCGGTTCCTGCCATGCGTGTTTCTGAAAACCATAGGCGATGGTGTTCACATAAAGTCCGGTGACGGCGACATTGACCATCGCTGCGACCAAAGTCATCGGCTTGCCGGTTGGCGCGCCTTCTAAAAATTTTCGCGAGTCATTGAGCAAAGTCACTTCGCTCAACGCTTTTTCCGGCTGGCCAAGCATCAAATAACACTTCGTGCGTTGAGCAAGGACTTGCGCCAACGCCCTTGTAGAAATGAAATTTGGAATCGGAATCTCGAATGGCTTTGAATAGTCACCGTCCATCCGCGCATAAGGACGTTTCAATGCTTCGCGAATCAAATCGAAGTCCGGCTCAAACTGATCGCTCCAAGAAATAAAGTCCGCTGCCGCTGTCTTATTTGTGATCACTGCGACTAAAATCGCATTGGTCGCAAGTGTGTGAAGTTCATTTTTGTGCTGTGCGCCTCTTATACTTACAAACCAATCCTGCATCTTTGGCGCGGCAAAAAAATTCTGGTCAGCCGGCACGGGCGGCGGAATGTAGGCGTTCCAATCCAACACCGCGCCTTTGGCTTCGAGTTCGCGTTTGCAATTTTCCCACGCGCGTTTGCCGCGCCAGTCCTCCTCGGCGTAAAGAAGAGCAATCAATGTGGCGAGAACCGCCAGCGTGATCAAAATCCGTCGCGGCCATCGCCAGCCTGATTTGGTTTTTGGTGTTTCGTTCATAATTTCATTTTGTAGGAGTCGAGGTCACGAGACTCTAATTTATTTTAGTCACAGACTCCTTACGTCGTCTCCTACGTCATCAAAGTTTCAAAGCGCCGTTCGCTGCTTGGTCGCGGCGAAAATGATTTCTGCGGCTCGGCAATGCGCGGTTCATTGGACCCGATCAATTCGGCCAGCAATTTTTCCTGCTGACGGAACGCCAGGATCATTTCCGGCGATGGCGCCGGAGATTTCCGCGCCATCATTTCAGCCGGGTCGCGCTGCGAGAAATTGACGGCGAAAATCAAAATCCAAACGGCGGCCAAACCCGTCCAAATCCGGCGGCACGGAAAAATCAATTCGCGCCAAAGCAAAAGTAGGACAGGCGTCGCGCCTGTCTCTGATTTTTCTTTTTCAAATGGAGACAGGCGCGACGCCTGTCCTACAATTTCACGGCGGATCGCATCCAATTTCGGCTCCACGTTTTCGTGACGGGCAAATAAAATTTCTCTTGGCGTTTTCATTTTTTCTCCTCCAGTAATTTTCGCAATGCGCGTTTGGCGTAGTGCAATCGTGACTTGACAGTGCCAATTTGCGTTTCGGTGATGTGCGCGATTTCTTCGATTGAAAAATCCTCAACGAAGTGCAGCAGCAAAACCGAGCGTTGCGGCATCGGCAGTTGATTCAGCAGGTTCATAAATTCGGCTTCCTGTTCGCGGCGGATGAGCAAGTCGTCCGGGCTGTTTTCAAATTCGTCCGGCGGTTCCGGAATTTCATCGAACAAAATCTCCTTGCCGCCGTGCTTTCGCCAAAGCTGGATGGTTTTCTGGTGCGCGATGCCGAAGAGCCAGCCGCCGAATTTTTCGTCGTCGCGCAGGCCGCCGATGTGCCGGACGGCGGCGATGAAGGTCTCCTGCACGAGGTCGAGGCTCGTCTGCTCGTTGTGGACCAGTTCAAAAACATAGACGTAAAGCGGCAGTTGATAGCGGCGGAAAAGCGCGTCCCAGGCCTCCGGATTTCCTTCGCGGGCCTGTTGCACGGGCAATTGTTCGGCTATAGCCACTGCCAGCATTTATACCGAGTAGAATGCGCGAGGCGAGAAAAGGTTCAATTGATTTGAAAATTTCCGCAGTTGCCAAGTCCGTGTCAATCGCGCTAAATAAAAGGAATGCCAACGGTCGCCGAACAACTGCGCGCGGCGCGCGAAGCGAAAAAACTCACGGTGCAGCAGGTCGCCGACGCGACGAAAATCCGCACCGACCACATCCGCGCGCTCGAAGAGGGAAACTTCAACCTGTTTTCCGCGCCGATTTACATCCGCGGCTCGGTGAAAAATTACGCGACGATGCTCAAGCTGAACGTGCCGCAGCTCATGCTCGCGTTGGACGAGGAGCTGGGCCGCACGGAAAAATTCAGCGAGCCGCCGCCGCTCACCGAAGAGACCAAGTCGCCGTTCGACCATGTTTTTTTTCTGCTCTCGAAGGTGAATTTGCAGGTCGTGCTGATCGCCGGGGGAATTCTTGCGATCGCCGTGATTCTGGGCGTCGCGCATTGGGCGTTGCGGCGGCACAACAACGCCAATCCGCTCGGCAATCTGCCGCCCGCCGTTTATCAATCCGCCGATTCCGGCGACACGCTGCCGCTGCCGAAAAAATAATTTCGCAAGAGTCGAGGTAACGAGATCAATTCCAAAAATCAGAGGCTTCTTGCGTCGTTTCCTGCATTTTCAAACGTCGTTAAGGTAAATCTCGCGGTTGCGCCACAAATAAATCATGCCGGACGCCACCGTCAGCGTGACCGTCACCCACAACATGATTTCCGCAAACAGCGGCAGCCAGCCGGCGAACAATTTTTGCAGCGGCGGATTCCATTCGATGTTCGCGTCCACCAGCAGCAGCGCGATGATGGCGATGATTTGTGAAATCGTCTTGTGCTTGCCGAATCTTTCAGCCGCCAGCACGACGTTTTTCGACGCCGCCAGCAGACGCAATCCGGTGATGGCCAGTTCGCGCGCGACAATGACGATGACCATCCATGCGGCGACCTTGACCGGCGCGGCGGGGTGCAGATGCGTGCTCTCGACAAACGCGATGAATGCGGAGCAGGTCATTATTTTGTCGGCCAGCGGGTCCATCAGGATGCCGAAATTGGTGATGAGGCCGCGTGCCCGCGCGATGTGCCCGTCGAAAAAATCCGTCACGCCCGCCGCGCAGAAAAAAACCAGCGCCAGCGTGTTTCGAAACGGAACCGGCCAGGGACAGAACAGCGCGCAAAGAAAAAGAACCGTCAATGCGAAGCGCGAGGCCGTCAATTTATTCGGCAGGTTCATTTTTCTAAATTGTAGGAGACGACGTGAGGAGTCTCACTATTCAAAATCAAAAGTTTAAGCCTCGTTACCTCGGCTGCTACAAATTCACGCGCCAAACTTGTCGAACATCTTCGCATTGGCCTGCATCAGGCGCATGAGAAATTTCGATTCAAAAACGCCGAGCGAGCCGATGTTCGCGCCGGTTTCGGTGAAGCGCTCCAGCTTGTCGGAGCCGGAAAATTCCGAGTGCAGCAGCACCGGCTGCGGATGCCACGAGTGGCCTTTGACGGCGACGGGCGTCGAATGGTCGCCGGTGATGACGAGCACGTCGGGCTTTTTCCGCAGAAAAACAGGCAGCGCGTCATCGAAGTATTCGATGGCCTTCATCTTGGCGACGAAATCGCCGTCTTCGCCCGCCTTGTCCGTGTATTTGTAGTGGATGAAAAAGAAATCGAAGTTATCGTATTCCTTGAGGTAAAGCTCGAACTGCTGCTGGATGGTCTGCGCTTCGATTTTTTTCATGCCGACGAGCTGTGCGAGTCCTTTATACATCGGATAAACGGCGAGGCACGCGGGCTTCAATTTGTAGCGCTCCTCGAACAGCGGGATGTGCGGCTGGTGCGCGATGCCGCGCATGAGAAAACCGTTCGCCGGATGCTCTTTTGAAATGACCGGCAGCGCGGCCTTGTAAAAATCCGCGACGAGCGCGGCCATTTTTTTCTGGCCGGAATTATTTTCGTCGCGCGGATGAACGGTTGGAATCGGAAATCCTTCGCGGTTCGGATCGGCGTCGGTCAGCGGGCCTTCGAGTCCCTTGCCGCGAAAGATGACGACGAAGCGGTGTTCCTTTCCGGCCTTGATTAAAATTTCCGTGTCGCCGATTTTTTTGATTTTGGCCGTGAGCAGCGCGACCAGTTTCTCGCAGACTTCGGTCGCGATTCTTCCGGCGCGGCGGTCGGTGACAATTCCCTTTTCGTCGAGCGTGGCGAAATTCGCGCGGGCGCAAACGTCGCCCGGTTTCAACTCGATGCCGAGGCCGAGCGCCTCGATGACGCCGCGGCCGACTTGAAATTCCAGCGGGTCGTAACCGAAAAGCCCCAGATGTCCCGGCCCGCTGCCGGGCGTGATGCCGGGCGCGACGGGAATCATGCGGCCTTGAGCGGAATCCTTCGCGAGCTTGTCGAGGTTTGGCGTCGAGGCGGCTTCGAGCGGCGTGAGATAATTCTGTTCCTTCGTCGCAATGTCGCCGAGGCCGTCAAGCACGATGAGTGCGAGCTTGGCTTTTGTTTTAAGTGTCAGTTCGGAATAAATTGTGTCCAAATTCATGGGTCTAATTTGCGAGGAAGCGGGTGCGAGCGCAATGCGATTCCGCGCGCGCCTTTAAGAATTATTTCTTGTCGCGGCTGTGGACGAGCAGACCGGTCTGATAAACGAGATAATAGCCGACGGTCAGCGCCAAAATGAAAAGCGTCAGAGGGCTTTGGAACGGCACTCCGAGATTTGGCGGCGCCGACGCGTTGCCGGAGGAAATATATTTGTAGAGAAAGCGCCCGACGAACAAAACTGACAGCGCGATGCCGATGTGCATATTGGGCGTGTAAAAATGGCCTTCGTCGGTCGTTTCAAATTTCGTGAGACGCAACCCGACCAAGCCCAGCAATCCGCCGAGCAGCAGCCCGCCGCCGAAACCGAGCAGCAAACTGATGTTTTGCAACGACGTGCTGACGATCAAAATGCTGACTGCGGACAAAATGACGATGGAAGTGATCGCGCGGCGCGGGCGCAACGGCTGCCTGCCGATGTTGCGGCGGATGCGCCGGAAAATGCTCCAGGCAAAAATGCCGATGATCACAATGGTGCCGAAATGCTGCGATGACATTGGCGGAGGTTAAAATTTCAATCCGGCTTGTCGAGAGGAATCACTTTCCCTCAACGCCTTTGAGATAGGCAAAAATGAGTTCCGGCAAATCGCGGCTGTATCCGCCTTCGAGCAGGCTGAAGAACGGGATTTTCAACGCGCACAATTCCCGGCCGAGCCAATGAAAATCTTCCGCGAGCAAAGCGCCGTCGGCTAGCGGGTCGCGCTCGTAGGCGTCGAATCCGGCGGACACGGCGACGAGGCCGGGCGAGAAATTCTTCAAGTCGTCCAGCGCGCGGGCGAGAGTGGCGCGCCAGGTTTCGCGCGGCGCGGACGGCGCGACGGGATAATTGAAACAATTTTCGCCGATATTTTTTCCGCCGGTGCCGGGATACGCTGGAAACTGATGGACGGAAAAAAAGGCGACGCCTTCGCGGTCGAGTAAAACGTCCTCCGTGCCATTGCCGTGGTGAACGTCGAAATCAAAAACGGCGACGCGTTTCGCGCCGGCCGCAAGGGCTTCGAGAACGGCGATGGCGATGTTGTTCAAATAGCAGAAGCCCATGGATTGTCCGCGCGTGGCGTGATGGCCGGGCGGACGCATGAGACTGAAAACATTTTCGCCGCTGCGGGCGAACTGTAAGGCGTCGAGCGCGGCGGCGGCGGAAGCGCGGGCGCAATCGGAAATGTTTTCAAAAAACGGCGTGTCGTTGTCGAAGTCGCGGGGGATTTTCAACCGCGCGAGCATTTCGGGCGAATGGGCGCGGAGGATTTGACCGTCGGAAATGGCTGCCGGAACAATCCATTTAACCGGGATTTCATTTTGATTTTTCAACCGCGCGACCGTGGCGGTGATTCGCGCGGGACGCTCGGGATGGGCGTAGCGCGAATAGCCGGCACATTTTTCATCGGTGATGATTGTCACGCGAAAAATTTAACCACGGATTAACACGGATGGACACGAATTTTGTCGGCAACCGCGGCGATTCGTCTAAACTGTCCGGCGGAAAACATGAAACTAAAGTTTTTTTCAATCGCCGTTGCGCTTGGCGCGTTTGCCTTCAATGCCGGTGCGTGGGATTATGAGGGGCATCGCGCGATCAACCAACTGGCGCTGGCGTCGCTGCCGGATGATTTCGGCATCCAGATGACGCCCGCGCTCAAGGGGCGCATCGCGTTTCTCGCGGGCGAGCCGGACCGCTGGCGGAATGTTTCGGACCTGCCGTTGAAGCATTTCAACGGGCCGGATCATTACTTTGACATGGAGGACTTGAAACTTTACGGACTGACGCCGGAAACGCTGCCGATCATGCGCTACGATTTTGTCGCCGACATCGTGAAGGCGCGCTTGGCGCATCCCGGGAGATTTCCGCCAATTGACCCGGACAGGGACGCCGACCACACGCGCGAACTGGCCGGATTTCTGCCGTGGGCGATCACGGAGAATTACGAAAAATTGAAATCGGATTTCACCGTGTTGAAGACGCTCAGGCAATACGGCGGCACGCCCGAGGAAGTCGCCAACGCGCAGGCAGACATTGCTTATGTGATGGGCGTGCTGGGGCATTACGTCGGCGACGGTTCGCAGCCGCTGCACACGTCGAAGTATTTCAACGGCTGGGATCGGAACGACAACCCGAAGGGCTACACGACGCGGCAGACGTTTCACGCGTGGGTTGACGGCGGCTATTTCAAGAAGACCGGCGGAATCAAGGTTGAAACGCTCGTCGGAAAAATAAATCCGGCGGCGCACATTCCGAACGCGGGCGACCCGGAGGCGTTTTTCCGTTATGTCGTCGCGTATCTCGTCGAGCAGGACAAATTCGTCGAGCCGCTTTATGAAATGGAAAAGAACGGCCAGCTTACCGGCGAAGACGGCAAGGGCATGGACGGCGTGCCGTTTCTCGACGGGCAGCTTGTGAAGGCCGGCCAGATGCTCGGCAACATCTGGCTGACCGCGTGGCTTGAGTCGTCTGATGAAGACACTTACCTCAAAAGAGATCTGCAACACCGAAACGCAACGAATCCGCAGTCAAACTAGCGTTTGTTGTTCGCGGTCAAGTCCGTCTTTGGGCCGAAAGCGATTCTCCGCCCTTCCAAAACCGATGTTAAGCTAGCGGAAATTAAAATTATCCAAGCCGCGAAATGTTCTTGGAAAAATCCCGCGAACCGCCACCCTGTTGCCCAAGTCAACGAATCGAATTAACTTGACCACATGAAAAACGATATGGGAAAAGTCACGACGATGATCAAAGTCGCAAATTGGGATGACCTCGCTTTGCTGGCCGCAGGCGCGCGCACGGAAAAACCGCGCGCCATGGAAACCAACGCGCTCGTGGACACGGGCGCGGTGAAATTCTATTTGAAATCTTCAATCATCCGCGAACTCGGACTCCGGCCTGTCGGTCAAATCCAGATGCGCACCATGTCCAACCGCTCGGAATCGCGGACGGTTTTTTCGCCCGTCGCGCTGGAGATTCAGGGGCGCACCGGCAGGTTTGACGTGGTGGAGATTCCCGATTCACTGCCGAACATCGTCGGCCAGATTCCGCTGGAAGATTTGGATTGGGTGGTGGATTGCCGCAATCAAAAGCTGATTCCCAATCCCGAACACAAAAACGGCGAGCTGGCGGATGAGTTTTAGCGCTTGTAATTACGGCATAACCGCCCGATAAAATTGGTCAATTGGTCACGAAATCTTCGCAAACGAACGATTGGCTATTTCTTCAAACGGTAAAACATCGCGCCGCTTGAAATCGAATTCGTAACAACGTAGTTGTTTCCAACGATGACCGGGGATGCTGCCGCCGACCAGACTGATGTTGCCGACAATGTGGTGGAATTTTGCAGGCTAAAGCCGGTCGCGTTCGTTAGCCAAAAAAGAACGATTTTATTTCCCGCAGACTGGAAACCAAGTATCGGCAAAGTGTAAATCACGGTGATGGTGCTTTGGTTCGCGTTGCCAGCGGTGTCGCGAGCCGCGATGGTGACAACATTCGTTCCGGTTTGCAGCGAGACGCCCGTGATGCTCCAAGCGGTGGTGCCAGTTGCAGTGCCGTTGTCGCCACGATTGTTGCTCCAAGTCACTTGGGCAATGCCGACAATATCGCTGGCCGTGCCGCCAAAATTGATGTTGCCGGAATAATTGGTGTAAATCAGAAGCGTTGTCGGCGAAGTAATGTTTATCGTCGGCGGCATGGTGGCGTAAATCACCGCCAATGTGGCTTGGCCGGTATTTCCGGTGGCATCGTGCGCTGTAACAGTGATTGTGTTCGTTCCGCTTTGCAGGGCAACGCCGGTAACGCTCCAAGCGGTTGTGCCGGTTGCGGTGCCGCTGCCGCCACGATTATTGCTCCAAGTCACCTGCGTCACGCCAACATTGTCGCCCGCCGTGCCACCGAGATTGATGCTGCTGACGTTGGTGGAATAAAGCGCGCCAGTCGTCGGTGAAGTGATGCTGATGGTTGGCGGCGTCGTGTCCGGCGGATTGTAGATGACTGTGAGGGCGGCTTGCGCAGTGTTGCTCACCGTGTCGTAAGCCGTGACTGAAATCACGTTGGTGCCGCTCTGCAAACCGATGCCATTGGCGATCCACGCCGTTGTTCCGCTGGCGGTGCCGCTGCCGCCGCGATTGTTGCTCCAGGTTATCCGCGCAACTCCAAGAGTGTCGCTGGCAGTGCCGCCCAGATTTATGCTGCCGGAAGCGGTTGTGTAATTTGAAGCCGTTGTCGGCGAGGTAATCGCAATCGCCGTGTTCAATGCAGTCACAAGCCCAACCTGATAGCCGCCGGATGAAGGTTGAGTTAAAACGTAACCGCCTGAAATTGAATTTGAAAATGCCATGTATGCCGTGCTGGCGCCCGCGACGGAGTCGGTCAATTGGATGCCGCCGCAACTCGCGTTTAGTTTTGAATAAGAATAGGTGCCGATGCCGTTCAATCCTCCGCCACTGATTGATGTTATGGTGTAACCGTTCCCTGAAACAGCCGTTGAAAAAGTGAAGCTGCCATTGGCAGCATACGGGTAGACACCGCTCGTCACAGTGATATAAAAACCTTGCCCGGCGATTGAATTGGGAACTGGATCCGTGAGCGTGGCAAAATCGCCGGTTTGGGTGTATTGCCCAGATGTTCCGGTGCTTAAAGCGTAGCTTCCCAAGAGCGGAGTGAAATAAAAGAAACTGCCTTTGATTGAACCGTTGATGCTGTCGGAAAAATTGATTGTTCCAGCAGCGCCATTTCTCGAATAAGAATAGCTGCCGCTGCCGCTGGTGACATCTCCAAGGCCGATCACCTGATAACTGCTTCCCGAATTGGCTGGCAGAAAAAGAAAATAGCCGCTGCTGGCAAGAGGCGGCGTGCCGGAGGATACGACGGCAAGAAATGTGTTTCCGGCAATAGAAGAAGGTGCCTGCGCTGTTAAGAGTGCTATGTTGCCAAACTGGTAGTTACCTGAGGAAGGCTGTGTTGCAAGATAGTCGCCGGACACCGAATTTGAAAAAACCAAATACGCGGTTTCGCTGCCTCCAACCGAGTCGTTTAATTGGATGATGCCACAGGTTGCGTTTGGTTCGGAATAAGAATAGGTTCCGTAGCTGTTTGTTCCTCCGGCGCTGATTGCTGTGGTCGTGTATGTGCTTCCTGAAGTGGCAACTGTAAATACAGCGCCGTCGTCCTGCACACTGATATAAAATTTTTGTCCGACAATCGAAGTCGGAACCGGGTTCGTGAACATGATGAAGTCGCCATTTTGGTAGCTGCCTAAAGCAGGCACTGTAACAGAATTCGTTCCGGACAAAGAATTGGCAAATACAAATTTTAGATTTCCAGAAATGCCTGGAAGGGTGAAAGCTGCGGTGCCGGTTGCGCCGGAAGCCGTATAAGAAGAATATGTGCCGGGTTCGGTTGAACCATCTTCGTTAAAGATTTGCAAGCCGTTGCCCGAATTTGCCGGCACGAAAAGATAAAAGCCGAATCCATCGCCGCCTGTGATTTCCACGCCAAAAGTTTTTCCGGCGATAGAGGCGGATGCTTGCGCATTCGCCGAATCAAGCGACAGCACAACCATCAAAGCCACCGCAATCGCGAGAATTTTTCGTTTCATTTTGTTCCTTCGTTTTTCCGTAGGAGACGACGTCAGGAGTCTCTGAATCATTTCCGGTTTCATATTTTAATCAGAGTCTCGTCACCTCGACTCCTACTTTACGGCGTCCAAAAAATCCTGTAATTCCACGCCGCCGTCGCGCAGCGCGCCTTTGAGAGTGTAGCGGTCCACTTCATCGTGAAAGGGAAAAACAATCCGTCGTCCGTCGGGATGCTGAATTTTTACATGGCTGCCCTTGCGATGAATCTCGACAAACCCAAGCCGTTGCAAGACCGCCAAAACCCGCCGTCCTGACAACAACGGCAGCTTCATACCATCATTTCAACGACTTCGCGTTCATCGTTCAGGCTCAATTCTTCCGGTGCCGGCTCCAGATATAAATCAATGGCTTCGCGGATGTTTTTCAACGCCGCATCGCGCGTCTTGCCTTGCGACCAGCAACTTTTCAGCGACGGACAATGAGCCACGAAACAGCCGTCCTCGCCATGTTCCAGAACGATTTTCAAAGTCATGTCATCAAAGTGCTGTTTTCCTTGACAAATTCAAGCCAAAAAGCACGGTTTGTTTATCCAGCCCTTCATGCAAGTATTCTGGCATCCGGCGTCAAGCGTCTTTTTCGGTATTCCTTTCCTGTGCCGGTTGCAAAACTAAACGATGCTATCAGTTCTCAAGTCGCGTGTCTGCTAAAAGTGGAGCGTGAAAAGCGCGGCCTTTCCCTGAACGTGCTGGCCCAAAAAGCCGGTTTGTCGCGTCAAACCGTCAGTTACGTTGAACAGGAAGTGCAAAATCCAACGCTGGACACATTGCTCCGAATCACATCAGTTTTGGAAATTGACCTCGGAAAAATTATTTGTAAAGCACGGAAAGCTGCGGTCATACAGAAATAAGCATCTGGTTTTTTTCGGCAAATTCCTCGGCGATCATGTCGAACACGTCGTGAAGTTCGTGCTGCGCCTCTTCCGGCGTGCGCCCGATGGCGTGGCAGCCTTCTTCAATCGCGGGAACGTAGGCGACGTAACTGCCGTTGTCATCGCGCCGGCAAATGACTTGATAATCGAACAGCGTCTTCACTGGATGAAATTAACATTTCCCAAACGCGCGGTCAAAGCGTTTTACTCTGCCGTCGCCAACTCCATGTCGCGCGTGTAATACAAAATCCGGCCGCAGCTTGAGCAGGTCACAATCTCCTTCTGGGCTCAACGCTTGCTGGCGTGCAACACGGTCAGGCCTACCACTTCGTCGTTTTCGTAGCGCACGACAACATCGTCGTCGGTCATCTCGCTGTCGGTGGCGTGGCTGGGCTTTTTGAAATTGATATACAGCACATCCGCCCCGGCGTCGTAGGATGACCAGAGATAATTGTGCGGCGACCGCCTCACGGCGGGCATCAGCTTCAAAAATTCGTTGATCTCGGCTACGGCCATAATTGTTTTTTCCGGTTGAGCGAGGCTTCGCGGCGCGTCAGAAAAGCGGTGATGACAAAGCCGTCGTCAGCGTCCTCACGATACACGGCCACGAGGATTTTGCCATCTGTTTGTTTTTTGAGCGCAAGCAGTTCGTCCGCGCCACCGGCCAGAATCCGTTCCGGTTTGGAAACGGTTTCCAGCACATCCCATTTCAAACCGGCAAGCTCGGCGTGTTCCTCGGTGATGTGCGACCATCGTTCATCCGTGAGGCGAATGGCAGCGCCGTTTCTGGATGTCACGGTTTCGGTCATGGACTTTCAATTTCACTCCGCCGTCGCCAGTTCCATGTCGCGCGTGTAATACAAAATCCGGCCGCAGCTTGAGCAGGTCACGATCTCCTTCTGCGCCTGGCACGACACGATCAACTGCGCCTGCAATTTCATGTGGCAGCCGCCGCAGACTCCGTGGTCTATGCCCACCACCGCGTTGTCGCCCTTGCTTTTGAGAAGCCGGTCGTAACGGTTGCGCGCGGATTCATCCACGCCGGACGCCAGTTCCGCGCGGCCCGACTGCAACGCGGCGAGTTCCTTCTTGAAATTTTCCTCGCGCTGGCCGAGTTCGGCGATCAGGCTGTCGGCAAGTTTCTTCGCCTCGTTCGCCTCGGCGGTCGCAAGGACAACATCTTTTTGCGCCGCCTCGGCCTGTTCCATCAAAACGATTTCCGAATCCTCAATCTTCATGATGTCGCCCTTGCATGTCTCGATTTCGTGGGCGAGCGCCTTGTATTCCTCGTTCTTGCGCGTCTGCAACTGCTGGTTCGCGTATTTCTCGATCTGCGTTTTTTTGGATTCGACTTCGAGTTCAAGCCGTTTGCGTTCAGACTCGATCTGCTTCACGCGATTTTTCGCGGCGTCAAGTTGCGTCTGCGTGGAGGCGGCGCGGTTGCGAAGTGTTTCGCGTTCGGGCGCGATTTGGGCGAGTTCCTGTTGCACGCGATGGATTTTGCGGTCGCGATCCTGCAAGACGAGAAGTTTTTCGATTGAATCGAGCATTGAAATTGGAAGCGTATCCGTCAGCCGGCTTCAAGTCAAAAAGATTTTCCGCAGATTCCGCAGATTCCGCAGATTTTAATTTCAAAAAATTTCTGCGGAAACAAAACTTGCAACCTGAAACTTGAAACTTGAAACTACGCAAATGCGTTTCATCGGCAATGTCATCGAAAAATTGCAGCGGCATCCCAAGCGGGTCGTGTTTCCCGAAGGCCACGAACCGCGCATTTTGCAGGCGGCCCGGCAGTTTCACACGCTGCGGCTCGGCGTGCCCATTGTTCTCGGCGATGCCGCGAAAATAAAAGAAGTCGCGGAGAGTTTGAATGTTTCGCTCGACGGCATCCGCATCATCAATCCCGCCGCGAGCGAGGACCTGGACAATTTCGCAAACCGTTTTTACCGCGTGCGCCGCGAAAAGGGACTGCGCCAGACGGAGGCGCGCGAGGCGATTTTGCAGCCGAATTATTATGGCGCGATGATGCTGGCGATGCATCAGGCGGACGGCCTGGTTTCCGGCGCGTCGCACAACACCGGCAGCGTGCTGCGCCCGTTGTTTCAGATCATCAAGCCCGCTCCGGACATCCGCGCGGCTTCGAGCTGCATGGTGATGGAAGTCGAGGACATGCGCATCGGCGAGAGCGGCGTGCTGTTCATGGCCGATTGCGGCGTCATTCCCGATCCGACGGTGGATCAACTCGCCGACATCGCCATTTCCACTGCGCGGCTCGCGCGTCATTTGCTCGGCGTGAAACCGCGCGTGGCGTTGCTGTCGTTTTCAACCAAGGGCAGCGCGTCGCATCCGTCCGTCGGAAAAGTCCAGGCAGCGACCGCGATGGCCCATCGCAAGGCCGGACAATTATTTTTGGAGGCGGACTTCGACGGCGAACTGCAGGTGGACGCCGCGCTCGTGCCGGAAATTGCGGAACGGAAATTGAACGAAAGCCCCATCGCGGGCCGCGCAAACGTGCTGATTTTCCCGGACCTGAATTCCGGCAACATCGCCAGCAAACTCGTCCGCATCGTCAGCCGCGCGAACGCCTACGGCCAGATTTTGCTCGGCCTCAACCGTCCGGCGGCGGACGTTTCACGCGGTTCGAGTGCGCACGACATTCTCGGCGTCGCCGCGATCATCGGCGTGCAGGCCACCGATTACCAGAAACTTTATCCCGGCGCGGACGCGCATCTGCCGGGCGAGTGAATTCGTTGATCGGTTCGCGATTCAACGATTTGACGAATGAACGATTCAACACCCAGAGTTTTCATCGCCGCCACGCGCCAGAACGACGGGAAGACCACCACGTCGCTCGGCCTCATCGCCGCGCTGCAAAAATATTTTCCACGCGTTGGCTACATCAAGCCGGTCGGCCAGCGCTTCGTCGAAATCGAGGAGCAAAAAATTGACGAGGACTCCGTGCTGATGGATGCGGTCTATTCCATGAATTGTCCGCTCGTGGACATGAGCCCGATTGCCGTCGAGCCGGATTTCACGCGCAAATATCTCCAGTCGTCCAACAACGAGGCGCTCGTCAAAAAAATCCAGAAGGCCTTCGACCGCGTTTCATGGGAAAAGGATTTTGTCCTGTGCGAAGGCAGCGGCCACGCCGGCGTCGGCTCGGTTTTTGACTTGTCCAACGCGCGCGTCGCGAAAATTCTTGGCGCGAAAGTCATCATCGTTTCCCAGGGCGGCATCGGCAAGCCGATTGATGAAATCGCGCTCAACCAGGCGCTCTTTGAAAAGGAAGGCGTCGAAATCATCGGCGTCATTCTGAACAAGGTGCTGGGCGAAAAAATGGATTACATTTCCGACTTCGCCCGGCGCGGACTCAAGCGCAAAGGACTGGATCTGCTTGGCGTGCTGCCCTACGAACAAATCCTTTGCAATCCCTCGATGGAATTGATCCGCGAGGAGCTGCACGCCGAACTGCTGAACGAGCCGCCGGTGCTGCACACCTTGGTGGACGACGTCGTGGTCGGCGCAATGGGCGCGCACAACGCCATGAAATTTTTCAAGCGAGGCGTGCTGCTCATCACGCCCGGCGACCGCGAGGACATTCTGCTCGCCGCCGGCGCGATGACCAGTCCGCACGGCGAAGACAAAATGGCAGGCATCGTCCTGACCGGCGGCCTGCGCCCGGACGCCGGCGTGATCAAAGCCATGCAATCCATGCCGATTCCCGTGCTGCTCGCCCAGGCCGACAGCTACCAGGTCGCGTCCCAAGTCCACAATCTCATCGTTAAAACGCGGCCCGCCGACGCGAGAAAAATTTCACTCATCCGCGACATCGTCGCCAAAAACGTGAACGTAAAAAAAATAATTGATTCGTTGTGATTTTTAACCGGCGTGGCAGCCGGCGTGAGTCCGGCTCATTCTGAAAAATAAGGTTTGAGCGGATTGACATCCGCTGCTACGGGATTTGAGGGGCGGGAACGGCTTTTTTACGCTGCCGCCAGAGCCAGAAGAGGGTGGCGTAGCTGCCGATGAGCAGATACGCCAGGATGATTTTCATGGCCGTGTCTGCGGTTTGCGGCGGAATGTGCAGCGCATCCGTGAGGCTGCCAAGACAAGAACACGGGCGTTGCCAGTTTATCCGCCAAAGTCCAATGCGATACACTATAGAACTCGTGGACAACCAGGCTATTAGCAATGTGTTCAATTTGATTTTTTTCGTGAACAAACAAAAGTAAGCAACTACTGATTCCACAACCTCGGCGATTAACAACAAATGGCGAAACGAAAGCCCGATAAGCGGATCCACTTGAAGCAGGAACATCTGC